>JAAUYD010304044.1_pt1 | contig 38533 bp, 32 predicted proteins | sample 7278101 | NCBI WGS metagenome assembly JAAUYD01 (sample SAMN14350128, study PRJNA611818) | marine sediment metagenome | isolation source: surface marine sediment (0.6m) | place: French Polynesia: Moorea | collected 2018-08
CAGCGCGAGGTCGCGCGCGACCGCGACGCTCTCGGCCGCCGACGGGATGCTCGGCAGGCCGAGCCGGGTCGCCACGGCGCCCTCGTGGACGCAGCCGCCGGCGCGCAGGTGACGGTCTTCGGGGCGCAGGAACACGGTCAGGCCGAACGTCGACGCGTACTCCAGCGCGCGGCGCTCGACCAGCGTCGAGCCGAGCGGGTGGTGGGCGTTGCTGACCGCGACGCAGCCGGCCTGCTTCAGTGCCGCCATCTCCGACAGCTGCTCGCCGTTGAGGCCGCGGGTCAGCGCGCCGGTCGCGAGTATCCGTGCCTGGCCGAGCTTGCGCGCGATGCGGTGCACCAGCTCGACGACCGCCGAGTTGTCGATGACCGGGTTGGTGTCGGGCGTGCACAGCACGGTCGTGATGCCGGTCGCCGCGGCGGCGGTGGCCTCGCTGGCCAGCGTCGCCTTGTGTTCGTAGCCCGGCTCGCGCAGGCCCGCGGCGAGGTCGACGAGGCCGGGGCAGACCACGCACCCGGCGGCGTCGATGACCTCGTCGGCCGTGAACTCGGCCGGCGCGTCGCCGACCGCGACGACCTGCGCGCCGTCGATGTGCACGTCGAGCGTGTCGTCGATGCCGTGCGCCGGGTCGACCAGGCGGCCGTTGACGATGCTGATGCTCACGGTGCGTCTCCGCCGTCGCTGTGCAGGTCGGCCTGCGACTGCATCGCCATCGACATCACCGCCATGCGCACCGCGATGCCGTAGCTGACCTGCTGCAGGATCACCGAGCGCGGCCCGTCGGCGACCGCCGAGTCCATCTCGATGCCGCGGTTGATCGGCCCCGGGTGCATGACGATCGCATCCGGCTTGGCGGCCTCAAGGCGCTCGTCGGTCAGGCCGTAGAGGCGGAAGTACTCGTGCTCGTTGGGCAGCAGCGCGCCGTCCATGCGCTCGTTCTGCAGGCGCAGCATGATCACGACGTCGACGTCGCGCACGCCGTCTTCGAGATCGTGGAACACGTGTACGCCGAGCACGCGCGCCTCGCTCGGCAGCAGCGTGCGCGGACCGACGACGCGCACCTCGGTGACGCCGAGTGTATTGAGCGCGAGGATCTGTGAGCGCGCGACCCGCGAGTGCAGCACGTCGCCGACGATCGCGACGCGCAGTGGCGTGAAATCGCCCTTGTGCTTGCGGATCGTGAACATGTCGAGCATCGCCTGGGTCGGGTGGGCGTGGCGGCCGTCGCCGGCGTTGATCACGCTGACCCGCGGCGCGGCGTGCTCGGCGATGAAGTGCGCGGCGCCCGACTGGCCGTGGCGCACGACGAACATGTCCGAGTGCATCGCCTCGATGTTACGCAGCGTGTCCAGCAGGGTCTCGCCCTTCGACGTCGCCGACGTGCCGATGTTGAAGTTGATGACATCGGCCGACAGCAGCTTGGCGGCGAGCTCGAAGGTCGTGCGGGTGCGCGTGCTGTTCTCGAAGAACAGGTTGGTGATGATGCGCCCGCGCAGCAGCGGGACTTTCTTGACCGGCCGGCCGGGCAGTGCCGCGAACGACTCGGCGGTATCGAGGATCTGCGTCAACAGCTCGCGGCCGAGGCCGTCGATGGTCAGGAAATGACGCAGGCGGCCGTGTTCGTTGAGCTGCAGGTTGGGCGGGCGCAGGCTTGCCATTGCGCGCCCATTGTATCGCGTGCGTCAGCGGCCTGCGCGCGGGCCGTGAAAAATCTCCAGGCGCAGCGGGTCGGGGCCGTCGAGCTTGATGTGGTCGCCGTCGGTCAGCGGCGGGCTCAGGCCGATCACGTCGGGCTGGATCGGCAGCTCGCGGCCGCTGCGCTCGATCAGCGTGACCAGCGTGATCGATTGCGGGCGGCCGAAGTCGAAGATCTCGTTCATCGCCGCGCGGATCGTGCGCCCGGTCTGCAGCACGTCGTCGACCAGCACGATGTTGCGGCCGTCGATATCGAAGTCGATCTTCGACGGCCGCACCTGCGGGTTGACGCCGATCTGCGTGAAGTCGTCGCGGTAGAAGCTGATGTCTAGCAGGCCGGTCGGCTGGTCGAGGCCGAGGCGGTGGTTGAGTGCGTCGGCCACCCAGGCGCCGCCGGTATGGATGCCGATGATCGCCGGGTCGGCGAGGCCGCGCGCGTCGAGGTGGCGGCGCAATACGTCGGCCATGCCGGCGATCAGGTCGAGGATGGCGTCGTGCCCCATGAACGGCGTGCTGTCAGTCATTGAGCCAGGTTTCCAGAATCAGCTTGGCGGCGAACGCGTCGACGCGGGTTGGGTCCTTGCCGGCCTCGCGGCCGAGCTGCGACCAGGCCTCGCGGCTGGTCAGGCGCTCGTCGGCCAGGTGCACCGGCAGGCGAAAGCGGCCGTGCAGCTGGCGTGCGAAGCGCTTGGCGCCGGCGGCGTTGTCGGCTTCACCGTCGCCCATCTCGAACGGGTGGCCGACGACCAGTGCGGTCGGCCGCCACTCGGCGAGCAGGCGCGCAATCTTATCCCAGTCGGGCCGGCGGTTGACCATGCCGAGGGTCTCGAGCGGGGTGGCGGTGCCGGTCAGGGCCTGGCCGACGGCGACGCCGATCTTGTGCGTGCCGTAATCGAAGCCCAGCAGCACATCGGCCATCAGGCGTGTCCGGCCTCGCTGCTGAGCAGGTTGACGTCGACGCCGAGCAGGCGTGCGGCGGCCTCCCAGCGCTGGTCGGCCGGCAGGTCGAACAGGATCGATGTCTCGGCGGGGCCGCTGAGCCACGCGTTCTCCTGCAGCTCACGCTCGAGCTGGCCGGCGCCCCAGCCGGCATAGCCGAGCGCGACCAGGGTCTGGGTCGGGCCTTCGCCCTTGGCCATCGCCTCGAGGATGTCGCGCGACGTCGTGATGCTGATCCGGTCGTCGATCGCCAGCGTCGAGTCCCAGGGATCGGTGCTGGTGTGCAGCACGAAGCCACGCTCTTCCTCGACCGGGCCGCCGAGGTAGACGATCTGCTCGCCGGCCGCGCCCATCGCGCCGCCGATCTCCATGTGCTGCAGGATATCGGTCAGGCGCAGGTCGGTCGGTCGATTGAGCACGATGCCCATGGCGCCGTGCTCGCCGTGTTCGCAGATGTAGGTCACGGTGCGCGAGAAATTCGGATCGTCGAGCGACGGCATTGCGATAAGCAGCTGATTCTTCAGGGAGTCGGGTCGTTCCATACCCAGAGTATTGTGGCGCTTTCGGGCTTCTACAAGGGCCGGTCAGCGCGACGAGAACAGCGTGTTGCCGTCGAGGAACTGCCAGGTCCGGGTGATGTCGAGGACATCGACCTCTTTGCGGATCTCCGGCGGGAACGGCGAGAACGGCGCCGACATGCGCACGATGCGCACCGCGGCATCGTCGAGCAGCTTGTGGCCGGACGAGCGCACGACGCGGATGCGTTCGACGCTGCCATCGGCGCGCACCGCGACGTGCATCAGCAGGTTGCCGTAGAGCCTGCGGCGCTTGGCCTCGTCGGGGTAGTTCAGATTGCCGATCTTCTCGACCTTGCTGCGCCACGCCTCGAGGTAGGCGGCGTAGCGGTACTCCTGGGTGCTGGCATTGACCGCCTTGCGCTTCTCCTGCTTCGACGCCGACAGCGTGCGGCGGTCGAGTTCGGCGGTCAGCCGGTCGATCTCCATCTGCGTGCTCGCGAGCAGCTGTGACAGCCTGGCGCGCGGCTTGGCCTTGACCTCCGGCTTCGGCGGCGGCGTGCGTTCGACCCGGCGCGCCCTGGTCGTCGCGATCACCTCGGGCTTGGGCTGCGCCTGCGGCTGCTCGCTGCCGGAGCGTTCGAGTTCGAGCGCAGGCTTGGGAATCGGCGTCGCGGCCGGGTTGCCGAGCGGGCTGGTCTGGCGCTCCTTGATGGTCTCCTCGCCGCCGCCCTGTTGGCTCTGCTGGGCGAGGAAGTCGGGGTCTTCGGCCGGTTTGGGGTCGGGCTTCGGCTGCACCAGCGTGATGTCGAGCGTGCGTTCCGGCGCCGGCGGCTTGTCGCGAGAGACGTCGAAGCTGATGCCGAGGATCACCAGCGCATGCAGCGCCAGTGCGACCACGGCGGCCAGGCCGATCGGATCGCTGGACCGTGGCAGCGACAGGTTTCCGGTGATGTCGACGCTCAAGGCTTGCCGGGGTCCTCAACTCAGGGGTTTGCTGATCACGACCTCGCGGTTGCGCGCGTGAAGCTTAACACGCGCCTGCATCGCCGGGTTCATGTGCAGGCGCCCCTGGTCGTCGGTCAGCATCACGTAGCGGATGCCCATCATGCGCGCGATGCGATGCCATTCACTCGGGCCGGCGACAAAAAGTGCAGCGGCGGCCGCGTTCGCCGTCGACGCGTTCGGGTGCAGCACCGTGACCGATGTCGCGCCCTCGGCCGGGCGGCCGCTGCGCGGGTCGATCAGGTCGTGGTAGTGCCTGCCCTCCCAGACGAAAGCGTTGTCACCGGCGGCCGTGAATGCCGCCTCGTTGCCCTTGATCTTCAGCGTTGCCAAGAGGCCGCTGCCGTCCGGGCCGCGCACCGCAACGCTCCAGGCATGGCCGTCGCGCGAGCCGATGGCGCGCAGATTGCCGTCGATGCTGACGCTGGCATTCTGGACGCCGAGTTCCTGCAGCCGGGCGATCGCCTGATCGATCGCGTAGCCGCGCTGGATGGCGCGGAAATCGAGCTTGGTCGTCTGGTTGTCCGACGACACGCGGAAGCCGTCGATCGCGATCGCGTCCATGCTCGGGCGCTGTTCGACGATCACATCGATGACGTCCTGCGGCGGCGGCCGCAGGCAGGCCTCGGGGCGTCCGTGGAAGCCCCAGGCGCGGTACAGGTGGCCGATGGCCGGGTTGAAAAGGCCGTCGCTCAGCGTGTACAGCGCCTTGGACAGGCGCAGCAGCGGCAGCACCGACGGCGGCGCGGCGAAGCGTTCGCTGCCGGCATTGAACAACACGTTCATGCGGCTGACCGGGCCGTCACGCCAGGCGTGCCAGGCGGCCTCCATGGTAGCGAGATCCTGCCTGAGGATGTCGGTGATCTCGTTGGCGCGTTGCCGGTTGACGCCGATCAGCGTGACCTCGATCGTGCTGTCGAAGGCATTGATCTTGCCGCGCGCGACCGGGTCCTTGCCGGTGCAGGCAGCCACGGTGACGACAAGCAGGGTGATCAGGGCGCCGCGCAGGCACGGCAGGGCAAGCAATCTCATACTGCGAGTTTCTGCTCGATGCGATCCATCAGGACCGCGCTGATGTTCAGGCCGTAGATCTGGTCCAGTTCGCGAATGCAGGTCGGGCTGGTGACGTTAACCTCGGTCAGGAAGTCGCCGATCACGTCGATGCCGGCGAACAGGATGCCCTGCTCACGCAAGCGCGGCCCCACAGTCTCCACGATCTCGCGGTCTTTGTCACTCAGCGCCACACCCACGCCGCGGCCGCCGGCGGCGAGGTTGCCACGGTGTTCGCCTTCGCTCGGGACGCGCGCCAGCGCATAGGGGATGGCCTCGCCGTCGATGACCAGGATGCGCTTGTCGCCGTCGCGGATCTCGGGGATGTAGCGCTGCGCCATCGCGAACGTACGCTGGTGGTGGGTGAGCGTCTCGATGATGACGTTGCGGTTCGGGTCGTCGTCGCGGACGCGGAAGATCGAGGCACCGCCCATGCCGTCGAGCGGTTTCATGATCACGTCGCCCTGGGCGTCGACGAACTCGCTGATATCGATGTGATTTCGGCTCACCAGCGTCGGCGGACAGACCTCCGGGAACCACGCCGTGTAGACCTTCTCGTTGGCATCGCGCAGCGCCGCCGGGCGGTTGACGACCAGGCTGCCGCGCGATTCGGCCTGCTCGAGCAGATAGGTCGTGTAGACGTACTCCATGTCGAACGGCGGATCCTTGCGCATCAACACCACGTCGAGCGTCTCCAGTGGTGCGGTTCGGGCCTCGCCGAGCGTGAACCAGTCGGCCGCGTCGTCGCGCACCCGCAACGGGCGCATGCGCGCCACGCAACGGCCGTCGCGCAGCGACAGATCGCCCTGCTCCAGGTACCAGAGCGGGCAGCGACGGCGCTGCGCCTCGAGCAGCATCGCGAACGTGCTGTCCTTGTGGACCTTGATCGAACCGATCGGGTCCATCACTACACCGAGCGAGAAAGGCATCCGCGGCCAGCCTCCGGAACTGCAGGGTGAGTCACAATTGCGCCGTTTCGGATGCGGTATCCCCCCGGCCCTGCACTATTGTTGCAGAGGACAGGTGCGCTTGCTATTTTTCAAAAAAAACCTTGACTTAGCTTAAGCCACGTAACCCGCGTCAGACTGGGTCCGGTGCCGCCGGCGCACCCCGGGCAGAGGGAGAATGAGTTCACACGGCCATACAGACCGCGGCAGGAAGCCACGCCGAGTTGCCCTGTCCGCTGTCCTGTGGGCGGCGCTGGCGTGCGCGTCGTTCGCCGCCGAAGACCCCTATCTCGAGCTGCTCGACGCCGAGGCGACTAAGGTCGACGGGAATTCGACCGATACAGCAGAAGACGACGCCGGCGCCGCACCGCGCACGGACGCGGCAGGCAGTGCGGAGCCGGCGCCGTCGCGTGGCGATTTCGAGGCGCAGTTGCGCAACAGGCACGTCGGTACCTACAGCTTCTACCGGCGTCTGCCCGAGCGCAGCCGCGAGGAAATATTCATCGACTACAGCAATGGCGCCTCGTTGGAAGCTCTGCGCAGCAAGATCATAGACAGGTATTTGCATCCGTGATGGTTGATTGGTGCCGCTCGAAGGTCAAAGCAACGGTGATGCCGTCACCGGGCGGGCGGCTGCAGGCCGTGCTCGCGCTGGTGCTGTTGCTGCTGATCGCCGGCAGTGCGGCCGAAGACCAGGTGAAGATCGGTGAGTCGACCGATTTCGTACCACTGTACAAGGGCAAGCCGTACCTGCACGTGATCCACGAGGGGCGTTCGGTCAAGGTGCAACGCGTGCAGGATCCGGATTACGAGCTCAAGGGCTACTTTGCCAAGACCGCGCGCAAGTGCCCGCCGTTCTGCATCCAGCCCGTGGTGCCGGCGCCGGGCGTGGCGGCGATCGGTGAGATCGAGTTGTTCGACTTCATGGAAACCAAGCTGCGCGACGGTTCCGGTATCCTGATCGATGCCCGCACCCAGTCGTGGTTCCGCAAGGGCACGATTCCGGGTTCGGTCAATTTTCCGTTCACGTTGTTCGGCAAGGGCGCCGATGATCCGATCGTCATCGACGCGTTGCAGGCATTCGGCGCGACCGAGCGCGGCGAAGTCGGCGCCGTCGAGGGCCTGCTCGAGGAGTGGGGCCTGAAGGAACGTGGCGACAAGACCGAGCGCTGGGATTTCTCCGCGGCCAAGGAGTTGGTGTTCTGGTGTAACGGACCGGCGTGCGGGCAGTCGCCGCGCGCGATCCGGGCGCTGGTCGATCTCGGTTACCCGAAACGGAAAATCAAGTACTACCGCGGTGGCATGCAGATGTGGCAGCTCTGGGGGCTGACCACGGTCGTGCCGCGCCAATAACCAGGTCTTTCGATGCGAAGGCGGGAGATGACGTGTGAGCAGTGACGATGCGAACGATATCGGCGGTTTGAAGGTCATGGTGATCGATGACAGCAAGACCATCCGGCGCACTGCCGAGACCTTGCTGAAGAAGGCCGGCTGCGAGGTCCTGACGGCGGTCGACGGCTTCGAGGCATTGTCGATGATCGCCGACAATCACCCCGACCTGATCTTCGTCGACATAATGATGCCGCGGCTCGACGGCTACCAAACCTGCGCGTTGATAAAGCACAATGACATGTTTCGCGACATACCGGTGATCATGTTGTCGAGCAAGGACGGTCTGTTTGACCGCGCACGCGGGCGTATCGTTGGTTCCGAGCAGTACCTGACGAAGCCGTTCACCCGCGACGAGTTGCTCGGCGCGATCAAGAAGCACACGACCAGCAAGGCGGCCTGAGCGGCCAGTTTCCGGTACATCCGAGCGAATACATACGACATGGCTAAGATTCTGATCGTCGACGACTCGCCAACCGAGCTGCACGTGCTGGCCAAGATTCTCAAGCAGGGCGGCCACGAGGCAGTCACGGCCTCCGACGGCGAGACCGGCATCGCTGCAGCCCAGGCGCAGGCCCCCGATGCGATACTGATGGATGTGGTGATGCCTGGCATCAATGGTTTCCAGGCCACGCGCAAGTTGAGTCGCAATCCGAAAACTCAACACATACCGGTACTGATGGTTACGACCAAGGACCAGGATACGGACAAGGAGTGGGGTATGCGCCAGGGCGCCAAGGGTTACCTCGTCAAACCGGTCGACAGCCGCGAGCTGTTGAAGAAGATCGGTGAGCTGCTGGGCTGATTACGATGCTTGAGCTCGCAGGCCGAATGATGTCAGCAGGCGACGCAATGAACGTGTTGTCGGAGATCGAGCAGGCAAGCCGCAGCGCGGCGCTGCAGTTGCCGCAATCCTCCCCGGTGCGTGACATGTGGGACGGGCTGGTGTTCCGCGCGGCCGGTGTGCGTGTCGTATCGGCGATGAATGAAATCAGCGAGATGCTGCCTTACCAGGACCGTATCACGCGGGTGCCCGGCGCCAAGCCCTGGGTGCTCGGTCTGGCAAACGTGCGCAGCAGTCTGCTGCCGGTGATCGACCTGCAGGCGTTTCTCGGCGCCAACGCCGTGGTGCCGTCGAAGTCCAGCCGCATCCTGGTATTGCGTCTGCGCGGCCTCGTCGTCGGCCTGGTCGTGCCGTCGGTCCAGGGCATGCGGCATTTCAACCTGAAGGACCGACTCCCCGACGCGCGCCTCAAGGGCGTGCTCGGGGCCTACGTATACGACGCCTTCGAGACAGGGGGCGAGATCTGGCCGGTATTCAACATGCATGCGCTGGCCGCGGATCCGGACTTCCGGTCGGCGGCAGCGTGATCGTCGACGGCGCATCCTGGCAACAGCACGCCGTCGCGGGTAGACAGGACCGAGCAGACGCTGCCGTGGGAACAGCGTCAAACGTCGCAGGAAAAGAGCTATGAAAAGTACGGCAAAACAAGACGTCACAGGGAACCGATCGGTACCGCTGCTGGCAATCCTGGTACTGATAGCGATCGTCGCGACGATCGCCACGTTCGTCTACGTGCAGCGCGTCGAGGAGCACGGCGAACAGTACTTTGCCAGGGTCTCCGAACAGCAGGTGCTGGGTCAAAAGATCGCCAAATACGCCCTCGAGGCCTCATCGGGTGACGAGGCGTCGTTCGAGCGCTTGCGCGGCAGCCGTGACCGCTTCATCACGCTGATGAACGAACTCAAGACCGGCGATCCGGACGCCGGACTGCCGGCGACACCGCCGCGCATGGACGGACCGCTGCGCGCGCTCGAAGACCGCTGGCTGGCATTGCGCGCCTACGTCGACGAGATCCTGCTCAATCAGAAGTCGATCCTGTCGATCGGCGAGTTCGTCGAGGTCATCAACACGTCGATACCGCGGCTGCAGAAGCAGTCCGAAGACGTCGTGCGCATCCTGATCAAGGCCAAGGCCGACCAACAGCAGGTCTATGTCGCGACGCGTCAGCTGATGCTCGCCCAGCGTCTGCAGGACAACGTCAACCGCGTGCTCGACGGCGGCACCCAGACGGCGCGCGCAATCGACCAGTTCAGCGCCGACGCCGAGCGCTTCCGTCGCGTGCTCAACGGCATGCTGACCGGCGATACCGGCCTCAACGTCGCGCGCGTCAGCGGCGCCGCGGCGGAGGCCAAGCTGGCCGAGGTGTCGAAGCTGTTCCGGTTGGTCAACGATCACGTCGCCGAGATCATCGAGACCGCGCCGGGCGTATTGCCGGCCCTCGAGGCGACCAGCGAAGTGACGCCGGCGTCGGATGCGCTCGACACCGCCGCGGCCGAGTTGGCCGCCGCCTACGAACGCGGTGACTATGTCACGCGCGTCGGGCCGCTGAACGTCGGTCCGACGCTGGTCGTGATTCTCGGCATCATCGCCGCCGCGTTGCTGCTGATGCTCGGCCTCGCGTCGCTGCGCGAGGCCCGGGAGCGTGCCCAGCTTGCCGACCAGCAGAACCTGCGCAACCAGGCCGCGATCCGTCGACTGCTCGACGAGATGGTCGACCTGTCCGATGGCGACCTGACGATCGAAGCGACCGTGACCGAGGACATCACCGGTGCGATCGCCGACTCGGTCAACCAGGCGGTCGAAGAGATGCGCACGCTGGTAACGACGATCAACGAGACCTCGGTGCGGGTGTCGGCGTCGGCGCAGGAGACGCGGGCCACGGCGCTGCGCCTCGAGGAGGCATCAGACCACCAGCGCAACCAGATCGAGAAGGCCTCGGATACCGTGCAGCAGATGTCGCAGGCCATGAGCGACATGGCCAACGGCGCGACGACGTCGGCAGAGATCGCCCAGCAGTCGGTCGACATCGCTGCCGCCGGCGGCGAGACGGTGCGCCGCTCGATCGCCGGCATGGACAATATCCGCGACCAGATCCAGGAGACGTCGAAACGGATCAAGCGTCTCGGCGAGAGTTCGCAGGAGATCGGCAACATCGTCGAGCTGATCGAGGACATCGCCGATCAGACCAACATCCTCGCGCTCAACGCCGCGATGCAGGCGGCAATGGCGGGCGAGGCCGGACGCGGATTCGCCGTGGTCGCGGACGAGGTGCAGCGGCTCGCCGAGCGTTCCGCCAACGCGACCAAGCAGATCGACGCCCTGGTCAAGACCATCCAGGCCGACACCAACGAGGCGGTCAGCTCGATGGAGTCCAGCACCTCCGAGGTGGTCGGCGGCGCCAAGCTCGCCGAGGATGCCGGCGAGGCGCTGCAGAAGATCGAACAGGTGTCGAAAGACATCGCGACCGCGACGCAGGAGATCGCGTCGCGGCTGCAGAACCAGTCGCACGACGTCAGCTCGATCAACGACACGATGAACGTGGTTCAGCAGATCACCAGCCAGACCTCGGAAGGCACGGAACAGACGACGCAGTCGATCGAGACACTGGCCAAGATGGCCGAGCAGCTGCGCCAGACGGTCGCACGCTTTAAGCTGCCGGACGAAGACGAGATGATCGGTTAAACAGGGACGTCGTCAGCATGCTGCCAGAACAGCGTCAGGACCGGAGCGGGTTACGCTGGATCCGCGGTGAGCTCGACCAGAGCCTGCGCGAGGCGCGCGGCGCGCTCGAGGATTTCGCCGACGGACAGCACGACCGTCTCGACAGCTGCGCCAATCTGCTGCATCACGTGCACGGCGCACTCGAGATGGTCCAGGTATTCGGCGGCGCAATGCTGGCCGATGAGATGGAGCGGCTTGCGCGGGCGATGCACGCCGGCGCGGTCAAGCGCAAGGATCCCGCTGCCGAGGCGTTGATGCTCGGCATGGTCCAGCTGCCGGCGTACCTCGAGAAGGTCGAGGCCGGCGGGGCCGACGTGCCGCTGGTACTGCTGCCGCTGATGAACGACCTGCGCGCCGCGCGCGACGCACCGCTGGTCTCGGAAACGTCGCTGTTCGCGCCGAAGCTCAACACCCTGATCGCCGCCGAGACGGTGCGTCCCGGATCCGGCAATCGCGATCTGCCGCGCCTGATCCAGCAGCACCGCAGCCAGTTCCATCGCGGCCTGCTGAACTGGATTCGCGATCAGCACGTAAACGCGTCGCTCGGCCTGATCCGGGATGTGCTCGACGTGCTCAACAGCGCCGCCGGGACCGCGCGGATGCGCCGCCTGCTCGATGCCGCGGAGGCGCTGGCGATCGCGCTCGCCGACGACTCGGAGGCCCCGGCGCTCGCGGCCAAGCCGCTGTTCGGCAAGCTCGACCAGGAATTCAAACGCGTCATCGACCAGGGCGAAGAGGCGGCGATGCTCGATTTCCCGGTCGAGCTGCTTAAGAACTTCCTCTACTACATCGCCCGCTCCAACTCGCGTGACCCGGCCGTCGTATCGGTGCAGCAGTCGGCGGACCTGGTCAACAGCTTCCCCGACCAGGCCCAGGCCGGCGTGGAGTCGCTGGGTGCGCCCGATCGCGAGCTGTTCGCGGCCGTCGGCGAGGCGCTCGGCCAGGACCTGCGCGATGTCAAGGACCAGCTCGACCTCTACATCCGTGGCGACCGCAACCAGCTCGATCGCCTGACCGCACTGGCTGCGCCGATCCAGCGGATCGGCGACACGCTGGGCATGGTCGGGCGCGGCGAGCTGCGCACCCGCCTGAAGGACTACTGCGCCGAACTCGACGCGGCGCGCGACGCCAGCGAGCCGCCCGCCGATGAACGCCTGATGGCGCTTGCCAGCGAGTTGCTGTTCGTCGAGTCGTCGCTGTCCAGCCTGGCTTCACCGGAGGACGCGTTGGCCGACGACGAGGTCGAGAGTACGACGTCGCAGATGTTGTCGGACGGCGAGATGCGGCAGCATCAGCACGCCGCGATCGACGAGGCGCTGGTCGAGATCGCCAAGACCAAGGACGAGATCCTCGAATTCCTCGCCAAGCCACTGGACCGCGAGCGGCTCGCCGAGGTCCCGAATCGCCTGCACATGGTCGCCGGTGTGATGGCGATGCTGCAGATGCCGGAGGCCGGGCGCCTGCTGCACGATCTCAAACCGTTCGTCGCCCGGCTCGCCGCCGGAGACGCGGCGGTCCCGGACACGGCGCAGCGCGACGCGCTCGCCGACGTCATCACCAGCGCCGAGCTGTACATGCATACCGCGGTCGAGCCTGGCGCGGATCGCGAACAGCTGCTGGCCTACGCCGATCGCGCGCTGCGCGTACTCGGTCTGCGCGACACCGAACAAGCGGCGGCCGCGGAGACCGCCGAGACAGCCGCGACCGCGACCGCGGCTGTGGCGGCACCCGATACCGACCTGGCCGCCGAAACGGCGGACCGGCCGGACCAGGCGGCGACCGCGACCGAACTCACGGGCGTGCCCGATCAACAGGCAGCGGTCGACACGGCCGCCGCGGCGGCGCAAGCGACCGAGTCCACCGGGGCCGCCGAAGCGGCGCCCGCCGCGCTCGCCGTTGCCGACGCCGCCGAGCCGGCTGCATCGGCCGATGCGGTTAACACGGCGCAGGCCGCCGAGGAGCCCGCCGAGCCTGTCGAGCCCACGGCGGAGGCCGTCGACGCCGCGGACGACCAGGCCAGCGATGTCGATTCGGAGATCCTCGAGATATTCGCCGAAGAGGCGCAGGAGGAGCTCGAGGTCATCCAGCGCTGTCTGCCGGCGTGGCTCAACAACCTCGAAGACAAGGAATCGCTGCAGACGATGCGGCGGTCGTTCCATACGCTCAAGGGCAGCGGCCGGATCGTCGGTGCCAGCAACATCGGCGAATTCGCGTGGTCGATCGAGAACCTGCTCAACCGGGTCATCGACGGCACTGTCGCGGCGGCACCCGAGGTGTTGTCGTTGCTGCGTGAGGCCGGCGACGTATTGCCGACGCTGGTCACGGAGAGCGCCAATCTGGGAGGCAGCCAGAGCGACGTGTCGGCGCTTCACGACCGCGCATTCGCGCTCGCGTCGGGCGACGCGGCAGCGGCCCCCAGCGCGCCGCCGAGCACAGTCGAACCGGTCGCGGAGCCGGCACCGGAAGCGTTGTCGGAGGCGCCCGCGGCGCCTGCCGAACCTGCCGCCGAGCCCGTGCCTGAACCGACAATTGAAGGTGCGCCCGACACCGAATCCGGGGTCGCCGCGGCACCCGATGGCGAAACCGGGCCCGTGGCGCCACCCGCGCTCGAGGGCGTGCCCTCGCCAGAGCCGGAAGCCGAAGCCGACACCGACATGCCAGCGGAACCCGAGCCCGCGGTTGCAGCGGCGCCCGAGGCCGTGCCGCTGGCCGCGGCGATGGCAGGCGCCGACGAGGCGTTCGAGATGCCGGAGCCCGGCGAATCGCTGATGCTGCCCGATGACGGCTTCGCGATGCCCGAGATCGACGACGGTCTGGGCGAACCGGTGTTCGACCCGTCGCCGGCGCCGTTGTCGCTGGAAGGCCTGGACATGCCCGGCGACGATACGCTGCACATCGAGGTCGTCGGCGACAGGCGTGCGGCCGCCGCCGACGGCGACGAGTCGATCCTGACCGCGAGCGAGGTCCAGGACTCGGAGTTCTCCGAACTCGATGCCGTTGGCGCGTCGTCGACCGACACCAGCCTCAACGCGGTGTTCCTCGGCGAGGCGCAGGGCCACCTCGGCGTGCTCGACGAATTCGTCCAGCGCTGCGCCGCAACCCCGGGCGGTTGTGTCATGGAGGTCGGTGTGCGCCGCGCGATGCACACGCTGCGCGGCAGCGCGCGGACCGCTGGCGCCGACGCGATGGCCGACCTGGCCGCGGCGCTGGAGACCTATACCGAGACGCTGCAGTACCAACAGAACACGACCGACGGCCGCACGCTCGACCTGTTGAACCGCTGTCACAACATGTTCACGAGTCTGGCGACGGTGTTCGACGACGCGCATGCGGACGCACCGGCCTGGGAGCCGCTGGTCGACGAGATCCACGCTGCGACGGCCGCGTTGACCGAGCCGCCGCCCGAAGCGACCGCGAGTGGCGGGGGCGGCGGGCAGGACGCCTTCGATCCGGACCTGCTCGAGGTCTTCCTCGACGAGGCCAAGGAGCTGCTCGAGTCTCTCGAGGGCGAGCTGGTTGACTGGGAGGCCGGCGCACACGGCAACGAGCCGGTCGCCAAGCTGCAGCGTTACCTGCACACGATGAAGGGCGGCGCGCGCCTGGCCGGCGTCAGCGGCGTCGGTGACCTCAGCCATGCACTGGAATCGGCATTCGAGAGCGTCGTCGAGGGGCGTATCGACGGCGATCGGCGCCTCAAGCAGCTGGTCCGCCATGCCACCGACGTGCTCGCGCAGGACATCGAACAGCTGATCGGTGGCGGTGTGCCGGACGAGCACCCGGCCATGGTGCAACGCCTCGAAGCGGCGGGCCGCGGGCGCGACTGGGACGATGTCGCGCCCGACGAGGTCACGTTCGAGGCCGAGTCGAGCTTTGTCGATTCGCTGGAACCGGCGTCGTTGCCGGCTGCGGACGCAGACAGCGACAGCGCCGAACTGGCCGATACGCCAGCACCGGTCGCCGAACCCGAGGACGCGGTCGTGGTGGGTGCCGATGCCGAGCCTGCGGCGGCCGGCGACGATGGCGGCGAGGAAGCGGCCGATGTCGACGTCGCGCCTGTCGCTGCGCTCGCCGACGAGGCCGCGGCGGCAGAGGGCGACGACCTCGCCTCCGGGTTGCTGACCGACTCGCAGCTGATGACAGACTCGCAGCTGATGACCGATTCCGAGCTGCTCGACGACTCCAGCCTGCTGCTGGTGCCGGAGGCCGAACAGCCTGCCGCCGACGCCGGGACTAGCGCCGAGACGACCGTGATCCAATTCCCGGGCGGCGAGCTGCTGCCGGACGAGGCCAGCGGCTTCGTGCCGCGCAAGCCGTTGCCCGAAGAGCAGCCGGCGCCGGCGACCGGCAGCGAGCGCGTCAGGGTGGCCTCGGACGCGCTCGACCAGATGGTCAACAACGCCGGTGAAGTCAGCATCTACCGTGCGCGCATCGAGCAGCAGAACAGCAGCATCGCATTCAACCTGACCGAGCTGCAGCAGACCATCGACCGGCTTCGCAGCCAGCTGCGCGGTCTCGAGCTCGAGACCGAGGCACAGATCCTGTCGCGTCACGAGCGCGATACCGAGTCGCGGGCCGACTTCGATCCTCTGGAACTCGATCGCTACTCGACGATGCAGCAGCTGTCGCGCGCCTTGTCCGAGACCGTCGAGGACCTGTCGAACCTCGGTCGCTCGCTGAACGATCTGAGCCGCGACACCGACACCCTGCTGCTGCAGCAGGCGCGCGTGACGACCGACCTGCAGGACGGCCTGCTGCGCACGCGCATGGTGCGCTTCGCCAGCCGTGTCCCGCGGCTCGAGCGCGTCGTCCGTCAGACCAGTCACAGTGTCGGCAAACAGGCCGACCTCGAGGTCATCGGCGGTGGCGAGGACATGGACCGCGCGATCCTTGAGCGCATGATGGGGCCGCTCGAACACCTGCTGCGCAACGCCGTCTCGCATGGCATCGAGGACGCCGAGACGCGCAAGGCCAACGGCAAGCAGCCGCACGGCCTGATCACGCTGCAATTGAGGCGCGAGGGGACCGACGTCGTGCTGACCTTGTCCGACGATGGCAGCGGCCTCGATCGCTCGCGCATCCGTGACAAGGCCGTTGAGCGTGGCCTGATCGAGGGCAACGTGGCGCTCGATGACGACGACCTCTACCAGTTGATCCTGCAACCCGGCTTTTCGACCGCGCAGGAGCTGTCGCAGGTGTCGGGGCGTGGCGTCGGCATGGACGTGGTGCTGACCGAGATCAAGCAGCTCGGCGGTTCGCTGGAGATCGATTCCGATCCCGGACGGGGCACCAGGTTCACGATCCGCCTGCCGTTCACGTTGGCGATCACCGATGCACTGCTGGTCAGCGTCGGCGACGACTATTACGCGGTGCCGCACAGCAGCATGGACGGCGTCGTGCGCATCGACATCGACGAGTTGCGGGCGATATATGCCGGTCAGCAGGACAAGTTCACGAGCGCGCGCCGTGAGTACACGGTGCGCTACCTGGGCAACATGCTCGGCGTGGCGGCGCCGAACATCTCGGAGGGTACCCGCTGGCTGCCGTTGTTGCTCGTGCGCTCCGGCGAACACCGCGTGGCTATCCAGGTCGACGCGCTGCTCGGCAATCGCCAGATCGTCGTCAAGTCGATCGGCGCACAGCTCAGCGGTGTGCGCTGGTTCACCGGCGGCACAATTCTCGCCGACGGCCAGATCGCGCTGATCCTCGACACCAACAGTCTCGTGCGCATCGACAGCACGCAGCAGGTGGAGTTCGACGAGGCGGCCGCGGAGCCGGCCACCAAGGGCGTCTCGGTGATGGTCGTCGACGACTCGATCACGGTGCGCAAGGTGACCAGCCGTCTGCTGGAACGCCACAACATGCACGTGATCACGGCCAAGGACGGGGTCGACGCGGTGACCCAGCTGCAGGAGCATCACCCGGACGTGATGCTGCTCGATATCGAGATGCCGCGCATGGATGGCTTCGAGCTCGCACGACACATGCGCACCACCGGCGAACTCAGTGACATCCCGATCATCATGATCACGTCACGGACCGGCGACAAGCACCGCGAGCGTGCGATCGAACTCGGCGTGAAGCGCTACCTCGGAAAACCGTACCAGGAGGCCGAGTTGCTTGAGAATATCTACACCGTACTCGCGGACGCGGCGCTGTGATCGGGGCCGGCGCCGATGTCCGCTGCATGCTGATCCCCATGCGCTCGGGGCGCCTGCTGTTGCCGAGCACCGCGGTCGCCGAGGTGATCGGCTACCGCACGCCGGATCATCGCGACGACCAGCCCGGTTGGCTGCAGGGCACGGTGAGCTGGCACCAGCGCGACATCCCGGTGCTGGATTTCGAGCGTCTGATCGGGCGCGCTGAACTGAGTGCCGGAATCCGCCAGCGTATCGCCGTTTGCTATGCGATCGGTGGTCGTGCCACGTGGCCGCTTATCGGATTGGTGGCACAGGGCATTCCGCGGCTGATGCGCGTCAGTCAGCAGTCGATCCAGGTCGCGAGCGGCGAACAGGCCGGCGCTAAGCCGATCCGCATGACGTTGTCGATCGCCGGCGAGAACCTGATCGTACCCGACCTCGAATTTCTGCAGGGTCAGCTCGCCGCGGCCTGACGCGGCCGCGCAGGACCCGTCGCTCAATCGCGGAAGTCTCCCCACAGTGCCTGGATCGCCGCCAGCGCCGCGAGCGGCGCGGTCTCGGTGCGCATGATCCTTGGCCCCAGCCGCACCGCCGTGAATCCGGCCGCGCATGCCTGCCCGGCCTCGTCGTCGGTCAGCCCGCCTTCCGGACCTATCAGCAGCGGCAGCGGCGTCTCGGGTGGCGGCAGTGCCGCCAGCGTGGCGCCGGCGCGGTGCTGCAGTACGAGCCCGCCCGGATGCGCGGCCAGCCAGTCGCCGAGGCCCGTCGGTGTCGCCAGCGGCGGCACGCGGCTGCGCCCGCTCTGCTCGCAGGCGCTGATCACGACGCCCCGCCAGTGCAAGACGCGTTGCTGCAGACGTTCACCGGTGAGACGGACCACGCAGCGTTCGGTGAACAACGGCGTGATCGCGGCGACCCCGAGCTCGACCGCTTTCTGGATCGCGAAATCCATGCGTTCACCGCGCGACACGCCGATGCCGAGGTGCACGTGCAGGCGACCGGGTGCCTCGGTCGCGGCGAGTTCGCCGACCGCGACCCGGCATTCGCGCCTGCTGGCGTGTGTCACGGTCGCGTGATAGTCGCTGCCGCTGCCGTCGAACAGCGTCAGTGCCTGGCCAACGCGCAACCGCAGGACCTGGGTTATGTAGTGGCCGGGACGCCCGTCCAGCGACAGCGTCGCGCCGCGGTGCAGCGACTGGTCGACGTACACGCGGGGTATGCGCATGGCTTCAGGCGGCGCGTTCGCGCCAAGTGCTCACGCGCCTGGCAGCGCGTTCACGGCGTCGAGACCTAGGTTGTCCCAGATCGCCAGCGTCGGCGCCGCCTGGTTCATCGTGTAGAAGTGCAGGCCTGGTGCGCCCATTTCCAGCAGCCGGCTGCACAGCCCGGTGACGACCGCGGTACCGAGGGCGGCGATGCTGGCGGTGTCGTCGCCGAAACCCTCGAGGCGCTTGCGCAGCCAGCGCGGTATCTCGGCGCCGCAGGCATCGGAAAAGCGCACCAGGTTGCTGAAATTCGTGATCGGCATGATCCCCGGTACGATCGGGATGTCGATAGCGCGATCCGCGCAGGCGTCGACGAACGCGGCGTAGGCGTCGGCGTTGTAGAAGTACTGCGTGATTGCCGAGTCGGCGCCGGCATCCACCTTGCGTTTGAAATTGTCGAGATCGGAATCGAAGTTGCGTGCCTGCGGGTGCATCTCCGGGTAGGCGGCGACCTCGACATGGAAGGTGTCGCCGAAGCGCTCGCGAATCAGCGCGACGAGCTCGTTGGCATGGCCGAGGTCGCCGATCGCGCCGGCACCGGCGCCGGACGGCAGGTCGCCGCGCAGTGCGACCACGCGGTCGATTCCCTGGTCGGCGTAACGCTGCAGGATGCCCAGCAGCTCATCACGGGTGCTGCCGATGCACGACAGGTGCGGGGCCGCGGCGATTCCCTGTTCGCGAATCCAGTCGACGGCGGCGAAGGTAGTGCTCTGCGTCGAGCCGCCGGCGCCGTAGGTCACCGAGAAGAACGCGGGCCGCCGCGCGTTCAGCGCGGTAACCGTCTCGCGCAGCCTGGCGACGCCCTTGTCGGTCTTCGGCGGGAACAGTTCGAAGCTGAATGTTGGTTGGATATCAGTCATGGTGTCATTGGGACGCAGAGTTCGCAGAGTAGCGCAGAGGGCGCAGAGCTTTTTCTGTGCCGCGGCCGACCTGGAACCCGATGCCCCGATAGTCTCGATTTGTCACGCAGACCGGTGGCCATAACGATCCTGGCGCACGCCGGCTGCCATCTTTGCCAGTTTCAACAGGGGACTGCAGCGTATGGAGGTCGGCAACAGCCGTCGCAAGGGTCATGCCTCTGCGAGCTCTGCGCTACTCTGCGTCCCCTACATGAACTCAGTAGCGATAATGATCGGGCTTGTACGGCCCGCCGACTGGCACGCCGATGTAGTCGGCCTGCTCCTGGGTCAACATCGTCAGCTTCGCACCGATCTTGTCGAGGTGCAGGCGCGCGACCTCCTCGTCGAGGTGCTTGGGCAGGATGTGGACGCCGACCGGGTAGTCGTCGGGCTTGTTGAAGATCTCCATCTGCGCCAGCACCTGGTTGGTGAACGAGTTCGACATCACGAAACTCGGATGGCCGGTCGCACAACCGAGGTTCACCAGACGCCCCTCGGCCAGCATGATGACGCGTTTGCCGTCGGGGAAGACGATGTGGTCGACCTGCGGCTTGATGTTCTCCCAGCGGTACTTCTGCACCCCGGCGATGTCGATCTCGTTGTCGAAATGACCGATGTTGCAGACGATCGCCTGATCCTTCATCGCCGCCATGTGATCGTGGCTGATGATCATCTTGTTGCCTGTGGCGGTGACGAAGATGTCGGCGACGGGGGCCGCGTCGTCCATCGTCACGACGCGGAAGCCCTCCATCGCCGCCTGCAGTGCGCAGATCGGGTCGACCTCGGTGACCCAGATCGTCGCGCCGAGCCCGCGCAGCGACTGCGCCGATCCCTTGCCGACGTCGCCGTAACCACACACGACGGCGATCTTGCCGGCGATCATGACGTCGGTCGCGCGCTTGATGCCGTCGACCAGTGATTCGCGACAACCGTACAGGTTGTCGAACTTGGACTTGGTGACCGAGTCGTTGACGTTCATGCCCGGGAACAGCAGCTTGCCGTCGTTGAACATCTCGTACAGGCGGTGCACACCGGTCGTGGTCTCCTCGGTGACGCCGCGGATCGATTCGGCCATCTTGTGGTAGCGCTTCGGGTCTTCGCCGAGGCTGCGCTCGAGCACGCCGAGGATCACCTTCCACTCGTCCGGGTCGTCGGCCGCCGGTTTCGGTACCGCGCCGGCATCGGAGTACTCGACGCCCTTGTGGACCAGCAGCGTTGCGTCACCGCCGTCGTCGAGGATCATGTTCGGACAGCCGTTGCCGTCGGGCCAGTTCAGGACCTGCTCGGTACACCACCAGTACTCCTCGAGTGTCTCGCCCTTCCAGGCGTAGACCGGGATACCCGCGGCCGCGACCGCGGCCGCCGCGTGGTCCTGGGTCGAGAAGATGTTGCACGAGCACCAGCGTACCTGCGCGCCGAGTTCGACGAGGGTCTCGATCAGGACCGCGGTCTGGATGGTCATATGCAGCGAGCCGGTGATGCGTGCGCCGCTGAGGGGCTTGGATTTGCCGTACTTCTCGCGCAAGGCCATCAGACCCGGCATCTCGGTCTCGGCGATCCGTATCTCTTTGCGGCCCCAGTCGGCCAGTGCGAGGTCGGCGACCTTGAAATCGGTGAACTCACTCATGGTTCATGACTCCTGTTCAAACACGTGAGTGAGCGCCGTTGCGTTCGCTGTATCCAGCGTCGAGCCTGGCCTGATGAACAGGTTGCAGCGCCCCTCGACGCGGAGTTGTGACGTCCCGGTTATCGCCGCCGCTGGGTCGATCTCGAGCGGCGGGCCGGCGACAGGGCGCCGATTGTACACAGTTGGGCGTGCAAATCCCCCGTTTGGGCCCGTTGAATTAGGGAATTCCCTAGCCAAGTTCGCGAAGATTGGCCTTAATATTGGCCAGGTTAATAATGACAAGGCCGCGTATCGAAGGCGTAGCAGGGTGTGCGGCAGACACACCGAGCGCGCCAGCGTCGGCAGAGATCCCGGGAAACGGGACAACCCAAGCATCCGCAGGAGGAAGGTATGCCGGAACCCGGTGTCGTGCGTCCCGATGACGGGGCAGAAAAGATCGAACCGCTGTTCTACCCGTCGAACACACTGCCGTTGGATGCGCCGATGCGCTGGCTACGGCTCGGCTGGAATGATCTGAAGCGCGCGCGTGGTCAGAGCCTTGCCTACGGCATCGGTCTGGTCCTGTTCCTGTACCTGGTCACGTGGCTGGCCTGGGGCGACGGCAATACCCTGGCGCTGTTCACGCTCATTGTTGCGTTCATTCTCGCGGGTCCGGTGTTGGCGTTCGGCCTGTATTCGATTAGCCGCCAACTCGAACAGGGAAGGCCCCCGCAGCTTGGCATCTGTTTCAAAGAGAGCCGCAATCATCTGCGTAACGAATTGCTGTTTGCGCTGGTGATGTTGATCGTGCTGTTGATCTGGGCCCGTGCCGCGTCGATGGTGCATATCTTCTTTCCGTCTCACGAAGAGATGGATGCGGTGAGCTGGCTGCAGTTCTTTGCCGTTGGCAGCGCCGTGGGTGCGGTCTTTGCGGCTATCGTGTTCGCGTCCAGCGTCGTGTCGCTGCCGATGATGCTCGATCGCGGTACCGACGCGATAACCAGCGCATTGACAAGCGTCAACGCGGTGCTAAGCAACAAGACTGTGATGTTCGAGTGGGCGACTCTGATCGTCGCGCTGTCGCTGATCGGTTTCAGCACTCTCTATCTTGGGTTCATCGTAATCCTGCCGCTGATCGGTCATGCAACCTGGCATGCCTACCGGGAAACGGTCAAAGCCCCTGATTGAGCCTCTAGCTGCGGCCGGGGGGTGAACTCCCCGGTCGTCGCGATTCGTAGCCGAACCCGCCTGGCCGCGCATTTCGCGGCGCCACCGAAGCAAAGTTGGCCCACTACCTGCATGGATGCGGGCATTGTCGGTCGCGTGTCAAGGCATTGACACGGCCGCACGACGAGCGGAGGGAAGCGATGACCAGCAACGGCGCTCCACGGAACCTGGCACTGGGATTCATCGGTGGCGGGTTGTCATCCGCGGTCGGCCAGACGCACTTCGCGGCGAGTCAGATGGACGGACGGTGGTCACTGCAGGCCGGCGTGTTCAGTCGCAGCGACGACGTCAACCGGCAGACCGGCGACGCCTGGCGGGTTGCGCCCGACCGCGTCTACGCGTCGTGGCGCGATCTGATCGTCGCCGAACGCTCGCGGCTCGATGCGGTCGTCGTGCTGACGCCGACACCGAATCACTACGAGGAGTTGCAGGCCTTGTTGAAGGCCGGCATCCCGGTGATCTGCGAGAAGGCGCTGGTGTCGAACCTCAACGATGCGCGGACCCTGCTGGCGATGAGCGATCCGGCGCGCAATTTCGTCGCCGTCACATTCAACTACAGCGCCTATCCGATGGTACGCGAACTGCGGCGGCGCATCGCCGATGGCCAGTTCGGCAAGATCCAGCAGTTACATATCGAGATGCCGCAGGAGGGTTTCGTGCGCCCGCCGGCGATCGCCGGCAAGGCGGCGCCGCCGCAGGGCTGGCGCCTGCATGACGATTTCATTCCGACGATCTGCCTCGATCTCGGCGTGCATCTGCATCATCTCGCCGGGTTTCTGTGCGACGAGGAGGCGGAGCAGGTCAACGCCGAGTTCAACACCTACTCGCAGTACCGGCATATCGTCGACAACGTGTCGATGTGGCTCGAGTATCCGAGCGGCATGACGGCCAGCTTCTGGATGAGCAAGACCGCCGTCGGCATGCGCAACGGCCTGCGTATCCGCGTCTGCGGCGAACTCGGCAGCGCCGAATGGTTCCAGCTCGAGCCCGAGACGCTGCAGATAGCCATGATCGACGGTACACGCCTGTCGATCGACCGCGGCGGGCAGGCGCTGGTCGCCGGCGACGCGCGCTACAACCGCATGAAGGTCGGGCACCCGTCGGGCTTTATCGAGGCGTTCGCCAACCTCTACACCGACATCGCCGATGCATTACTCGAATGGCGCGAGAATGGCCGGCACAGCAACCCCCACGTCTATGGCATGCGGCACGCGACCAACGGCCTGGCGCTGTTCCATGCGGCCCGTCTGTCGAGTTCGCGGCGGCGCTGGGAGCGCGTCCACATCACGCCGCAGCACGAACGCTGGGTCGGGCGGGCGAAGTCATGACGGGCGCGGCCGCCGAGTTCATCGTTCGCCACATCGCCGACCGCCGCGGCGTCAGCACCGAAGAGATCGATTGCCAGGCAGACATGTTCGAGACCGGCTACATCGATTCGCTCGGTGTGTTCAACATGATCGTGCTGCTCGAAGAGGAGTTCGGCGTCCGTTTCAGTGACCAGGAGCTGATCGACCCGGCGCTTTACACCGTGACCAGCCTGGCGAGTTCGATCGCACGCAAGTCGGCGAACGGCGATGCCTGAGATCCGCTTCGCCCGGCTCGCCGACCTGCGGCCGCTGATGGCGTTCATGGACGCGCACTGGCGTGCCGGTCACATACTCTCGGTCAGCGAGGACCTGTTCCGTTTCGATTTCCAGGACGGCGATCGCCTGAATCTCGCGTTGGCCTGCGACGGCAGCGACATCATCGGCATCTTCGGTTTCATGAGGTACAGCAGCCTGGATTGCCCCGATCTCGCCGGGTCGTTGTGGAAGGTCGTCGATGGCCGCGGGTCGCCGATGTTGGGCCTGCAGTTGCGCCGCTTCGTCGTCGACCGGGTCGCGCACCGCTATTTCGCCGCGCCAGGCGCCGGCCTGCAGACGCGGCCGATCTATCGTGTGTTGGGGATGCAGTGGATCGAGATGGATCACTATGTCGCCGCCAATCCCGACGTGCGCGAGCAGCGAATCTGCCGCATCGCCGACGCGACGGCCGCGCCGACGCTGGCTGTGGAACCCGGGGCGGACCTGGAGCCGGTCGCGAGCGCCGACGTGCTCGCCGATTTCCCGTTCCTCGATGACAGCGGTGGCGGGCCGCAGAAGGATTTCGCCTATCTGCGGCGGCGCTTCTTCGCGCACCCGATCTACGCATATCGGGTGTTTCGCCTGGTCGACCACGGCGAGACGCTGTGCGTCGTGGTCTGCCGCGAGGTCGGCCACGATGGCCACAAGGCCCTGCGTGTCGTCGATTTCTACGGCGATCCCCGGCACATGGCGGATGTCGTGCGCGGCCTGTTCCAGGTCGTCGTCGCCGAGGGTTTCGAATACGCCGATTTCGTCTGCAGTGGATTCGATCCGGTGCTGATGCAGCGTGCGGGATGGCGACGCCTCGACTTCGATCGGCAGGACGTCGTGGTGCCGAACTACTTCGAACCCTTTGTCAGGAAGAACGTGCGCGTCTACGCCGTCGCCGACACGCACCCGGGCATACGCCCGCGGCTGTGCCGTGCCGACGGCGATCAGGACCGGCCGAACGTGTTGCGCAGCGACGCGTTGAGCCTGGCCTCATGACGATCGTCGAGCGCTTCCGCCGGCATCTCGCGAACACGCCCGACAAGATCGCGGTCCGTCTCGCTGACAGCGAGGTCAGCTACGCGGAGCTGGCCGACCGCGCCGAGCGCCTGTGCAGCCTGTTGCACGACATGGGCGTCACCGCCGACAGCCGCATCCTGGTCGTGCTCGACAACGGCCTGGCGTTCGTCGAGACCGTGCTCGCGACAGCGGCGATCGGCGCCGCAGTGGCGCCGGTCAGCCCGTCGCTGGCCGAGCCGGGCCTCGCGGCGGCGGCCGGGGCCGTCGATGCCGATTTCGCTGTCGCCGGCAGTGCGGCGGCGCGACGCCTGCTAGAGGCCACGCCGCTGCCGGCGGCCAACATCCTGGTCGTCGGCAGCGCGCTGAGCGAATGCCGCAACCACGCCGACATCGTCGCGGCGGCACCGCACGGCATCCTCGCCAACAGCACCGTCGATCCTGACAGCGTGTTTCTGCTGACGATGACATCCGGCTCGACCGGCGAGCCAAAGCCGATCGTGCTGACCCAGGCGGGCAAGGTCCACCGCGCAATCGACGGTGCCAGCGAGCTCTACCGCCTGGACGCCGATGACGTCATCGTCACGGCAACACCGATGTACCACTCGCTCGGTTTCCGGCTGGCATTGCTGCCGCTGCTGATTGGCGCGCAGGCGGTGATCATGACGTCGTTCACCGCTCAGGCCTATGTCGATGCCGTCGACCGCCACCGCGTGACCTTCTCGATCGTCGTGTCGTCACAGCTGCCGGCGATCCTGGACGCCCTCGACGCGCAGAACGGTACGCTGCCGAGCCTGCGTACGCTGGTGTCGTCGTCGGCGCTGCTGCCGCCGGCGCTGATGGCACGCTGCGTCGCGCAACTCGGCTGTGACTTCCACGAGTGCTACGGCGCCTCGGAGGTCGGCATCGTGACCGACATCGACTCGCGCACCGACGACCGCCACGGCGGCAGCGTCGGGCGCGCGCTGGACTACGTGGATCTGAAGATCGTCGATGCCACCGGTCGCACGTTACCCAGCGGCGAGATCGGAGAGATCTACTGCCGCACGCGGACCGCATTCGCCGGCTACTTCCGGCAACCGCAGTTGACCGCAGCGAGCCTGCACGACGGCTACTTCGCGACCGGCGACCTCGGTTACCTCGATGCCGACGGTTACCTGTATCTCGCGGGGCGCAAGAAAGACGTCATCATCGTCGGCGGTACCAATGTCTACCCCGAAGATGTCGAGGCCGTACTCCGTGCGGCACCCGGCGTGCGCGACTGCGCGGTGATCGGCGTGCCGGACAGCTATTTCGGCGAGGCCGTGCTCGCGTGCGTGGTCGCCGGCGACGACTGCCCGCCCGAACGCCGCCGGCTGCAGGCGCACTGTGTCCGCCGGCTGGCCGACTACCAGGTCCCGCTGGCCTATGAGTTCGTCGACCGCATGCCACGTACCGACCTGGGCAAGATCCGTCGCCAGGCCTTGCGCGAGCGTTTTCGCGGATATGACGCCAGTGCGGAGCTGCGGCGCCTACGTGGTGCAGTACAGTACCGTGCTTAGTCCCATGTGCGAGTGCACCCGCAGGTGCATGCGATAGCCCGGGTGCAGCGCGTGGATCGCCAGCGGGATCTCCCAGAGGTCGTCCGGCCGGTGGTAGACGCAGACCGCGAGATTGGGCCGGCAGCGTTGGATGATCTGCTGCGCGCCGCGTAGCGCCTCGCGCTCGGCACCTTCGATGTCCATCTTGATGAAGTTCGGTTCGGCGCTCGCCAGCATGCCGTCGAGTGCGACGACCGGCACGTCGGCGGTTGTCGCGTCACCGGTGGACCCCGCAACACCACTCGAACTGCCGTTGCCGACGTTGAACCTGAGCACCGTGTCATGCGACCACACGCCCAGCGGCAGCGCCATCAGCCGTGACCCGGGCAGGTCGGCCTTTTGGCGGGCGAGCTCGTCGACCAGCGTCGCATGGTTGGCCGGGTCAGGCTCGAAGGAGATCGCGTAATCCAGGGTCTTGCCGAGCGATCGCAGGCGCTGTGCGAGTGCCGCGACGGTGTCGCCGGTGTAGGCGCCGCAGTCGACGAAACGGATCGTGTCGAGGCTGGAGAACACGTCGACGTCGTCGGGGAAGTATTCGGTCTGGCCGTCCGGGGCAACATAGCTCGCATAGCTGGGCTCGCGGCGGAAGGCGACGATGCGGTCGAGCAGCCGGCGGCTCTGGTCGTCGTGCAGCAGGGCGCGGACGCGGGCGAGCTTGGCGTCATCGATCGACGTCGTCGGATCGGTGTCCATCCACAGCTGGCCGAGCGCGATGATCTCGTGCAGCGCCGCCGGAAAGTCGCGCAGGCCGTCTTCGAACCTGTGGACGTTGTGCAGGCCGGCCGCGCGCAGGTCCGCGGTCACCGCATCATCGGTATCGGCCGCCACCGGTGGTAGCGCCAGCGAGACGTAGATCGCGGCGGACTTGTCGCGTACCTGTGGGATACGGTAGACGGGCAGGCCGAGCACCTCGGCCTCGTTGCTGTATTGGTCGATGAAGAAGGCCGGTTCTACGCCGCGCGATTTCATCGCCCGACAGAACGCGCGGCCGTAGCCGCCGGCACCGTAGATTCCGATCGATTGCATGGGAACTGGCCTTTGGTCGCCCTGGCTTCGCAGCTTGCTAGCGGCAGGCGCCGCAGGAACTTAAGTCGTGTCACCGCCAATGGGCCGGTGCAGGTGCCGCGACTCCCGGCGCTCGGTCACGGTTGGCGTGACAGCCCGATGCGCCGCACGATCTCGGCGTGGTCGTCACGCGGGTGTTCCAGCGCCGTGACGGCGGTCCCGGCCATGTTCGACCTGAAGCCGAGATCGATACCCAACGCCTTGAGGGCCTGCAGGGTCCGCGCGTCGTAGGAGTTGCACGGGTGCGACATCGTGCACGGCGGCTTGCCGAGTATCTCCGACAGCACCCGGTGGTTCTCGGCATATTCGTGGTACTGCGTCTCGGCGGGCAGGCGGGATATCGTCGTCGGGTGCGAGTGCGAGTGCAGGCCGATCACGTGGCCCTCGGCATCGAGTCGGAGCAGCTCGTCGCGGCTCATCCACAGCCCGCGCGCGAGTTCCGCGGTCGAGGTGCCGGCGGCCGCGATCATCGACGACATGACTTCGCCGAATTCCTGCGCTTGCAGCACGTGGTCGCGCACGTAGCGAAAGCGCTTGTCGGCATCGCTGTAGACCGAGAATTCGGCGAGGTAGGTATCGGCACGAAAGTCCTGCAGTGCGCGATCCACGATCGCTGCATAGCGCGTCTTGCCCAAGGTGTCGAAGAACGCGGCGTAGAAGCTGTCGATATCGGCGAAGTGTTCGGAGCGGAAACGCCGGTGGATCTCGAGCGACTCGATGCCGCCGTTGATCACGCTGGAGTACACGAACCAGAAGGCGCGCAGCCCGTGCCGATCGAGCACCGGGCGGGCGATGTCGTACTGACAAAGCAGGCTGTCGTCGAACGTGATGCAGACATCGCGCGACCCGAGGCCGCCGCTGCGCGCGCGCTCGAGGTAGTCGGCGGCATCCAGCAGGACATGCGATGCGGCGTAATGCCCGAGAATGCGATCGAAGGTCTCGGCATCGATCGAGCCCTGGCTCTTGCTGTGCTGCGGGCCGTGGAAGTGATGGAACATCAGGCCGTGGGGCATCACCCCTGCCGGGCCGATCCGATTTGCGCGCGTTTGCTGGGTCATCCTGCTGGGTCCAGATTGTCGTCGGGTACGGGCGATACCGGGATTGCGCCGTTGGCCAGCGTGTCGGCCAAGAATCTGGTTTCTAAAGGGCGGCCGCGCGAGTTGCGCGTGGCGGCACCGGTCGATGGCAGGTGTGGCACGGCCCGGCGTGACGCCGGGCCGCGGATGGCCCGGGTGTGGTCAGAGTCCGGCGGCGCCGCGCAGCTCGTCGGCCTTGTCGGTCTTTTCCCAGCTGAAACCCTCGTTCTCGCGTCCGAAGTGGCCGTAGGCCGCGGTCTTGCGGTACTTGATCTGCTCGGCATTCAGCAGGTCGAGCATGCGCAGGATGCCGTACGGCCGCAGGTCGAAGTGCTCGCGGACCAGTTCGGTGATGCGCTCGTCGGTGACGTTGCCGGTGCCGAAGGTGTCGATCATGATCGACGTCGGCTCGGCGACGCCGATCGCGTACGAGACCTGGATCTCGCACTTGTCGGCGAGGCCGGCGGCAACGATGTTCTTGGCAACGTAGCGACCGGCGTAGGCGGCCGAGCGGTCGACCTTGGACGGGTCCTTGCCGGAGAACGCACCGCCGCCGTGACGGGCCGCGCCGCCGTAGGTGTCGACGATGATTTTGCGCCCGGTCAGGCCGGCGTCGCCCATCGGGCCGCCGATCACGAAGCTGCCGGTCGGGTTGATGTGGATCTTGGTATCGGCGGTGAGCAGACCGGTCGGATCGAGGATCGGCTTGATGATCTCGTCCATGACCGCTTCGTGCAGCGTGTCGCCGGCGAACTCGGCGGCGTGCTGGGTCGACAGCACGACGGCGTCGATCGACACCGGTTTGCCGTCTACGTAGTGCAGGCTGACCTGCGACTTTGCGTCCGGTCGCAGCAGCGGCAGGATGCCCGATTTGCGCACCTCGGCCTGGCGCTCGACGAGGCGATGCGCGTACTGGATCGCCGCCGGCATCAGCACGTCGGTCTCGTTGGTCGCGTAGCCGAACATCAGGCCCTGGTCACCGGCGCCCTGATCCTCGGGCTTGGCGCGGTCGACGCCCTGGTTGATATCGGGCGACTGCACGCCGATTGCCGACAGCACGGCGCAGGTCTCGCCGTCGAAGCCCATGGCCGAGTCGGTGTAGCCGATGTCGTTGATGGTGTCGCGGATGATGCGCTCGTAGTCGGGCTTCGCGGTCGTCGTGATCTCGCCGGCGATCACGGCCATGCCGGTCTTGAACAGGGTCTCGCAGGCGACGCGCGCGTGCGGGTCCTCGGCGATGATGGCGTCGAGTATGGCGTCGGAGACCTGGTCGGCCATCTTGTCCGGGTGGCCTTCGGACACGGATTCCGACGTGAAGATGAAGTTACGGGCCATCAGTGACTCCTCGGGACGGTTTCTTGGTAGGCGGCGCACCGCCGGATTCGCTGGATCAAGCGCGCGATTCTACCCGCTTGAGCAGGCGTCCGCATTCTGAAAGAATCCTCCGCCCCAGTGCCCAGCAATGAGGTATCCCAATGGTTTCTCTTGAGACGCCGGTCTGTGAATTCGGCAAGGCCGCACCCGACTTCAAGCTCCCGGGTGTCGACGGGCGTGACTGGAGCCTGGCGCAGTGCATGGGCGACAAGGGCCTGCTGGTCATGTTCATCTGCAACCACTGCCCCTACGTCAAGGCCGTGATCGACCGCATCGTGCGCGACACCAACGACCTCAAACCGCTCGGCATCAACGCCGTCGCGATCATGTCCAATGACCCCACCGACTACCCGGAAGACTCGTTCGACAACATGCAGGCCGTGGCCGCCCGGCAGGGCTTCGGTTTCCCGTACCTGCTCGACGCCACCCAACAGGTCGCCAAGGCCTATGGCGCGGTGTGCACGCCGGACTTCTTCGGCTACAACGCCGCCGCCGAGCTGCAGTACCGCGGCCGCCTCGATGCCAGCCGCAAGCAGGCCGCCCCGGCCGACGTGCGGCGTGATCTGTTCGAGGCGATGACGCTCGTCGCCGAGACCGGCAGGGGCCCCGAGGAGCAGGTCCCGAGCATGGGCTGTTCGATCAAGTGGACCGCGTAGCCGGCTGAAACCCCTTTAAAAATCAGTCGCTTGATCTGCGTCAAGCGACCGATTTCCTTCGCTTATGGGTGTATTTGAATATTCGGGGTATGCTGTCTTGCCCCTGTTCTGTTGCCTAGGTCAGAATACCCGACCTTTTTAACAGCCTTCGGGCCGGGGAATCGTCGTAGGCAGTGCGACGACCCCCCGCCAGGGTGCGATGCACCGCCGTCCCCTGCGACGGCCGGCCCGGCACAACACGAATAAGACCGTCTCCGGATCGCACCGATGCCGGGGTCGGCAAGATTCTCAGTCTTCGACAGGAGGGACTTATGTCCTCACGCAGAGAGCTCGCCAACGCCGTTCGCGCGTTGAGCATGGACGCCGTTCAGAAAGCCAACTCCGGGCATCCGGGCGCGCCAATGGGCATGGCAGATATCGCCGAGGTGCTGTGGAACGACCACCTGAAGCACAATCCGGGCAATCCGCACTGGGCCGACCGTGACCGTTTCGTGCTCTCCAATGGCCACGGCTCGATGCTGATCTACTCGCTCCTGCACCTGACCGGCTACGAGCTGACGCTCGACGACCTGAAGAACTTCCGGCAACTGCATTCGAAGACCCCGGGCCACCCCGAATACGGCTACGCACCGGGCGTCGAGACCACGACCGGGCCGCTCGGCCAGGGCATCACCAACGCGGTCGGCATGGCGATCGCCGAACGCGCGCTGGCCGCCGAGTTCAACCGTCCGGGCCACGACATCGTCGATCACAACACGTACGTCTTCCTCGGTGACGGCTGCCTGATGGAGGGCATCTCGCACGAGGCCTGCTCGCTGGCCGGCACGCTCGGCCTCGGCAAGCTGATCTGCTTCTGGGACGACAACGGCATCTCGATCGACGGTCACGTCGAGGGCTGGTTCTCCGACGACACGCCGAAGCGCTTCGAGGCGTACGGCTGGCACGTGATCGCCGACGTCGATGGCCACGACCCGGCCGCGATCGCCAAGGCGCTGGAGTTTGCCAAGGCGATGACCGACAAGCCGACGATGATCTGCTGCAAGACGACGATCGGTTTCGGTTCGCCGAACAAGGCCGGCACGCACGCCTGTCACGGTGCGCCGCTCGGCGACGACGAGATCAACCTGACCAAGGCCGCGCTGGGATGGGATCACGGCCCGTTCGACGTGCCGTCCGAGGTCTACAGGGGCTGGGACGCGACAGAGAAGGGCACCGCCGCCGAGGCCGCGTGGAACGAGCGTTTCGGCGCCTACGAGGCCGCCCATCCCGAGCTCGCCGCCGAGTTCAAGCGCCGCATGGCCGGCGAACTGCCGGCCGACTGGTCGGCCAAGGCCGATGCCTTCGTTGCCGCGTGCAACGACAAGGCCGATTCGCCGGCGACCCGCAAGGCGTCGCTGAATTCGATCGAGGCCTACGCCGCGGCGCTGCCCGAGCTGTTCGGTGGCTCGGCCGACCTCGGCTGCTCGAACCTGACCGAGTGGTCCGGCTACAAGCCGATGCGCGGCGACATGCCGGCGGCCAACTATGTCAACTACGGCGTCCGCGAGTTCGGCATGTCGGCGATCATCAACGGTATCGCGCTGCACGGCGGCTTCATCCCGTTCGCGGCGACCTTCCTGATGTTCTCGGAATACGCGCGCAACGCGATCCGCATGTCCGCGCTGATGAAGATCCGTTCGATCTTCGTCTACACCCACGACTCGATCGGCCTCGGCGAGGACGGCCCGACCCACCAGGCGGTCGAGCAGATCCCGACGCTACGCATGATCCCGCGCATGGACGTCTGGCGGCCGTGCGACACCGTCGAGTCGGCGGTCGCCTGGCGCAAGGCGATCGAGAAGGCCGACGGCCCGACCTGCCTGGTGTTCACCCGCCAGGGCGTGCCGTTCCAGGCCCGCGACGCGGCGCAGATCGCCAATATCGAGCGCGGCGGTTACGTGCTGCGCGACTGCGACGGCACGCCGGACGTGATCGTCATCGCGACCGGATCCGAGGTCGGTATCGCGGTCGAGGCCGCCGCCGCCAGCAGCAAGCAGGTGCGCGTCGTGTCGATGCCGTGCACCAGCGTGTTCGACGCCCAGGACGACGCCTACAAGGAGTCGGTGCTGCCCAGCGCTGTCACGGCCCGCGTCGCCGTCGAGGCCGCGGTCACCGAGGGCTGGTGGAAGTACGTCGGCAGCCACGGCAAGGTCGTCGGCATCGATACCTTCGGCGAGTCGGCCCCGGCCGGCGAGCTGTTCAAACTGTTCGGGTTCACCGCGGAAAACGTCGGCAAGGCGATCGACGAGGTCGCGGGCTAAGCACTTCGAATCAGGCGGCCGGTGCCCGTGCGGGGCGCCGGCCGCCTCGTCTGATTCCATACTGGAAACGCTCTGAGGAGACTCTCAACAATGACTATCAAAGTAGGCATCAACGGTTTCGGCCGCATCGGTCGTATGGCCTTCCGCGCGATCTATCAGGACTTCTCCGACGTCTTCGAGGTCGTCGCGATCAACGACCTGCTCGACGCCGACTACCTCGCGTACATGCTCAGGTACGACTCGGTGCACGGCAATTTCAAGGGCGAGGTCAGCGGTGAGGGCAACACCATGACCGTCGACGGCAAGCAGATTCGGCTGACCGCCGAGACCGACCCGGCCAAGCTCGCCTGGGGCGACGTCGGCGTCGACCTGGTGCTGGAGTGCACCGGCTTCTTCCTGACCGAAGAGGGCTGCCAGAAGCACGTCGATGCGGGCGCCAAGAAAGTCGTCATGTCGGCGCCGTCGAAAGACGGCACGCCGATGTTCGTCTACGGCGTCAACCACGAGTCCTACGCCGGCCAGACCATCGTCTCGGCCGCGTCGTGTACGACCAACTGCCTGGCACCGGTCGCCAAGGTGCTGCACGACAACTGGGGTATCAAGCGCGGCCTGATGACCACCGTGCACGCCGCCACCGCGACGCAGAAGACCGTCGACGGTCCGTCGAAGAAGGATTGGCGCGGCGGCCGCGGCATCCTCGAGAACATCATCCCGTCGTCGACCGGCGCCGCGAAGGCGGTCGGTGTCGTGCTGCCGGAACTCAACGGCAAGCTGACCGGCATGGCGTTCCGCGTGCCGACCTCCGACGTCTCGGTCGTCGACCTGACCGTCGAACTCGACAAAGAGGCGTCGTACGACGAGATCTGCGCGGCGATGAAGGCCGCCTCGACGCAGCCGGGCATCGGCGAGACCCTCGCCTACACCGAAGACAAGGTCGTCGCGACCGACTTCCGCGGCAACGGCAACTCGTCGATCTTCGACGCCGGCGCCGGCATCGCGCTGGATCCGACCTTCGTCAAGGTCGTGTCGTGGTACGACAACGAGTACGGCTACACCTGCAACATGCTGCGCTTCGCGAAGCACGTGGCGGGCTGACGCCGGAGGGCAGAGGGCAGAGGGCAGAGGGCAGAGGGCAGAGGTATTGTACTCCTCGGCCCTACCCACTCGGCCCTCGGCCCTCATCCCAGAGCCGTTCGCAAAGCCTCCGGGCTTTCCAAACGTCTTTGAATATCGCTAACGGAGTACCCATCGATGGCATTCATCAAGCTCACCGATCTCGACCTTGGCGGCAAGCGCGTGCTGATCCGCGCCGATCTGAACGTGCCGGTCAAGGACGGCAAGGTCACGTCCGACGCGCGCATCAGCGCGTCGATGCCGACCATCGAGCACTGCGCCAAGGCCGGCGCCAAGGTCATGGTGATGTCGCACCGCGGCCGTCCGGAAGAGGGCAAGGTTGACGACGAGAACTCGATGGCGCCAATAGCCGCCGACATGTCGGCGAAGCTCGGCAACGACGTGCGCCTGGTCGGGGACTACCTCGACGGCGGCTTCGATGTCGCCGCGGGCGAGGTCGTGCTGCTCGAGAACGTGCGTTTCAACGCCGGCGAGAAGAAGGACGACGAGGCCCTGGCCAAGAAGTACGCGGCGCTGTGCGACGTGTTCGTCATGGATGCCTTCGGAACCGCGCACCGCGCCCAGGCCTCGACCCACGGTGCCGGCAAGTTCGCGCCGGTCGCCTGTGCCGGCCTGCTGCTGTCCGACGAACTCGACAACCTGGCCAAGGCGCTGGCCGAGCCGGCGCGGCCGATGGTCGCGATCGTCGGCGGATCCAAGGTCTCGACCAAGCTGACCGTGCTCGAGGCGCTGTCGGAGAAGGTCGACCAGCTGGTCGTCGGCGGCGGCATCGCCAACACCTTCCTCAAGGCGACCGGCCATAACGTCGGCAAGTCGCTGTGCGAGGACGACCTGATCGATACCGCCAAGGCACTGATCGACAAGATGCAGGCGCGCGGTGCGAACATCCCGATCGCGGTCGATGTCGTGTGTGGAAAGGAGTTCAGCGAAGGCGCCGAGGCGACGTTGAAGGATGCCGGCGACGTCGCCGACGACGACATGATCTTCGACATCGGTCCAAAGTCCGCGCAGGAGCTCGCCGACATCATCGCCAAGGCCGGCACCGTGGTCTGGAACGGCCCGGTGGGCGTGTTCGAGTTCGACCAGTTCGGCGAGGGTACCAAGACCGTGTCGATGGCGATCGCCAACTCCGACTGCTTCTCGCTGGCCGGCGGCGGTGACACCATCGCCGCGATCCAGAAGTACGACATCTACGACAAGGTGTCGTACATCTCGACCGCCGGCGGCGCGTTCCTCGAGTACCTCGAGGGCAAGACCCTGCCGGCCGTCGCGATGCTCGAAGCAGCGGCGAGCAAGTAACCAGGCGGCGGACCGGCGGCGACCGGCCCGCGAGAAGGGCAGATGCTGAGACGCACAAAGATCGTAGCGACCCTGGGTCCGGCCACCGACGACCCGAAGGTGCTGGACCAACTGATCGCGGCCGGCGTCGACGTCGTGCGCCTGAACATGTCGCACGGCAGTCACGAAGAGGCAGAGCAGCGCGCCGAGCGGGTGCGCAATCGGGCGCGCGCGTCGGGCCGTCAGGTCGGCGTGCTGATCGATCTGCAGGGGCCGAAGATCCGCTGCGGCAGGTTCGCCGACGGCCAGATCGAGCTGGCGCCCGACGACCGTTTCATCCTCGATGTCGCGTGGCCGATCGATCAGGGCAATCCGGAGCGTGTCGGCGTGACCTACCCGACGCTGCATCAGGAGGTCGCACGCGGCGACACGCTGCTGCTCAACGACGGCCTGATCGTGTTGTGGGTCGACGAGGTCAACGGCACTGAGGTGCGCTGCAAGGTCGTCGTCGGCGGCACGCTGTCGAACAGCAAGGGCATCAATAAACTGGGTGGCGGCCTGTCTGCCCCGGCACTGACCGACAAGGACAAGCAGGACATCGCGTTCGCGGCGCGCATCGATGCCGACTATGTCGCGGTGTCGTTCGTGCGTGCCGCCGAGGACGTGCACCTGACCCGCCAGCTGCTCAGCGACGCCGGCGGCCATGGCGGCATCGTGTCCAAGATCGAGCGCGCCGAGGCGCTCGACTGCATCGAGGAGATCATCGATGCCTCTGACGTGATCATGGTCGCGCGCGGCGATCTCGGTGTCGAGATCGGCGATGCCGAGCTGCCGGCCGCGCAGAAACGCCTGATTCGCACCGCGCGACAGATGAACTGTGTCGTGATCACCGCGACGCAGATGATGGAGTCGATGATCCAGAACCCGATTCCGACGCGCGCCGAGGTGTTCGATGTCGCCAACGCGGTCATCGACGGCACCGACGCGGTCATGTTGTCGGCCGAGTCGGCAGCGGGCAGGTACCCGGTAAAGTCGATCGAGGCGATGGACCGGGTATGCAAGGAGGCCGAGAAGCAGTCGCAGACGCGCAAGTCGGACCACCGCCTGCACTCGGTGTTCGGTCGCATCGACGAGGCGATCGCGATGTCGACCATGTACACCGCCAACCACCTCGGCGTCGCCGCGATCGCCGCGCTGACCGAGTCCGGTTCGACGACCAAGTGGATGTCGCGCATTTCATCGGGTATTCCGATCTACGCCTTGACCGGGCAGGTCGCCACGCGTAGAAAAGTCACGCTGTTCAGGGGGGTTTATCCTGTCAGCTTCGACCTCGAGGCCGGCATCGACTCGCGCCAGGCCAATACCGAGGTCATCGAGGAACTTCAGCGTCGCGGGGCGGTACGCGTCGATGATCTGGTGATCATCACCAAGGGCGACCTGAACGGTGTCTCGGGTGGCACCAACGTGATGAAGATCGTCCGCGTGGGCGAGCATGTATTCCCCGAAGACCAATAGCGCTTTAACTCAGACTCTCTAGACAAGGAGCAGACCATGGCACTGATTTCCCTGCGTCAAATGCTGGACCACGCCGCCGAGCACGGCTACGGCGTCCCGGCGTTCAACGTCAACAACCTCGAGCAGATGCGCGCCATCATGGAAGCGGCTGACGAGACCGATTCGCCGGTGATCGTGCAGGCCTCTGCCGGCGCCCGCAGCTACGCCGGTGCGCCGTTCCTGCGTCACCTGATCCTCGCCGCGATCGAGGAGTTCCCGCATATCCCGGTCTGCATGCACCAGGACCATGGCACGTCGCCGGCGGTCTGCCAACGCTCGATCCAGCTCGGCTTCAGCTCGGTCATGATGGATGGCTCGCTGGGTGAGGACGGCAAGACCCCGACCAGCTACGAGTACAACGTCGACGTCACCCGGCGTACGGTCGAGATGGCGCACGCCTGCGGCGTCTCGGTCGAGGGCGAACTGGGCTGCCTGGGTTCGCTCGAGACCGGCCAGGCCGGTGAAGAGGACGGCATCGGTGCCGAGGGCACGCTGTCGCACGACCAGCTGCTGACCGACCCCGAAGAGGCCGCCGACTTCGTCAAGAAGACCGGTGTCGACGCGCTGGCCATCGCGATCGGCACGTCGCACGGCGCGTACAAGTTCACGCGTCCGCCGACCGGCGACATCCTCGCGATCGAGCGCATCAAGGAGATCCATGCGCGCATCCCGAACACCCACCTGGTCATGCACGGTTCGTCATCGGTGCCGCAGGACTGGCTCGCGATCATCAACGAGTTCGGCGGCGACATGGGCGAGACCTACGGCGTGCCGGTCGCGGAGATCCAGGAGGGCATCAAGCACGGCGTGCGCAAGGTCAACATCGACACCGACCTGCGCATGGCATCGACCGGCGCGATCCGCAAGCACCTGCACGACAATCCGTCGAACTTCGATCCGCGCAAGTTCCTCGCGGCCGCGACCAAGGGCATGAAGGACATCTGCAAGGACCGCTACGAGGCCTTCGGCACCGCCGGCAATGCATCCAAGATCAAGGCGCTGAGCCTGGATGCGATGACCGGTCGCTACCAGTCCGGCGAGCTCGATCCCAAAGTCAACTGAGCACGGCGCACGCGATCGACGCAAAGGGCGCTGCGGCGCCCTTTGTTTTTGGCGCTTGCCGGCGCGGCGGCGTCAGTGGCGCGGTACCGAGAGCACCGGCAGTCGCAGCGCCTTGAGCACCCGGTCGACGCGGCTGCCGCGCATGCGACCCATCAGCTTCAGCGGGCTCGTCGTGTGCACGACCACGAGGTCGGGCGAGAACTCGCCGGCCGTCGTGACCACGCCGTCGACGAGGTCGCCGCGCAACGCACGGCGCTGCCAGTGCAACAGGTCCGTGACCGGGAACACCGGCGCTGGCGCATCGTCATCACTGCCGTCGAGGTACAGGACCTCGATCGCGTCGGCATTGTCGCCGGCCAGCGCCGGCAGCCATTGCCCGAGGTAGGCCAGCGTCGTGCGCGGATCGGTCGTCGGGTCCAGTGCGCACAGCACCTTGCGCAGCGTCGATCTGCCGCTGTCGGCGTCGATGAAGCCGCGGCACTGCTTCGGCAGCATCAGGGTATGGCTCTTGGTCAGGTAGCTGCCCGTCTCCGCGACCGACGGATGCAGCATGCGCGCGATGCCGCTGCGTCCTTCGGTGGCCATGAC
>JAAUYD010080397.1_pt1 | contig 38520 bp, 34 predicted proteins | sample 7278101 | NCBI WGS metagenome assembly JAAUYD01 (sample SAMN14350128, study PRJNA611818) | marine sediment metagenome | isolation source: surface marine sediment (0.6m) | place: French Polynesia: Moorea | collected 2018-08
CAATGCGGCCGGCAGGAATATTTTGGGGTGCAAAATTTTCAGACCATAGTAGAGCATCGTGGGTACCACGCCGCTTAAGATCCAAACTCCGATGAGAATACCGATGATGAGTAAAATCACGATGGCCTGCAGCGAATTGGTGATGCCGTTGAGCATGCCGGTTTCAATTTCTTTCCAGCTGAAACCGGCCCGCAGTCCGATGACCGCTGCCACAAGCACGCCAAGCAGGATTGGAACGTGCGCATCTGTTTCATAGCGTACGATTGCCAGACTGATAAAAAGAACCAGGCCCAGGATCGAAATCAATGCCTCCCAAAGGTAAGGGTCACGCTTTTCACGTTGGGTTGCCATGGTTGTCCTCCTTTTTGATGGGGGTGTGTTATTTCATACACTTCATCTGTTTTTGATTAACATGACGGGAACTTTGGTCATTCTGGAAACTTTATCGGCGACCGAGCCGAACATCATTCTTTGCCCTCTTGTTCCAGTTCCCATGACAATAAGATCGATGCCTTCGGATTTGGCATAGTCTAAAATTTGCCGGTAATGGGTCCCAGAAACGACTACTGCATTGGCAATCCGAATATCTTTTAAGTGCTTCTTTTGGAACGCTTCGAGTTTTTGCTGTGCTTGAATCAGTAGTTTATCTTCGAAATCACTGGCAATGCGTTTAAAATCGGGTTTCGGGGAATCTTGTACATAAGTGTCCACGAACCAATCAAAACGGCGCAGAACATGCAGTAGGTGGATCTGGGCATCGAGCTGTTTGGTCAGGGTAACCACATATGGGGCCACCTTGAGAGAAATATTAGTAAGAGCAATTGGGTAGAGAATATTTTTAAATTCTGCCATGAGCCCCTCCTTTGTTTTCATTTTGACTGCTCAATCGTTGTTTCTTGCTTATTTTGTCTTACGCCCTCGAACTTGTCCACCATAACAGATAGATCTATTTCTCTATCATTTAAAGTCGAAGGAATTAAAGTGTTCGGGCTGAATATCGATACAGGTTATCTGATCAACACCAACAATTCTTGATAGATTTTAGAACACCACCTTTCCTTGACTACCATATCCGCCTAAAACCAGTACGGTCATTGACCATGTACTCTAAATTTATGAAGCTGAGTCTGGCAATTTTTTAGGCCAACAAACGCTCCAATTCCTGCACCGTGTACTTTGAAAGTCCTAAAGTTTTCATTGTACGCCTGGCTTCACTCACATAATCCCGGTTTATTAGCAGAGAAGCTAGTGTGATTACGGCCGACATAATCGGTGTGGCCACTCCGATCTGCTCCCCAAGTTTCTGGAGGAACACCAGACCATACCCTACATCTTCATTAAAATAGCGGTAATCCAGACTACTCTGGGCTTTGATCCCAGCAAATCCCGGGGCGGTGATAAATCCGTTGTCATAAGAGGCTTCTGTCATATAGCCCTGAATAACGCCTAATTCCGGGTCGGAAATGACTTTCACCCCCAATTTGTTTCCTAGGGCAATCCGTTCCCTATCAACTGCTTCAATTAGTCTGCCAACCGCCGGCGTAACGCCCTGGTGGTAAAAATCGAAATCACCTTGGGTACGTTCGATTAGCGCGACATTCATGAGTGTAATCGTCGGATGAATGACCGGGTTGCCGTTCTGTAAGCTAGTCTGGAGGATATTTTTTGCTGCGCTCATCGCCGGATAGACATCACGTACCTGCTTTAATACATAATTGGTGTTTATCGCTGGAACCGCTGCCAGAAACAACCCGCCTTTGAGCTTGTTAAAAATCCTGATTTTGCCAGGTTCAAGCAGTCGGACGGCATACGGCAGGGTCGAAGTCTCTGCCACGATAACGTCAACATCCCGAAGTTCTAGATCGGCTCCGTTTTTAAATTCAATACTACCACCGCAGGAACTCGGGCACACGATCACGATCTGCCCTTGCTTGAGATATGGCTTGCAGGCCTCGGCAAAGGGTCTGGTGCTATATGCCGGACCAACGGCATAGATAATATCAGCCCCATCCAATGCTTTTTCAATCTCGTGCCCGGCAGAAGCCACCGGCTGAAATCCTTCAAGTATGCCCTCACAGTGGATGCCACCGTTATTTTGGACAGCCTTGATACTTTCCGGGAATTGTTCAAAATCAAACAAATTGACCTGGTGCCCATGGACTGCACAGTCAAATGCAATCGCACAGCCCCCGTTTCCCGAGCCTAGTACAGCGATGTTCATGGTGTTTTCCTTAAATCCTCAATTCAAGATGCAATATGGATTTTTTTACAATATAGCGTTTAAAAAGAGCTTAGTTCGTTCACTTCTGGGATTGGTAAAGAATTCTTTGGGTGGTGCCACTTCAATGATTTCCCCTTCGTCCATAAAAACAACCCGCTTTGCTACCTCCCGGGCGAATCCCATCTCATGGGTAACCACGATCATGGTCATTCCCTCTTTTGCCAGATCGACCATTACGTCGAGCACTTCATTTATCATCTCCGGATCTAATGCCGACGTCGGCTCATCAAAGAGCATCATCTTTGGGCGCATACACAAACCTCGAGCAATCGCGACCCGCTGTTGCTGGCCCCCCGAAAGCTGAGTCGGGTATGCGCCTGACTTGTCTCCTAATCCGACTCTTCCTAGAATTTGCTTGCCGAGTTTTTCTGCCTCTGCCTTTTTGATATTTCTCACTTTGATCGGCGCAATGGTGATGTTGTCAAGGGCTGTCATATGCGGATACAGATTAAACTGTTGAAAAACAAATCCAATTTCTGCCCGGATCTGGGTCATATTTGTCTTTTTGTCGTGAACATTCATTCCGTCTACGATGAGCTCACCCTCCTGAATGGGTTCCAGGCGATTAATACACCGTATCAGCGTGCTTTTCCCCGATCCGCTTGGTCCGCAGACAACAACTACTTCTCCCTTTTCGACCTCAAGATTGATGTTCTTCAAAACATGAAGGTCCCCAAACCATTTGTTGACGCTCTTGAAAAATATCATTTCCTCATTCCCTTTTTCATAAAACTCATTTTTGGGTACCGTCAGGATATTCTGGATTAGAGTTTAGTAGCCACCACCGTCATTCGTTTTTCAAGGATATTTGAAAGATTGATTAGCGGATAACAAATGGCAAAATAAAGAATACCCACGAGACCAAACACCATGATCCCTTCCGGGATCCGCTGGACGGTCAGCCAGCCAACCCGGGTCACATCCACAACCCCGATGGCGGAAACCACGGATGAATCTTTGACGAGCAGCACATACTGACCTACCAGCGGCGGCAATATTGTGCGCATGGCCTGGGGTAGAATGATGTATCGAAGCTGCTGATAGGCTGAAAGACCTGAGGCCGTCGCTGCTTCTCTTTGTCCGACTGAAACGGATAGGATACCGCTGGCCACGATCTCACAGATAAAACAGGCAGCCAGGTTGGTCAGAGCGATGACTGCGGCTGGAAAGGCCTCTAATTCTATTCCAATGCCGGGAAGGATGAAAAAAACAATAAAGACTTGGACCAGGAAAGGCGTGCCCCGAATCAGGTCTACCCACACACCGATCAAGGTTCGCAATATTTTGTTCCTACTGGCCCTTATGATTCCCCATATGAATCCGATAATTGTCCCCAAGATTAGACTTAATCCGGATACTGCCACCGTCATCCAGAGCCCTTTGATGAAAAACGGCAGGCTGCGAATCAATTCGTCAAAATAAAAACCCCACATCGCTTTTATCTCCGTTTGTCAATGAGCTTCCCTGAAAATCAGTCGCTTTTCTGACCAACTTGAGAAGGCTTTGAGCATGTAGTATATTATCAGATAAAAGGCAGCAGTCGTCAGGAACCCTTCCGCCGGCATAAATCGATCCGATGTCAGTAACTGGCCCGCCCGAGTCAGCTCTACAATCGAAATCAATGAAAGTAGCGAGGAATCTTTGACGAGGACAATGGCTTGTCCTAGCATGGGCCGAATCGTCATGCCAAGCGCCTGGGGCAGAATGATAAAGCGCATACGCTGGAAATAGTTCAGGCCGGAGGCAATTCCAGCTTCGATTTGTCCACTGGGAATGGCCTGAATGCCGGACCGGACGATCTCAGCATAATAGGCTCCACTGTTTAGTGTTAGGGCTACAACACCTGTAGCCCATTCAGGAAGCATAAGACCAAGAGATGGGAGACCGAAATAGAAAAAATAGAGCTGCGCCAGCAATGGCGTCGAACGGATGCTCTCAATATAGACACCTGAAACGCTGGAAACTACGCGAGACGCACTGAGTCGCATGGCGCAGGCGACGATTCCGACCACAAGTGCTCCCAACAGTGACAACGCCGAGAGCCATAAGGTGGCCAGAAAGCACTGCAGATACAACGGCATGTATTCTAAGATAACCCTAAAGTTGAAGGCTTCAAGCATATCTTTTACCCGTAAACTTTCATGTTTTGGGTTTTATTCCAACGGATGTGAGTCGGATAAAACCGACCCACACCGAACACACTGGCATCTGCGCGGAAGATAATAGATGGATTAATGATCTTTCTTCCAATCCAGAGAATTGACCCAGTAATTCAAATTATCATCGAGACGGCCGTCCAATTTGGTATGCAGGAAGAATAGGTTGAGCCAACTGAGCAGATCTGGAGAGTCATAGCGCACCGCAAAAGCCAGCGGTGATTTGGACAGCTGCCCTTCTAAAATCCTTACACTATTGGGCGGGAAGCTGGCCGCCTGACCGCGTACGGCCGAGCCGTCGTTCACCCCGGCATCAGTGTGACCCGCAAGTACGGCATTGATCAAAAGCGGCCCACCGCCTTTGTAAGTCTTTAGTTTGGCCTCCGGAAAGGCTTTTTTGGCATCATTTTCTCCGGTTGAACCCAAGAGAACAGCGATTTTGGTCCCTGATTTTTTAACGTCTTCTATGGACTTGATCGGGCTGTCCTGCTTTACGAACACCACACTGCCGGTGTACATATACGGCTCGGTGAAAGCGATTTTCATGGCTCTTTTCAGGGTTGGTGTCATGTCGGCCGCAAGCATGTCGGCCTTCTTGGAGAGTAACGCAGGGATGAGACCATCCCAGTCATAATTGAGGTATTTGACCTTGACACCCATTTCCTTGGCGATCATCTCACAAAGATCTATAGAGCTACCTGTCCGATTGCCATTTTTATCCACAAAGCTAAAAGGTGCTCCCTGGGTCTGACAGGCGATACGAATCTCCCCTCTTTTCGCTATTTCTTCTAGCGTGCCGGCTAATGCGGTTCCAAAAAAAACGGAACAAAATGCCAATACAACCATCACCTTAAATACGCTGACTTTTTTCATTTTTTCCTCCTTTTTTTTGATGTCAGGATCCATCTGTTATTGACATTATATGTTTGGAAATTAAAGGTTTTATAACCCAAATCACCTCCCTTCTCGATATATTTTTGTCTCTAAGATATTCGATCATATTGATCATCGGCTAAATCAAACGAAGCACTGGATTCTTATATCTCCTCCACCGCGTCGGGCAAACGAACCCATTTTTGAATTGATTTAATAATGACAAAGGTTTCACTTTTTACGACATTTCCGACTTTAGGGATGATTTCCGTTGTGAAGCGATACAGATCCTGAGTGCCTCCGGAAACCACGACTTCCGCAAAAATATCATAACGGCCTGTCACTACAGCGGCCCATGTGACGTTATCCAAGCGGGATACCTTTTTCAATATTTGGTCTAATTTGCCCTGGGATCGTATACTCAAACCGATTAGGGCTGTGATAAGTTCCTGATGTCGGTAAGTATCAATCAGCCCGGAAATTTTTAGCATGCCGGATTCTTCGAGGTTTTTAATTCTGGACCGAACCGTCGGTGCCGTCACATTCAAGCGTTCGGCCATATCCCCAATGGGCATTCGGCCGTCCTCGGTAAGTAAACGAATGATCTCATTATCCAAGGAATCGAGAGTCTTCTTTTTCATAAGTCACAAAATTTTTAAATAGAAATATTTTTTCTTAATAAATCGCTTAATAGATATTATGTCAATAATAATTTATCTATTTAGAAAAATATATAGAATAAATTTATTCGATACGGATTTTAACTATAGATCAATGAGTTGCAATCACCGGGTAACGCAGGAGACTTTTGAAATTTTTATCCCGATAGCTCGGTGTGGTTTATGATGGGAGGTAGAAAGATGAGATGGCGAGTGGATGGTATACAGAATCAAAGAGATATGGCCCGAGTAGTTGATTGGCTTATCTCAGTTCAGGATGGTCTCCTAGAAATCGATAGAGCGTTGCACGGCCCACACCGAGCAATTTGGCAGCTTTGGCTTTGTTGCCCCCGGTTTTAACCAGCGTGGATCGCACGCCCTCAAAAGTCAATCTTTTAGCTGGACCTCTTCGAATACAGATATTCGCGATTTCCCGCAATTCTAAGGGTAAATCCGCTTCAGTGATGGTTTTTCCGCTGCACTTAACGAAGGCAAATTGAATCGCGTTCTGCAATTCACGAACATTACCCGGCCAGCGGTAGTCGAGCATTAAAGACATGGCCTTGCTGGAAACCTTAAGGGGCTTGCGGTGATACCTTTCACTGGCTTCACGCAGGAAATGATCGACCAGCAAAGGAATATCAATCTTACGATCGCGTAGCGGCGGAAGGTAAATTGGTATCACCTTGAGCCTGTAGTAGAGATCATCGCGAAACTTACCCTGTTTAACTGCTTTTTTAAGTTCCCTATTGGTAGCGCTAATCACCCTTACATTGACGGCTATGGTCTGTTCACCGCCGACACGTTCAAACATGCCTTCCTGTAAAAATCGTAAAAGCTTTACCTGCATGTTATTGGAGAGCTCTGCGACTTCGTCGAGAAAAACCGTTCCGCCGTCCGCCAACTCAAAGCGGCCTTTCTTATCACGAATGGCTCCTGAAAAAGCCCCTTTTACATGACCGAAAAGTTCACTCTCGATCAGACCCTCAGGCAATGCGCCGCAGTTGATTGGAACAAAAGGGCCTCCGGCTCTGGCGCTTTCATTGTGGACTGCATTAGAGATGAGTTCTTTGCCGGTGCCGGTTTCACCGGATATATGAACGGGATAATCATAGCCGGCAACATCTCGGATTTGTTTGAAAATATCCAGCATTTTACTGTCTTGGCCGATGATATTGCCGAAGCTTGTCAATTCTCCAGCCTTAATTTGCAGACTGAACAGAGCGGTAATATCTTTGAAGGAAGCCAGTACACCAGTGAACTGGCCATTGCCGTTTTTCATGCTGGTAACGGTCACCTCCACGCGTCGGTGTTCTCCTGTTTTGGTAGTGAGGTTGAGCGTATATTCTGATTTTTTTGCCGGTTCAGGAATATCATCGCAAAACGCGCAGCGTTCCCCACAAAATGGGCTGCCAAATGCCTCGTGGCAATCTTTGCCCAACACTTCCTGCCGGCTGTAGCCCGTAATATGCTCGGCCTCGGTGTTGAAAAAAAAGATGCGCCGGTGCATATCATGAGCAATGATGCCTTCTTTGAGATTATCCAGGATGTTTTCCAGGTTATCCTGGTGGCACACTAAATTTTCGAGTGAAAAATCCGACATGGCTGACCACTTCGAAGCTGCTATAACAATTTGTAATTTATTTAAATTTTTTAAAATCGGTGCAGTTCAAAACTGTTTTTTTAGTACACTTGAATATCAAAGTCAAACGCCCAATGGCCAAACAGGTGAACGTCAAGCTGGCTCAGATGGAATCACTCAGAATTTCCGGACAGACTACTAGAAATTTACATCACAATACCCAAGTTCAAAGGTCATATCATTTCTTTAAAATGATTAAGCCTTTGTTTTTAAAGTTCGTATGGTATCCTTCGGTTTAATCTGATCCCATTTAAGTCAATTGCTACATCATATACGAGAATCTCAAGGCCGGCCTTGACTGCTCGTCGCAAACCCTTGCCATATTCCGGATCAATATGGTCGGCCGGTCTGAAAATATCGGCATCCATTCTTTGAATAAAATAAAACATCACGCCACGAAAGCCAGCTTCGACCATGGTTTGGAGCTCTGTGATATGTTTGAGACCTCGGGCTGTGACGGCATCGGGAAACCGTGCAACATGGTCTTCTACTAAAGTGCAATTTTTAATTTCCACAAAACAACGCCGACGGCCGACAGCATCCAATACCATGTCGATGCGGGAACAGTCACTGATTTTTACCTCACGATCAACCGTCTCATAGCCTGACAGCTCCGGAACAATACCAGCTTTGACAGAATCGAACACCAGCCGATTTGGGACGAGGGTGTTCACTCCGACCAGCGAAGTGGGCATTTCGATCAGTTCCCAGCCGTATTTTAGTTTTCGATTGGGACTGTTATGGTACGATAAATACACTGGTCTGCCCGGCTCACAGCAGCCATTCATGCTGCCTGTATTGGGGCAATGGGCGGTGACCAGCTTGCCACCTTTTATTTTTACGTCGGCTAAAAAGCGCTTATAGCGTTTTACGAGAATACCAGGGATTAACTCGGGCCATTTTAGACCTTCATACATTAACGAATCCACCAATGTCTACCGCTCTATTAAAAAGGTTTTTTCTATAAAATCAGCCAATTTATCAATGTCTTCCAGTCCAAACACGGGGACCTTCAATTTTAAATCAATATCACTGACAACGGCCACCAGATGACTGTCGGATTTAAGAAGAACCTCCTCATGACGGGCGGCCCGAACGACCTCGATTTTGGGTCTATTTTCTTTTTTATACCCTTCAGTGATCACGAGATCCAAATCCACAAAATATTCTTGCAATCCGTCCAGAGTGCCTCGATCGTCATTTTTGACCATGGCAATTTTTCCCGGGGAGGCAATGATGACCGTTTCTGCACCGGCATCTTTGTGGCGCCAACTATCCTTACCGGTTTTATCAAAATCAAAAATATGATGGGAATGCTTGATCGTACCAATCCTGTACCCTCGGCCCCTAAGTAGCGGAATCAGCTTTTCGATGAGCGTGGTTTTCCCTGACTGTGATCGACCTACAATGCAAATCGTCTGCGGCATATACATATTCCTGGATTAAGTTAATATAAACCGTCAAATCGCCCAAAAAAAACGAACTCCAAACCTGTTAAACCAGTTGGACTTCGGCCGAAGCTTAAGAGGAGAAACTATGTTGCAAATCGGTTATTGTCAAGCACAGTGTTGATGATGGCATATATTGAATTTTCGGAACCGTCGATTATGGAGTAGTGGGGTATTCGAACAAAGAGATGCGAAGGCCTTGGCGGGATTTTGTAACCGAATGCCTTTGGTCTTGAGAAACGCAGGGAGAGAGGTATAATTTCTTCCCAACGATGTCCATCTCAATTCATAATCCGTCAGCATCGATCCGGTTCATATCTTGTAGCATATCCTCGCGGAAACGGTATAAACCTGTAAATTTTTACCGGCATAGCCGATGACTTATGAATTGAGTTAGGAGGTCCAGGTCAAATACTACCGATAAGTATCGCCGAATCATTAGGGCTTGGCACGGCAATTCGATGGATATTCTTCACGCCGGCATCTGCCAGCATATCCTTGATTTGAGCCTCAGAGTATGATTGGCCGGATTCTGTGCCTAAAAGCATATTTAGGGAAAACAACGCTGGGAACAGCGGTCCGTCCATGCTGTTATTTAAAATAAAATCATGGATGACGATAACGCCTCCCGGCTTCAATGCACCAACTGCCTTTTTTATTATCATCCGGCAATCGTCAGGCCCTTCGCCATGAAGAATGTGGGACAGCCAGACCGTATCATAGCGACCAATGACGGGGTCTTTCAGATAATTCCCATCTGCAAATTGTATTCGGTCAGTCAGTTCAAACCGTTTTATGGTTTTTTCTGCAAATGGACGGGTCGTCGGCAAATCGTAAACAGTTGCTTTCAGACCAGGATGATTCATACAAAAGTGAATCGCGTAAGTCCCCGGGCCACCTCCCAAATCGAGAAGGTGACTGCTGGAAGACAGATCGATCAAGGGTACGATTTTGGGCGCCAGCCCCATGGCAAGATTGAACATGCCCATCAGAAAACTTTCGCGCCACTCCTCATTATTAAAAGAAGCTCGGCTTCTCACGGGACTTCCCGACAACACCGCCTGATCCAATTGCGACCATGATTCGACCAGGTGGTGATGGTGCATAATGATGTGGCCTATATATTTAGCAGAGTCTTTGGTAAGAAAGGTTTTTGCCAGAGGGCTGTTGGCATAGCTGGAACCGGCTTTTTTAAGAAGATCCATGGCTGTGAGGGCATTAAGCAGTCGTTCCACGCCTTTTTGAGATCCATTAAGCTTATGTGAGATCTGTTTACTCGTTGACTGTGCGTCACCAATTAGCGTGAACACATCCAATTTAACAGCCGTGTGTAATACGCAGGTCTTCCAAAAATAACCGGAAATTTCAAGTAATTCTCCTGGATTCAGTTGTCCTGATGCCATAGTCTGACCTAAATGAGAAAGCTCAAATAAGCGCTAGTGGTTATTCGTTATGAAAGCAGTATGATAGCTTTATAGGGTTAATGGCTGGGAAGCCAGAAAGTCGGAATGCTGGGATGCTAAAAAAATGGAACCTTTCTGCTTCCAAGCTTTCCAGCCTCCAAGCTTCAAGCCTACTAAACGAATAGCTTCCAAATGGTTTTAACTAATTTGGGGTATAAGAAAATTTTGAACGCCTGTAACGGTCATTGGCCCGCCGGGTCAGGGGTTTCTAATCTTTTTTCGTTTCCATGGCAAGCTGCTCGGGCGTCATCGTCCAGAAAGGTGTACCGTCTTTGGTCAAGCGGACTTTAATAATTTCGATGTCCGGATCTTTTTTTATTTTTGAGGCCATAAAAATATCTTTGCCGTCGATCTCGGCCCAAACGCCCTTCAATTTGATGCGCTCATTTTTCTTCAGCCGGATCTCGCTGGGCTTTCGATACCAGGTCGGACAAAGATGAACTTCATATTCATAGGCGCCCTCCCGTATGTCCAAGGCTGTTGCTGGCGACATGCCAGGCATTGGGACGACCTCTTTCACCCGAACGACCCATGCTCTGATTTTTTCAAATTCTCGGACATCGTAAAGTTTATTGTAGGGATCATCGATACCCCAGCCCTTCATATCGGGTTTTTCTTCGGCCTGGACGAAACTGGCTCCACCGACGAAAGACAGCAGAATCAGGGCCAGTATAAAAGATATTCGTTGAGATTTTTTTCTCATTCTGTCCTCCTGCTAACTCAATCCAGTAATAGATTTTAAGTTTTCGAATTAAATTCTAATAATCTGAAAATATTTGATAAATTAATATTGTTCAGTGAATTTGACCATATGTACGGTGGCTCATAATGCCAAAATCAAAGCTATTGTCTGTTGATTATTATATCTATTGATTGGCTTTTTGCAACCCTGAAAGCGAATCCACACAAGGTGAAGCATATGGGAACCAAAAGAACAGAAAATATTTTTATCCTCCTATTCATTGCAACTGCGTTGGCCTTTCTAATCTGCAGGGAATTTAAAAGCCTCTGTTATCATTTAAGACTTTATCGGTCCTGATTTTCTGAGCTGCTGTGAGGCTTTACTCGGAGAAAAGTCGCTCACCCTCGCCATACACCGCCACAGGATAATTCGACAAATCAAATGGGTCACCGCTCCAACCAATAAAAGACGCCCACTTTCCTTTTTCAAGGGTGCCCAGCCGGTCATCAATACCAAGAATCCGAGCATTTTGGCGTGATATCAACTCAATGGCCTGCTGTTTGGTGCACCCAGCCCTCAAAAACCAGCGTGTTTGTAAAAACAACTGGCGGGCCAGTGTCACCGGATGATCGGACATCAAACCGAATACAACCTGAGCGGCTAACAAATGGCGAATATTGCGCCAATCTTCGTGCTTTAATTCGACTTTATAAGGAAAAGAGTCGATGGGGCCATAGACAACATGCACATTACGATGTTTTAACTGCTGAAAGATCTCGGGCTGGTGGACATCCGATGCGTGTTCGACGGTAAGTTTGAGCTTATAGTCGTCTGCCAGGCGCAATAACGCCGCGATATCATCAATTTTGTGCACATGGGCACGAAGGCTAAGTTTTCCGTCAAGTAAATCCTGCAGAACACTGTCTTCAGCAGAAAAGGTAATTTCCTCTTTCTTGCTTCCCTTGGCTTTGCGGAATTTTTGAACCTTGCGACGCACCTCCTCAAGTCTACCGCGTAAAATGGCAAATGCGCCCATGCGAGTAGTAGGACGTTTACCTTGCCAGCTGCGCGTGGACATGGGGTTATACCCGAAGGCTGCTTTTAATCCAGCGCGGGCAATCAGTGCATCGGTGCTGTTATCGGCATAATTGCGTATAACCGCTGAATATCCGCCAATAATATTGCCACTGCCTGGTACCACGCAGGAATACAATACTCCGGATTCCACCGCATCTCTGAAAGCTTTGTCGTCCATTTGAACCGAATCAAGGGCATCGGTGATGGCCAGAACTGAATCCAGGTGATCATTGGCCTCTCCTTCACCGCTAGGTTCGCCGGAACGCTCCATGCCGATGTGGCTGTGAGGGTCGATAAATGCAGGTGTTAGAACGTTATACCGGCCAAGCAACTGACCTTTTGCAGATTTCATAATTCCAGTGATTTTAGGGCCATTAAAAATAAGGTATCGATCAGTGACAATTGATTTTCCGGTATAAATTGTATTCGCAAAAATAGAGTTCATGGAATCCTTTCAGCAAAATGAAAAATTATTTAATAAAAGTCTTCTTCACCTTAAAAGGTCAGAGAACGTTTTTCCCAATATATTAGAGGTTTATATCCGAACAACGCATTCAAATGATGCATGAAGGCATGCCGACCCTGTTTTTGCCATAAATTTGTCATGGTTTCATCGACTTGTCCATAAAACGATTCTATTTCTTTCATTGAGATAGGAGGATTGCTTTGCATCTTTTCATCTGCCAATTGGCCTATTAATTCCAACCACATTTGGCTGACGCCCATGATGTAATATGGCCATGCTTTTTGAATCGCAGCAGACCAATTCTTGTCGCTGGTATCTTCGATATTCGGTCGGGTAAGCTTGGTTGGATCGTCATAGATGATATCATCGACCAAGCCGGAAAATTTCAGATTGTCTGTCATCGGATTTGATCTTATTGACTGAAATACGTTTTGGGCCGTGTTGGGCGAGCTGAAAAAAATGAAACTAAACTGGCGACCGGCATCATCCCGGGCGGCACGGCGGTGAAATCTCCACAAGAAAATGTCGTTTTGATGCACGAGCAATACAGGCTTTAAGATTTGATGAGCGATATATAGGTCCGGGTACCAGATGGGGTCGGTGTTTGGGGGCCAGTTTATGCGGTATCGAGCCTGCCACCAGCCGTGTCCGGAAGGTAACATCTCCGATGGAAGCAGTTCCATTTCTTGGGTTTGAATTCGTCCGATGGGTGAACATCCGACCATACTTGCAAGGCAGGCAAGAAACACGAGTAGCCAATTTCGCAGCATTTGGATCAGCGGCACAGACGACCTCCTTAAGATTCATATACAATATTTCCAGGCTTCCTCTTCGCGTATATCCCGAACGATTACTAAAGCAGCAAGTGATTTTCCATAGGGTATGACGCAAACATTCAGTTCGACATCGATAACTGACCCATCCGAATGGATAATCTGTGATTTATAAATGCGGGGTAAATTTATACCGGCGATTCTGGCTGAATATCGTTTTGTATTTTTTAAATATTCTTTTTCAGAAATAAATTTCCTAAGATGGGCTCCCATAAGTTCATCTTCAGTATAGCCAATCATTTTGCAGAATGCAGGATTTGTAAACCTGACCTTGAAGTCGTGGATAATTGCAATGCCGTCTTTGGCGTGCTCGACAAGCGCACGATAGGTATTTTCGACATCTTTACGCTGCCGTATTTCATCCCGTAGCTTGTTTACCCGTTCGTTAACGCTGCGTTCAATCTTCTCCCGGTACCGCTTCAGTTCCAAGTGAGTCCTGATTCTGGCTTTTACAACCGATGGCTTAAACGGTGTCGTTATGTAATCGACGGCCCCAAGTTCAAATCCCTTTACTTCCGTGTCTTCTGTGGTCGGCCCCGAAAGACAAATAATCGGAATATTTTTTGTGGATTTGTCGTTACACACCTTTATCATTTCCGGAGTCGGCATCTCGACGTTTAGCAGGATTAACCCGGGGGGATTTGGAGACCGTGCAATTTTTAGCGCCTGCTTTCCATCTGCCGCAATTTTAATTGTGTAGTCGGGCGACAATATGGCCTTCAGGGCGTTAACATTTTCAGGATTAGCGTCTGCAATTAAAAGTATTTGTTTTGGCTGCCGGCGATCCATAATCTACAATGGATGAAATTAGGTGAAATTTCAGCGGATAGATCGATCAAAGTATTTTGTGTCGAAACCCTTAACAATGGTATATCAATATCCTTTGGGATTGTAAATAATAGTGATTTGTCTACTCAGAATCCAGTTTTTCATCATCCATGAGGTATCATGGAGCTTATTCGGCCGAATCGATGGTGATAGCGTTGTCCATAAATTGATTTCATTCCACTATTGACTTGCAATTGCATTTACCCGGAAATAGGTTTTAATCTTAATTGACAAATTGTACATAATTTGTTTTTCACGCTAGATAAATACGTTTTGTCAGTTGGGATTATTACGAGAATTGGAAGGCGGGCAGGAGTAAAAAATGATAAACTTAACTCATGGATTTTGTTTTTTTATAGATGGAGTTTTCAAACGATATGATCACCAATAACCGATTTGAGTTGCAAAGAACCTCCGAGCATATCTGCATCAGCTTCAGTACCGAGCACTCTGTTATCAGCTCTGCCGTTTATAATGGAGGTGATTGTCTCGCCTCAAATATTTTAATTATGAAAGTGGCCGGAAATTTCGATGGCAAAAAACAAGTCGGGGTAAATCCCGAAACTAGTCTGGCACAATACTGTAAACAGATCAAACTTACCGGAACCACCGTTGGAATGATGACATCCACTTCCATGGATTCATTCAGGCAGGTCACCCGTTCACTGCATGGTGTCAAAGTATCCGCAATGGTTACCGCCGGGATTTCAAATGCCCGCTGCGCTGGCGATAGAGCCGACTGGCGTAACTTACAGACCGATGATAGCCAGACCGGAACCATCAATACTATCATTGTAACATCGGCAACACTATCCCGCGCGGCCATGGTGGAATCCGTGATGTTGGTTGCTGAAGCAAAAACTGTTGCGATGCGTAAGCTTGGCGTAAGAAGTCTGGTTTCCGGGACGATTGCAACCGGAACGGGGACCGATGCGATAGCTGTGGTCAATGGTGCCGGACCCGAGTCTGTCCGCTACTGCGGCAAACATGTCATTTTCGGTGAGATGCTTGCATCTGCTGTCATAGAGGCTACCACCGAATCATTACGGGGTAGGGTTTAACAACCCTATGGCAATTGGCGGGAGACTTGTATTGATTCTATCGGACGCCTTTACTGTTTAGGAAAGGTCCGTACAATTTATCTGTTTCCAGTATATGTTTCGCGAGCCATTCTTTTAAAAAGTTGGTAATTTGGATGGGATTGGCCAATTCACCCGACTCGAACTTCCGGTTTAGTTTCAGGACATGTTCAGTCATTTTTTGGTGTTTTTGTTCATGTTCCTCAAAACCGGGGTACTTGTATAATTTTAGCAAACTTTCCTCAGTTGCAAAATGAGTTGTGGTGTATTCAACAAGCTGTTTTAAAACTGCACCCAGGGTTTCTTTTCCCTTGCCGGCCTTCATTGATTCATATAATTCGTTCAAATAGCCAACTAATTTTTTGTGTTGTTCATCAATTCTTTTGATACCTACGCTGTAGCTGTCTTTCCATTCAAAAAGGCCCATGAATTCTCCTTTATATCGATCTAAGGTTGGTTATTCCTATCCTTTATATCGACCGAGATCATGGAATCATAAGGTCACTTGTTAGAATTTTGCTGCCGTTGCCAGTTTTGCTTTTATCCTTCAAATTATCCGATCACCGAAAAGCTGCTGTCCGGATTGATTTCTCTCAGACGTGAATAAAAACCGACATTGAACGATCTGGCGGTATATTTCATGTGAAATTGAAGCGGCATCTTGTCATGATCCAGACCGGCTTCCACTTTGGTAATCAGTTCCGCCATCATGACTCCGGCCACTGGGGCATTCTTATACTGATTGCCGGAAGTGCCAATGGCCATGTAAAAGCCGGGGAGGTCCGACTTGTCGTAAATGGGAATCCAGTCGTCGGAGACGTCGTAGAGGTCAACGACCCCCTGCTTTTGATTCGGTACTCGCAAACCCACGATACGCTGGGCTTCGCGCATGGCCTGGGCGGTCCATTGGTTGGTGAAAGCAGTATTGTAATTATCCGGATCGACATATTCACGCTCGTCGCATTCAGGATCTTCCGATCCCACCAGGATGTGATTGCCGGTCTCCGGCCTTGAATAACAGCCGATATCACCGTCCGAGATAATCGTTCCGACTTTCTGGTAATCGATACCGTCCGGTGAGGGAACATGGCAAACTTCCTGACGCAGGGCCCTGGTCTTGATTTTCATGCCGTCTTCAACGCCAGCCATTCTGTTGATGATATAAGAGTGGGGACCGGCGACATTGACTACGACGGGAGCATCGATCTTGGTTCCATCCTTTAAGGTAATGCCTGCAACACGGCCGTTTTCCTGACGGATGTCAACCACTTCGGCATTGAACATAAACTTGCCGCCTTTGGCCTCGGCGGCACGTTGAAGGTTATGGGTGGAAAGTTGCGGGTCGGTTATATAGCCTGATTCCGGTACATAAATCGCGCCGCCGACAGCCTCCGCGGTGGGTTTGCCGAAATTAGGATCATCGGGCAGTTTAACAGGGAAGTATTGGCGGGTATCTAAAAAAGGTGCTTTTTTCTTAATACCGGCGATATCCAGCTCTTCATATTCAACCCCCAAGTCGTCAAGACTCGCCATGACATTTTTAAGGTATTTGTTGTGGGCGGTTTTTATCACCAGGCACCCTGTATTAACATATTTTGCCACACCGAGCTCATCTTCCGTCTCCAGATATTCGGGCCAGTCGATCCAGTAATAATATCCTTCCCGCGCCATGGCGACACCATCCGGCGTTGAATAATGAAGGCGAATGATGGCACAGGAGCCGGAAGTGGAGCCGTGGCCAGCCGACGGCAGTTTGTCCACGTTGAGCGTTTTGTAGTCCATTTTGGCCAGTTCGAATGCGATGGCGGCACCAATGACGCCGGCACCTACTATTATTGCATCATATTTTTTGTTCACGGGTACTCCTCCTGTTATATTTTAATATTTCTCGGTTGGTCAGAGACTTGTTCTTCTAACTATTTAGATTATCGTCCGCGGATTGTCTGAGTGTGTCTGAGGTTTAAATACTATTTGGCTTGAACCGCTGATTTTCTAATTATGAATTTCGTATGTCAAGATAATATTTAGCCAAAGATCACATAATTGTTGAATAAGGGGTTGTATTGGATTACAAACCTACCGGTAAAATCCTCTCGTGTATTTGTTCTAAAGGAGGTTTACTTATGAACCACAATATAGAAACATTGGTCATCGGCGGCGGTGCTGTCGGCGTTTGTTGCGCCTACTACCTCCAGGCACTTGGCAAGAATGTTACTCTGGTCGAAAAGGACGACATTTGCTCTGGCAGCTCCTATGGCAATGCCGGACTGATCGTTCCCAGTCACAGCATACCCTTAGCGGCTCCGGGCGTTATCGTCCAGGGACTCAAATGGATGCTTAATCCGGAAAGTCCCTTTTTCATTAAACCCCGCTTCCAGAAAAATTTACTTTCCTGGCTGTGGAAATTTCGCAGTGCCTGCAACCAGCAGCATGTGCGGCGGTCGATTCCTGTCATGCGCGACCTCAGTCTGGCCAGCCTGGGCTTATTTGAAGAAATAGCTGCATTAAAAGACGTTGATTTCGGTTTAGAAAAAAAAGGAAAACTGGAAATCTTTAAAACCGACAGAGGCTTTGAGGAAGCCGTTGCCGAGAATGCATTACTGCAAGAATACGGTTTTAACAACCAGGAGCTGGTGGGAGAGGAGTTGAAGACATTCATGGGAGGACTGCCAAACAATGCTGTTGGCGGTATCTTCTATCCGCAGGATGCCCACCTGATTCCCGACAGATTTGTGCACCAGTTAGGCCGTTTCCTTAAAGAACAGGGAGTTCGTTTGCTTAATTTTACCGAGGTGATCAGTTTTGAAACCTCTGGGCATCGGGTGACCAAAATTGAGACGACCCGGGGAGATATTAGGGTCGGGGAAGTTATTTTGGCCGGTGGTTGTTGGACGGTCGACATAGCACGGGAGCTGAACATCCGGCTGATGATCGAGCCCGCCAAGGGATACAGCCTGACATTCAAACGGCCGGCTGAATGGCCTTCAATACCCTTTATGATGTCTGAAGCCAAAGTGGCAGTGACTCCCATGGAAGACACCCTGAGGTTTGCCGGCACCCTTGAACTGGCAGGCTTTGACCTGTCGATCAATCAGCGCCGCCTGAAAGCGATCCTCAAAGCCGTGCCGACATATTTTCCGGCCATCGATCCCGGCGCCCTCGAACTGATTGAAATTTGGCGTGGACTGCGGCCCTGTTCCCCCGACGGGCTCCCCTATCTTGGGCGGCCCCGGAACTATGATAATGTCATCATTGCTGCAGGCCACGGCATGCTGGGCATTTCACTGGCCCCGATAACAGGTAAAATTGTCTCCCAGCTTGCCTCCGATCAAACGCCGGAGGTGGATATCACCCGATTAAGAATTGAGCGCTTTGATTGAGGATTCCAGGATATATAGAACCAAAGAAGCGGCAAAAGAATGAAGCGGGCCGCTATCATCGGAATTGATCCAATCTTCATGCCAGACAACTATTTCCTGATTGCTGAATACCGGTCTGCACCAATCTCAGTATCCGGGTGTTTCAATATTTAGCTTTTTTTCCATAATCGATCCCCAGTTTTTTCATGCGATTCCTCAGCGTGCTGGGATTTATTCCAAGAAAAGCAGCCGCGCCGTCCGGCCCATTGATCTTACCTTTTGTCTTGGATAATACCCGCCGAATATGCCTGAAAGTGACATCATGTTTAACAAACTTAAAGAAATAAATTCACGCCCGGAGCCGTTTCAGTTCTATACCGCAGAAAAACTATGGACTGATGAACACACATCACAGAAGATGCTCGAGTATCATTTGAAAGAGTCAGTTGACCTGTCCTCCCGGAACAAAGATTTCATCGACAGCTCCGTAAATTGGATTGTTTCTCATTTAGGAATACACAGGCATACAGCTATTGCTGACTTTGGATGCGGCCCGGGTCTGTATACAACCCGATTTGCAGAACAAAAGGCTGATGTCACGGGAATCGATTTTTCTAAGCGATCCATATGCTATGCAAAAGAAGCGGCTGCACGCAAGGCGTTGGAGATTGACTATGTGTGCCAAAACTACCTTGAATTTGAGACTGAAAAACAGTTTGATCTGATCTCGATGATCATGTGTGACTTTTGTGCTTTGAGCCCGATCCAGAGAAAAAAAATGATCTCTCGGTTTCACAGGCTTCTGAAAGCCGATGGTGTGGTTTTGCTTGATGTGTATTCTTTGAACGCCTTTGATCAGAGAGAAGAGGTTTCCACCTACGAACTCAGGCAGCTTGATGGGTTCTGGTCAAAGGAGGATTATTACGGCTTTTTGAACACTTTCAAATATGAAGAAGAAAAAGTCATAGTTGATAAATACACTATAGTCGAAGAGACGCGCACATGGACTGTTTACAACTGGCTTCAGTATTTCAGCACCGATGCTCTCAGAAAAGAATTTGATGAAAACGGATTTAAAATTGAAGAATTCTATTCCGATGTTGCCGGTAAGCCATTTAACTCGAAATCGACGGAATTTGCCGTCATTGCACGAAAATCAGATAAATAGGAGGTAAACCTTATCATGATGGGTTTAGAAAAATGGGCTGAATCCAAAGTGGGCGATGTCCGCAATACGTATTTTACAAAACCCTGGTCCTTGGCTTAGATGGTCACCGACAGGTGTGGAAAAACTCAGTGAACCCAACGCTCTGTTGAACTGGCATTGGATACCTATTATCAGCAAATTTCGCCAAAATGCGGCTTATTTTTAAATATTATTTTTTGTTTTTTTTTAAATTAATCTCACAATATCAATAACTTATGGTCGCAGGAAAATTGGCACATTTGATGCTAAGGCGCTAAGTAAAAATGAAAATATTTATCGATAAGGATTCATATGAGTACATCTATCCCAAATAGAAGGTATGAATTCGACTGGCTGCGAGTATTGGCCATATGGGTCGTTTTTCTGTATCACAGCACCCGTTTTTTTAATTTGGGCGATTGGCACGTGAAGAATGTCAACACCTATGTCTGGGTTGAGCTTTGGAACGTCTTTGCCACCCGCTGGATGATGCCGCTTTTTTTCATCATTTCCGGTGCGAGCCTGTTTTATGCCATCGGGAAATCCGACGGTTGGCGAAAATTCTATGTTGATAAGTTTCTAAGACTAATGATTCCGCTTATCATCGGCTCGGTCACACACGCCGCCCTGCAAATCTATCTGGAGAAATTATCTCACGGCCAATTCTCTGGTTCATTCTTTTCATTTTTGCCCGAGTATTTTAACGGCGTTTATTTGGCGATTAACATGCCGGGTAATTTTGCATTTCATGGGATGCACCTCTGGTATCTACTATTCCTATTTCTTTACAGCCTAATCTGCTACCGCATGTTTGTATGGTTAAACGGAAGGGGTCTAGAAATCCTGAATCGGGTCACGTCTTTGTTTGCCATTCCGGGATTGATGTATCTGGGGTTCCCTGCTCCGCTGCTGATAATGAAGGCTCTAATTCCCAAAGCAGTTCTGGATGCCGGTAGTGGCGGCTGGGGATTTCTGTATTATATCTGGTTTCTGATAGCCGGATTTATCATTGTGTCCAGCAACCGGCTCCAGCGGCAGATTATGAATCAGCGCTGGATATCGCTATTGCTGGGCGTGGGGTTATCGTCCGCCTACCTGTTCCAGTTGTTCAGCCCGTCGCGATTAGCTTTCCCGGCCGGAGTTACGGATTGGATATATACCCTTCTCTCCTTTATCAGTGCCTGGAGCTGGTTATTTGTCATCCTCGGGTTCAGTATGAAATACTTGGCTTTTGATCGTCCTTTGCTGCGCTCTGCCAACGAGGGTGTGATGCCTTTTTATATTCTGCACCAAACCATTTTGCTGTGTATCGGTTATTTCGTCATGACCTGGTCCATTAGTGATGCCGCAAAGTGGGTGATCGTTTTTGCCAGCTCCTTTATTGTCATCATAACTTTGTACCTGCTATTCATTCGGAAATTTGAAGTTCTCCGCTTTCTATTTGGGATGAAGACAACCAGCCCTTTTGTTGAAGTCTTTCGCAAAAAGTCTGTTCTGATTGTCCTGCCTGTCCTGTATGTTGGATTGATCGTTTTTGCGGCCAGCAATCAAGGCGTAAACAGCGCTCCAATGCCCATCGTGTACGATTCTGATAAGGACATCCTGTTGAGTGCTGAAACGATCACTGCCAAATCGTCAACCGGTGTTCGTGTGGTTAACGATGAAGCGGCTTCAAACGGCAAAGCAATAGAATTTTTCTCAGGAGCAAGTCAGCATGCCCGGTCGCACCCCGAAGTTTATGTTGAAATGCGCTTTGCGGCGCCATCGGGGCGTTACATTGTCTGGTTAAGAGGCAAAACCGACGTAAACAATGGCTATACGGATTCAGTCTGGGTACAGGTAGATGACCAGATCGGAACCCAAAGCCGCAGTGTCCGGATGGGGAATTGGCTGGATGTGCACCCGGCAGGTGTCTATGGGTGGGCAGGTGATACCGAAGATCCTGTTGCCGTCTTATTGAAGCACACTGGAGATCACAGAATCCGCATTCAGCCACGCCAAACACCGCACCGGATAGATCAGATTTGGCTGAGTCGATCTCAGCATCGAATACCAAACACGGCTGAACCCATAAAATGAAAAAAGAACTGATCGCAAAATTTTGGAGTAGATTTTCATGCGCAAGGACAAACCGAGCAGAACGGCATATAAGGTTGCCTTGAATGTTGTTACCCTGGGCGCGAAACCGGAGATGAATAAATTTCTTCCGCCAGGCATTGTGCAGGCTACGGAAAAATTACTTGTTGCTTCCGGTGCAGCCGGTGAAAGAACTGTGCGATGGTCGGGTTCCCAACGGATGGTGTCAGTCTATGAAGCGTTCGACTGGATGCTGCCGGGTCAGTTTGAGGCCTTTGCTCACCGAAAGGCCTTCTGTGAGCGCCAGGTTAGAGGAGGCATTAACGGTGGCGCCACCCAGATCCTTGTTCTGGGGGCCGGTTACGACACGATGGGGTGGCGGTTGGCTCCGAAGTTCACCGGGGTGAACTTTTTTGAAATCGATCACCCGGCGACAGCGCGTGTCAAGGATAGAGGCATAGAAGCAATGGGGCGGCGGAAAAATCTCTGTCTGATCGCCGAAGATCTTGGTAAACGAAAACTTGGAGATGTTCTTGATAACAACAACTTATGGGACCCGGTTGCACGCACCGTCATCATAGCCGAGGGCCTTGTGATGTACTTGTCTCCTGAAGCGGTCCGGGATTTGTTTTTTCAATGTGCTGTCGTCTCTGGTTTCGGCAGCCGGATTGCCTTTTCCTATATCCCTACCGGTGCGGATGGCAGGCCTGATGCCGGTCGATGGACCGGGTTGATGTTGTACCTGCAAAAGTTAGCCGGGGAGCCCTGGGAATGGAGCATACGACCCGAAGAGCTTGGTCAGTTCCTGGAAGAAACGGGTTGGAAGATTGCCCAAGAGGAGGAGGGGGGAGGTGCCCGTAAACATGGTGTGGAATTCTTTGCAGTGGCTACAAAATGAGCTTACACCTCAATTATGAATTTACAACAAGGCCCCGGCTGCTGCTCTGGCCAGTTCAAAAAGGTAGGTAGGATAGATGCCGACCACCACCATCACGAAGATCAGGGCACCGGCAAGTATGGTCGTCGGCGGGGAAAGATAAAGGGGCGGCAGCTCAGCCTCCGGTTCCTTTAGATAGGCTGCTTTTAAAATTAAAAGATAATAGTAAAGAGAGATGACCACATTGATCATGGCGATTAGAATCAGAATGAAATACCCGTTTTGCATGGCTGCGGTAAAAAGCAGAAATTTTCCGGTAAAACCGATGGTCGGGGGTATTCCTGCCAGACTGAAAACCGACACCATCAATGCCATGGCCAGCAACGGGGAACGGCGGTGCAAGCCCGCCAGTTGGGATATTTCCAGGTTTTGTCCATCATCGGCCACTTTGACGACTACCAGAAAAGCGGTGAACTTCATTACCAGAAGTGTTGCCGCATAAAAGATGACGCTTGTATACCCGGCTGAGTTCATGCTCAAAACACCAATAAGTACATAACCGGCATGGGCAACGGCCGAGTATGCCAGAAGTCTTTTGAGATCTTTTTGAACAATAGCAGCCAAATTGCCCAGAGTCATGGAAAGAATGGAAAGGGTAACCAGCACATGGGCCATATAGATGCTGCCGGTGCCGCTCATGGCGACCATGCGCGTAAGAATAGCGATAGCTGCTATTTTGGAAGCCGTTGCAATATAGGCAGTTGCCTGGTTCGAGGCGCCTTGGTAAACGTCCGGCGCCCAGAAATGAAACGGGAAGACGGCAAGTTTGAAGAAAAATCCACACAGGGTCAACAGCAATCCAATGAGCACCGTCGGTCTTTCGAGAATACCGGGCAGAACCTGGATCATATCAGTTACATAGGTGGCCTGAGTGGAACTGTATAGTAAAGCAACACCAAAGAGCATAACGGCTGATGCGAAGATCCCGACTAGAAAGTATTTGATCCCCGCCTCGAGACTCATCTTTTGATCGCGTCTCAAAGCAACCAGGATATACAGAGAATAGCTGGAAAGCTCCAGGGCGACATAGATGGTCAGGATATGAACGCTGCTGACCAGCAGCATCATGGCCAAGGTGCAGACAAACAATAAAAAATAAAATTCGGGGTGATGCCGCACAGAAATACTTTTTAATTCCGAGCAAATACCGATAACTAGGAATAAGCCCATGGACAGTAAGACCTTAAACACCTGAGAGAACAAATCCACCCGGTAGGTGTCAAAAAACAAAAGCCCTTCCAGGTTTACGGCTGTCAGACAAACGACAACTCCCAGAACCGCCAGAACCAGGCCTGTTAAATAATCTCGCCGGGGTGTGGAACGTTTCGTCATGGACAGACCCAGAAAAACCAGGCCACCGGCGAAATAAATAAGCTCAGGATAGAAGAGAAGCCATTTCATCTTTGTAAACCATTGAAAAACGGTATTGATGCAGATTCGATCATGTCAAACATCAGGGTCGGGTAGAGCCCAAATACTACCAGTACAACCAGCAGAATCATTCTGGGTATGCCCAGGCCGAAGGGCACATCCGGCAAGTGGGCAAACTTTTCATTTTTGGGGCCGTAAAATGTGTGCTGGATCATCCGCAGCATAAATAACGCGCTGACGACCAGAGCACATACGGCCAGAGCGCCGCGGATCGGATAGGTTTTGAAAGCGGCAATGAAAACCACTAATTCTCCCCAAAAACTGGCCAAAAAAGGAATTCCCATACTGGCCATAGCGGCGACAATAAAATAAGTCGACGCCACGGGCATGATGCGACTCAATCCGCCCAGTTCTGCGATAATTTTGGTGTGGGTTCGATCATAAATATATCCCACCGAAGAAAAGAATAAGGCTGTCATGATACCATGGCCAAACATTTGAAAGACCGCACCGTTTAACCCATCGACGGATACCGTTGCCAAACCTAATCCGACGATGCCCATATGCGATACACTGGAATATCCAATAACGAATTTGAGATCTTTCTGGCTCAATCCAACGAAGGCTCCGTAGACAATCCCAATGGTCGCAAGAACGGCCATTAGCTGGGACCAATGCTGCCAGCCTTCCGGACAAATAAAAATGGCAACCCGCAGCACGGCAAATGCGCCAATCTTCATCAGAACACCGGCATGTACCATACTGACGGCATGGGGGGCGGCCACATGGCCGACCGGTGACCAGGTATGAAAGGGCCAGACACCGGCCAGGATGCCGAAACCAATGTATAACAGAATAAAGGCAAATTTCTGTTGCAGTGGGGTGAATGTGCCCGGCCGCATCAAAACGGTGACATCAAACGTGTTCAATCCGGATTGCGCAAACAGATAGATAATAGCCGGCAGAACCAGGGCACTTCCCGCCAACAGGTAAAGGGTCAACTTCATCGCCCCGTATTCTTTGCGCGTTGTACCCCAGATAACAATGAGCAGGTACATGGGAAAAAGGGACACATCATACCAGACGAATATGAAGAACAGATCCATACTCATGAAAAGGCCGAAGACCGCGGTGACCATAATGTAGTAAAAAGCATAGAACTCTTTGACGCGGTAATCCAGCTCCCACATGGTCAATACACCAGTAAAAAACACAATGCCGGTCAACAGGAGCATGGGAAGGTTAAACCCATCGGCGGCATTGAAATACGTAATTCCCAGAGATTCTACCCATGGAATGCGTTCGACGAACTGCAGGCCACCCAGGCGTTTGTCATAGGCAAAAAAAAGATACAGCGAGAAGAGCAGGGTAATGCCGGCAAAAATAGCGCTGGCCCATTTGATCTGGGCCTTGCGTTCTCCTGGAAGAATTAGAATTACTACAAGACCTGTAATACAGCTCATTAAAATGGCTGTTAGGTATGGGAAACCGGCATACTCCATAAAAAAATGACTAAAATCCCTAACTGAGTGTAAAAAGATTGGACTGGCGTTACTTGTTATTTGTTAGAAGAAAAAGTACAGTATCAGCAAGATGATAACGACGAAGATTGCCAGGAGGCGATACTGGATCATTCCCAAATGTAAAAAAGAGACAAACCGACCGGTTTCGACGGTCCCATTGCTTAACCCATCGATTCCCCCGTCAATCACCCGGTTATCATTTTTGGTACACACATTGGATATGCCGCCGTAAATGATGATATCTAAAAATCGACGGTAAAAACGATCGATGTACCATCGCTCGGAAAACAATGCGTTTAGCTGTGAAATTTTTTCAATGAATCCGATCTGCTCCGCCTCACGCCGGCCGAATTCGTGCCAAGCCAGACCTATTCCTGCGGCTGCCGAGCCCAACGCAACAAACGGCAGCCAGACGTGGTGTCCGACCTGGATAGCGGGGACCATCTTCAGCCCTTCAAAGAACACTTCCAGAGATCCCTGAAAAAATCCCAATAACACTGTAGCGGCCGCCAGGATGATCAGCGGCCAGCCCATCAGCCAGTAAGTGGCCTGCCCGTGGCCATGGTCATGACCAGTGTTTGAATCGGAAAAATGCTTCTTAGGAAATACGATAATAAAGATCAGCCTGAAGGCGTAATAGGCGGTCAAAAATGCGCCAAGCAGCCCGGCTGCCAACCAGATGGGATTTTTGAGGTCCGCTAATGCCGCGAGGATAACTTCCTTGCTGAAAAACCCTGAAAAAGGTGGTAACCCGGCCAGTGCCGCTACGGCAATGACCGTACATATCAAGGGGATTTTTAACCGTCTTCCTCCCCGACGGCTGATTTCAAACACATCATTGCTTTCGAAGGCATGGATGAAAACCCCGGCGCAGAGAAAAAGGAGGGCCTTGAATCCGGCATGGGTGGTGAGGTGAAACATTCCGGCAAAATAACTGCCGGCGGCCAATCCCATGATCATAAATCCCAACTGGCTAATGGTAGAGTAAGCCCAGACCTGTTTGATATCCCTGCTGACCACGGCCATAGTGGATGCCAGCAGCATGCTGATGGTACCGATGAATAGAAACACGGTCATGGCCACAGCCGAATGACTGAAAAACGGAAACAGACGGGCAAACAGGAATACACCAGCGGCCACCATGGTGGCGGAGTGCAGCAGGGCGCTGACCGGCGTCGGCCCTTCCATGGCGTCCGGCAGCCAGGTCATCAGTGGAAATTGGGCACTTTTTCCGATAATGCCGCCAAAGATTAACAGAGAAGAAAAAGTAATCAATGTTGGTGACATGCGCGCAGCAGCTTGCGGATCGTTGATCTCTAGAATATTCAAGTTGCCCAAATTTACGAGCACGAGCAGTAGACCTATAAAAAATGCTACGTCCCCAAAACGGGTCATTACAAATGCTTTTTTACCAGCCTCGGTGGCACTGAATTTTTTATACCAAAAGCCAATGAGAAGATAAGATGACAGTCCGACCAGTTCCCAGAAGATATAGAGTTGAAGCATTGTGAGCGAAATGGTCAAGTTCAACATGGCCCATGCAAAAAGGGACATGAAGGCGTAGTACCTTGAAAATCCATCGTCACCGGCCATATACCCCAGAGAATAGACTTGTACTAAAAAACTGACGGCTGCTACCACAGCAAGCATGAGCAGGCTGGTCTGATCCAACAGAAATCCAAATGGAACGTTAATATCGCCGGATACTATCCAGCGGACCATATATTGGACAGGCGTTTCCTGGTGCCAGCCATCTGCCAGCAATATAATTGCTCCTATTAAGGAAATCGTAACTGCCGCGATGGACAGTCCGGCACAAAGCCAAGGATAGGACCTGGTAAAAACCATAATCGCAACAAATGCGATAAATGGCAGCAGTGTTGTCATTGTGGCGATCAGCAGGGTCGGATCCAGTGTCCAGGTAGAAGTCATTTTTTTGTTTTATCTAAGAAAATTATAGTCATTTGGATCCATCGAACCGGTTCTTCGATAGGCCCAAACAATCAAAGCCAATCCGATGGAAACTTCCGCACCGGCGATGGCGAACACAAACAATACAATCGCCTGTCCTTCCAGATGCTGCCAGAGAAGAGAAGAACCGACCAATAGAATGGCGACGGCATTCAGCATAATTTCAACGCCCAACAATATCATAATCAGGCTGCGACGTGCTACGACACAAAATATCCCCATCAAAAAGAGCAGCCCCGCCAGTATGAGAACATGACCAAAAGGAACAATCATAGCTCTTCCTCTGTGGTTTCTGAGGCTGAGAATTTTCTGCTGGATCTCCTGCCGATAATAAGTGCTCCGACAAGCGCCACCAGCAGCAATAAGGATATAATTTCAATCGAAAGCCAATGATGCTCAAAAATGAACTGGCCAAACTGACGAGGTGCGGCCCGGGCAGTTTCCAGAGTGATTCGGCTGTTTGGGTCAGCGGCGATAATACCCGTTCCGATGATAAGGTAAGCCAGTCCGAATACGGCGACCGGCAGCCATTGGCTTAAAGCTAATAATCGCTTCTCGCCGGTTTCCGCTCTCATCATGATGACGACAAATAAAAATAACACCATGATTGCCCCGGCATAAATAATCACTTCCAGAACGGCTAAAAATGGGGCACCGAAAAGATAAAACAGCATGGCACTGCCAAAAAATGAAAAAATCAGATATACTACGGCATGTACCAAATTGCGTCGGGTGATTGCCATTGCTGTGGTAGCAAGAATCAATATTGCCAGGAGGTAAAATATGAATGCGTATATCGTCATAAGCTAAAATGAGGTTGAGCCCGTGAGCCCGTTGAGCCAGCTGGATCCCACTGACTTTTTAGACGACTGAGTCCGTATAACCGATGAGCAAGAAAATTCCTTGTTTCAAACCGGCAAACTGGCTCAACCGGTTAACAGGCCCTATGGCATATTACTTTTAGTATTAACCGGTTTATTCTCCTTGTAATGTTCTCCCTTACCGCCGACATCGGTAACAATGCCGGCATACTCGTAGAAGCAATAGCTTTTATCCTTGCCTACGTGATCGACAAGCAGGTCCTCTTTTTCATAGACCAGTTTTAAGATATCCCGTTCGCAGGTCTCAAAGTTCGGTGTCAGCTGAATAGCCGACGTCGGACACGCCTCTTCACACAATCCGCAATAAATACAGCGTGCAAAATTAATACGAAACCAGCTTGCATACCTGCGCCCGTTTTCTTGTTGATCCGACTGCATGGATATGCAGCTTACCGGGCAGGCAGCCGAACAAAGATAACAGGCCACGCAGCGCTCGTTGCCATCCGGATCTTTAGTTAATATGATACGAGCCCGGGTTCGTTCCGGCAGCGGCCGTTTATACTCTGGGTACGCTTCGGTAACGGGTTTGCGAAAAAGATGTACAAATGTGGTTGCAAAACCGTTTGCTAGTGCTTTTAACGCTTCAATTGCATCTGTCATATTATGTCAGATTCCTGTCCAGATCTAGCCAGAATTAACAAACATATTGCCTGTTGTAATTACATATTTCGCGCTGCAACAACAAACCACGGTCAACAAACAAATCACCTATACAAGTAATATTGCTCCGGTTACCATTATATTGATAAGCGCTACTGGAATTAGTACCTTCCAGCCCAATGCCATTAGCTGATCATAGCGCAGCCTGGGCAGGGTGCCGCGAATCCAAATCATCACCAATGCGACCAGTATGATTTTTATAAACAGCCATACCACCGGCGGCAGCAGCGGTCCGCGCCAGCCGCCCAGAAAAAAAACGGCGGTCAATGCGCCCAACACCTGCATGTGAACATATTCACCTAAAAAGAAAAGCCCAAATCGCATACCGCTGTACTCCGTATGATAACCCGCACCCAGTTCGGTTTCAGCCTCCGGAAGATCGAATGGGATGCGTTTACTTTCTGCCATAGCACTGATGATAAAAATGATAAATGATACCGGCGCCACCAGAATAAAGGGATAATCGGCTTGGGCGTTGACAATGTCCACCAGGCTGAAAGAACGTGCCAGCATTGCAATCGGCACCAGCGACAGTCCCAACGAAAGCTCATAGCTGATCATCTGAGCGGCTCCCCGGATACCTCCCAAAAGGCTGTACTTTGAGTTGGAGGCCCATCCGCCCAAGGCAACCCCGTAGACTCCCAGGGAAGACATGGCGAATACAAAAAGAAGCCCCACATTAAGATCTGAAATCACCATGGGAATTTTTTTGCCACCGATCACCAAATCGGTGCCAAAGGGGACAACTGCAAACATCAACAGCGCGGTGAAAGCCACGACCGCCGGTGCCAACAAAAAAATTATGCGGTCGGCAGCCTGGGGTACAAGGTCTTCTTTGACCATCATCTTAATCGTGTCGGCAATTGGCTGCAGAAGTCCAAACTTACCAGCCCGATTGGGACCATAACGAATTTGCAGGCGTGCCAGAAATTTGCGTTCTACCAGCACCAGATAGGCGGCCACCAAAAGCAAGGCGATCAGGACGACGCCCAGTTTAATGACTAAAAGTATAAAGCCGATCAGCCAATCCATTTTAGAAAGTTAGTGGTTTGTGGCTCGTAGGTTGTTGATAAATTAACTTTGTTACACTTTTATTGAAACCCTAAATAAGCAAGAAAAAGCTCAATCAAGCGTCATTGGTTATCTGTTAGGTTTTTAACTCCATTGGGGTGAAACATATCCTCAAGCGTAGACCCGATCATGATTCGAATCTATTAACTATATAGAGTTGGCATCACCCACCTCATCGACTTTTTGGATTTGTTCACGGCTGACTATGAAAACACCGGGTTCAAATATTTGCCAGGATATCTTGCGGTGCCGGGGGACCACCAGCACTCCGGCGGCCATGTTTTCAACCACCTCAAGTTTTGCTGCAAAATGCCCGCTTTTCGTTTGAATCGCAATGGAATCGCCATCCACCAAATCCAGATTGTTGGCATCGCTGATGTGCATCATGACAGCCGGTTCCGGTTCCAGTTCCCGCAGACATTCGGAGTGGGCTGAAAGCACTTCTGAGCCGAAGGTCAAATCAGATAAAATAAGTAATAGATTTCCAGTGGTTCCAGGGCTTTTCTTGAACTGACTGGAGAAATCAGTCATAAATCGCAGATTGGTTTTTACTGCTGAATTGAGTCGTAAGCCCTCATTCGGCAAACCAGCGGAAAAATCAAGATCGGCCAGCTCCGGGATGATATCGGCAATCCATTGATAAATTGCATCCAAAAGCGTTTTATTTTCAGGCTTTATTTTATCTTCAGCCAGTTCGGCTAAGGTCAACCAGGCCGGCTTGGAATCTACCCCTGGGATCCCGTTTCCGTAAATTCGCGGCGGATGGTCGCCACCGCCGATTTGAACGATCGGGACACCGCCGCCATGGGCCTGCCGCACCATCTGCGCCCGACCTTCCTGATTGACGAATATTCCGTCTGTCTCATAAACAGTGGTTGAAGGAATAAATACATGCGCTTTTTGCACCACATCGGAATTGAGATAGTCCAGTACAATCAACAAATCAAGCGCATCCAACGCTTGTGCCAAGCGCTTACGGTTCGGAAAATGAAAAAAAGGATTGGACTCGACAAGAACTAAGGCTTTTAATTCACCGCTTTCAATGGCTTCGACGATGCTTAACATCGACATCTCTTCATCGCAGAGTAATCCGGCGCCAAAGGCATTGGCACCCGGCAGCAGGTAAAACAAACCGGCGTTTTTATCGGCTGCCCGTAAAAAAAGGGCAAGATCTGCCGCAACCGCGGGTATCCGAACCGGCGTGATGTCGGTACCACAGATTATTACCGGCCTACGACTGTTTTGGATGCTATGCGTAACTGCGTTGAGCCAATCCTGCTGGGATCCGTCTATTTGATTCCGGTTCGGCAATGAGTCATAGAATCCGGCGGCGTATTCCCCCATTGTCGCCATCGTTTGGTCATCAGCAGTGGTTTTGATCAACCAGCCGACCAAACCAGTTAGATCGTCCACGGAGACAGGCAGATGTTTAAAATCGAACGGCAGTTTAATCGGTCTAGGGTCTATCACCGCAACCTTAGCACCGTTAACCTGCGCCTGGCGCATCGCCATTGCCAGCATGGGGCCTTCGTTGATCGGATCCGCACCGATGCTGAGAATAAAATCAGCTTTTTCAATCTCTCGCAACGATACAGTCAGCTGAGCTTCCAATCTGAAGAGAGCTGTTTTCACCTTTGACAAAACGGCCGAATCTGTAAAATAAGCGGGGCCTCGCCAGTCCATTGTTTTACAGAGGTGGTTAAGCATGGCCTGGGTTTCTAAACTGCTGCGGACGGACCCAAATGCAGCAATCGCGGAATTCCCCGAATCACGGCCGATTTTCCCAAGTTTATCAATCGCCGTTTGCACCGCCTGTTCGCGGGAAGCTGTCGCGCCGCTGATCGATGCACGGCGCGGTCTGGATGCGAGACCGGCATAGAATAATCCGTATCGACCGCGATCACAAATAAAGTAGCCATTGACCGCATTACTGAAACGGGCTTCCTGCCGTTTGACTTCGCGATAGCGAGCACTAACTACGGTGTGACAGCCCAGGCCGCAATGAATGCACACAGAAGGACTTCGCTGGTAATCCCATCGCCGGCCGAAAAAGCGTGACGGCTTATCGGTATAAACTCCGGTGGGGCAGATATCACTGAGATTCCCAGTGAAAGGACTTTCAAGAATACCGTCTTGGAAACGCCCGAAATAGGTATGGCTGGCACTGCACATGACCCCCAGGTCATGATAACCGGTGAACTCCTGATAGTACCTCGAACATCGATAACAGTGAATGCATCGATTCATCTCATGCTGAACCAAGGGTCCCAGGTATTGATCCTGGTAGGTGCGTTTGTTGCCTGGAAATCTTCTCATACCGTGTCCACCTGAGACCGTCATGTCCTGTAGCAAGCAGTGGCCGCCTTCATCGCAAACCGGACAATCATGGGGATGATTGATCATCAGCCACTCAATGACATGTTTGCGAAAATCCATTACCTCCTCGTCCGTGGTGGACACCACCATGTCGTCTTTGGCCTCGATCATACAGCTCATCTGCACCCCTTTGAAAGGCCCCTGCAAGAATTTAACGGCGCATACCCGGCATGCTCCCACCGATCCCAACGCCGGATGATAGCAAAAACGGGGTATCATGATGCCTAGCTGAGCTGCTGCTTCGATTACCTTCGTCCCAGGTGTAACTTCTATTTTTTGATCATCAATGACAAGATTGGGCATCAGCGATTTCGTATTTCGTATTTCAGATTTTTGCTCTGCCTAGCTTAGGTTGACTACAGTTTAAGACCGTTGATCATAAATGTTCAACCTTTCTCAAACGGGCATTTTTTAAGATTTATATGCTCCATAATTTCATCTTTGAAATATTTCAACAAACTTTCCACCGGCGATACCGCACCTGGTGCAAAGGCGCAGTAAGCATTCCAAAGATGTTTGCACATGCGCTCAAGCATGGAGATGTAGTCCTCTTTGCCCTGCCCGCGTTCAATTCGTTTGAGCAGATCCAGAATGTAGGGCAGCCCCTCCCGACAGGGGGTACACCAGCCGCAGGATTCTCGCGCGAAAAATTCGACTAAATTTACAGTGGCGCCGACCAAACAAGTTTTGTGATCGAATACCATAATGGCACCGGTTCCAAGGCGGTTGCCGATATCTTTCAGTGACTGAAAATCCATTTCAACGTCATAGTGTTCTTCAGTTAAAAAGCAGGTGGAGGCCCCGCCGGGCAGACATGCTTTAAACCGCGCACCACTGCGCATTCCTCCGGCGTGATCTTCGATGACTTCGCTCAAACGTACCCCCATGGGCAATTCATAACAACCCGGCCGATTGACCTTGCCGCTGATACAAAAGACCTTGGTGCCGGCACCGGTTTCAGTAAGGGCCAAGTCCTTGAACCACTTCTCCCCTTTGCGAATGATGTGAGGTATGCAGGCAAATGTCTCGACATTCGAAAGCACGGTAGGCTTGCCCCACAGCCCCTTGGCCGTGGGATAAGGCGGCGGCTGCTGGGGATTGGGTCGTTTCCCCATCAGCGCGTTGAGCTGAGCCGTGACTTCGCCGCATATGTAGCGGCCGGCGCTGCGATGGACGACAATATCGAGGGAGTAGTCGCTGCCCAGGAGTTTTTGACCCAGAAATCCTTCCTTCTTCGCAAGTGCAATTTCTCTTTCCAAAATTCTGGCCGCGTTTTCATACTCCGGTCGAATAAATACAATGCCGTATTCCGCCGATGTCGCATAACCTGCAATGATGATACCTTCTATTATCTGGTGCGGATCGGCGTGGATCAACACCCGGTCTTTAAAGGTTCCGGGTTCCATTTCATCGGCATTGCAGATAATATAGCGTGGAAAAGGAGCATCCTCAGCAACCGACATCAGCTTCATTCCGGCCGGAAAGGCAGCACCACCCCGGCCGAGTAGGCCGGCATCCATGATCGTCTGCCGAACATCGCTGTAAGAATAGTCTTTGAACACATTGGCGATCGCCTGGTAACCGCCACTTTGTCGGTATTCTTCCAGTGAAGTAATCCGATCCGGTTTACGATTTTGCAAAAGAACCTGGGGATAGTTCGATGACATATGCTGTTGGTTATTTAATTATTAATTTATATTTGATGTCAATTGCCGAGCGGGACATCTAAAATTCGCATTTCGGATATTTTCAATAGCGCTTGGTTAGCATGAAGCCTATAAAAACTACTCATTTTCCTTAAGCTTTGCCAAAATATCATCAATTTTTGCGGTTGTTAGGCTGCCGTAAGCTTTTTTATTTATCAACATTGCCGGCGAGCGGTCACAATATCCGATGCAGCAGACCTTCAATAGTGTGAAAAGACCATCCGATGTCGTTTCACCAGGTTGAATAGATAGTTTGCGGCAGAGATACTCCCAAACAGTCTCATAGCCATCCATCCAGCAAACGACGCTGTCACAGACATGGATTACATATTTTCCGACCGGTTCACGATAAATAAAGGTATAAAATGTGGCAAGCTGCTCTACTTCCAATGATGACATTTCCAGCAATTGTGCCGTTTCTGTCACACCCTCGTCGGTCAGGTAACCGTAATGATCCTGAATTGCAAACATGACATCCACTGCAAGCTCACGGGGATGCTCAACCTGGCCAATTTGTTCTTGCAAAGATTGTCTGAGTTCTTCAGGTATCATGAGTTCTACAACCAACCAGCTGAACAGTCTTCATTCCAATTATCGAAGTCATTTCAACGGTCTATATCCGGCAGAATATAGTCAAATGAGCCGATAATTGCGATTAAATCAGCAATGGTTTCCCCCACCGCCATCAGCGGCATCGCCTGCACATTGGCAAATCCCGGCCCTCGAATACGAGTGCGGTATGAATAGCCAAGGCCGTCACTGACCAGGTAATATCCCTGTTCTCCACGAGGAATTTCACACGACGCATAGGCTTCTCCCACCGGTATCTTGGGGCCGCGCGTTACGTTGATAAAGTGATGAATCAGGCTTTCGATATCGGTCAACATATCTTTTCGTGCTGGTACGACATAACGGTAGTCGTCGGTGACATAGCGTCCGGCTGGCATGTTGTCGGCGGCCTGTTTAATGATTCCCAGGCTCTGGCGCATTTCCTCCACCCGCACCAAATAGCGGGCATAACAATCGCCTCCGGTTGCCGTGGGAACTTCAAAATCAAAATTTTCATAACCCGAGTAAGGAAACGCTTTGCGCAAATCCCACTGCAATCCACAAGACCGTAAATTCGGACCGGTGACTCCCCAGCTCATGGCTTCATCCAAAGTAAGACGGCCAATTCCCTGGGTTCGCGCTTTGAAGATGGGATTTTTACGAATGAGGCTCTCATATTCGTCAAGCCGCCTGGGAAATATCCTAACAAAATCATCCACGAGCTGTTTCCAGCCCTCGGGCAAATCGGCGGCGAGACCACCAATCCTGAACCAGGATGGGTGTAGCCTTCCTCCTGTGATCAGCTCCACAATATCCATGATCATTTCACGCTCGCGGAAGACATAAAAATTGGGTGCCATCGCACCCACATCTTGAGCATAGGTGCCCAGCCAAACCAGATGGTTGCTCAAGCGGAAAAGCTCACTCAACATGACCCGGATGACCTGGGCTCGCTCGGGGACGTTTATACCGGCCAGGGTTTCCACCGCCATCACGTAGGGCAAATCATTGGCAGCGCCGGCCAGGTAGTCGACACGTGCCGCATAGGGGATAAATTGATGCCAGGTTTGCCGTTCACCGATTTTTTCAACTGCCCGGTGATGATAGCCAATATCAATATCCATTGAGGTAATTTCTTCACCATCGAGGGTAACGATATAGCGTATCAAACCATGGGTGCTGACGTGGTGCGGGCCGATATTTAAAATGAGCTGGTGTTTCCGATCGAATTTTTTTGCATACACACCGCCGTCTAAAGGTTGGTTTTTTTGGGCATCGGCCAAAGTGTAAGGCGGCATCTCCGTCGCTCGACCCGGATAATTTTTCCTCAACGGATGACCTTCCCAATCCGGTGGCATAATCAGACGCTGGAGGTTGGGGTGACCTTCGAACCGCACGCCGAGAAGATCGAAAGCTTCCCGTTCATACCAGTTGGCCGCTGGCCAGATATCCGTCACGGTCTCGGCCGTCGGTTCTGAACCGGACAATGGAACTTTCAATCGTAATCGGGTGGCCGGATCGAAAGACAGCAAATGATAAACAAGGGTGTAATCCGGATAAGATTCCCGTTTGCGGCGAGCAGATTCATCGATAGCGGTCAGATCATCCAGGCGCTGAAATCGAGGAGTGGCCTCGGAGTTGAGAAAGCGCAGCACTTCCTTGACGCGGCTTCGGTATACCTGGAATGTTGGCAAATCGCAGGATTGAAGCTCCTGTTTGACTGCATCCCCGAAGCGAGTATGCAGTTCGTGGGCCAGGCTTTGTGCTTGGGTGTCCAGTTCGATTCGGGGTGAGGGCGGCGTCCACATTCCATCCGAGCGACTGTCCCAGAATTTTTCCGGCAGTGCCGATGTGCCCCGGATGGCTGTCCCCTCCATGCCCGGGCCGCGCGGATCCCTCGATTTGGTTATGCCGTCAACCAGGATTGGTTTTTTAGTACCTTGGTTGCCTCCCTTCAGGTGCAGGATGGGACGAATGGGTTTTTCTTCAGCCGTGATTTTATCCTGCAGCATGACAAGGCCTTGCAGGACGGCCTCGGGCCTGGGCGGGCAGCCCGGAATATAAACATCTACGGGTAGTATTTGATCGATCCCCTGAACCACACTGTATACATCATACATACCACCACAGTTAGAGCAGGAGCCCATTGAGATAACCCAGCGGGGTTCCGCCATTTGTTCATACAGCCTTAACACTACCGGAGCGATTTTTTTAAAAACAGTACCGGCAATAATCAACAAATCCGCCTGTCGCGGCGAGGCCCGCAAAACCTCGGCCCCAAAGCGGGCCATGTCATATCGGGGTGTAAAGGCAGTGGCCTCCTCGACGAAACAGCAGGACAGTCCGAAGAACATGGGCCACAGACTGAATTTACGTGCCCAATTGATAACAAGATCTGCATTGTTGAGTAGCCGGTCGTTTAGCTGTTTTTGCCCTTCGGCCCCCACTCAAGTCCCCCTTTTTTCCAAATGTAGACAAGACCCAGAATCAACACCACAATAAAAAATGAAATCTGCAGCCAACCCGACCAGCCCAGGTGCTCCCAGGCGATGGCCCATGAAAAGATATAGGCGCCCTCCACATCAAAAATCAGAAAGAAGATGGCAACTAAATAAAAAGGCACCGGATACCACAATCGAGCACTGCCGGTAGGAATGATGCCACTTTCATAGGGTTTGAATTTTTCGCTGTTGGACGTTTTTTCTCCCAACCAGGAAGCCATAAATAAAAGCAGGGCAATCAAGGCAATGATTATAAGACCAAAAACAATCAGGCTTAAGATACCAGGTTCCCAGGGAGATAAGGCTGAGCTGTTTACTATGGACTGCATGATCTTCTCCGCTCAGACGAGGATTCACTCAATGGAGGAGAATTGAACAATTCTTGAAATTTTGGGTGATAATCGTATTGCTGAATTTTTTTCGATGCTGGCTGGCTGATATCGGTCAAGGCTATCAAGCCAATCAAGTACAGATGGAAAATATGCAGGATTATCCCAATTTATGCAAGGATAAAATGGTGTAAACAGTGATATTTTCAAAAAAAAGTCATTTTTTATCGGTCAAATAATTGGCTGAATAGACCCTGAAAATTTATCACTCATCACTCTGATCTTTTAACACGAACCAGCGCGCCGTTGGATACACTTTTTAACTGCTTTGGGTCACCCAAAACTTTGCCGAAAACATTTACGGGGCTGTATGCCCTCGGCCGATTGTCGGTGCTTACTGGCGTCGGACCAAAAAAAATGCAAAAAGCCGGGCCAGCCGGCCAGTATGCCAGATCGCCAACCTCTACCTCGGAACGGGCATCCGGTTCCGCTTCCAGGCTCAGGGGGATGTCAAAATAGATCTCATCGCCCCAGACG
>JAAUYD010074298.1_pt1 | contig 38455 bp, 20 predicted proteins | sample 7278101 | NCBI WGS metagenome assembly JAAUYD01 (sample SAMN14350128, study PRJNA611818) | marine sediment metagenome | isolation source: surface marine sediment (0.6m) | place: French Polynesia: Moorea | collected 2018-08
AGGTAAGGATAGACCGTCTCCCGTAACGATTGAACGATGGCTGGTAGTGGGTAGGCAAAGTATTGGTACTCCCCCTGCCCAAAGCGATATTGCTGCATCTTCACGCAACTGCGGAACTGAGTGCTTACGCCGTACAGGTTAATGATCTGATGGCACTCTTCAGAACTTAGAATTTGTCCAGTCTTGGCAAATCCTTGAATGTACAAAGTTTGCAGAATCTTTTCCCACTGTAGGGCTTCGACTCGTTGGGTAAAAATTGGGGTGTCGATGGAAGAACACATCATTGTGAATTGGATAATTTAGTAACGGTTTGTGCTGCTTCGCGTTCTAGTAAGGCACGTTTGCGTTTGCACCCCCAACGGTAGCCTTTTAAAGTATTGTCACTGCCAACAACACGATGACAGGGAATAGCAATGGCAAGCTGATTCGTTGCACAGGCACGAGCCACCGCACGGACTGCTTTGGGATTACCAATCTGCTGAGCGATCTCAGCGTAGCTAGCGGTACTACCAGGTGGAATGTCTTGGAGTGTTCTCCAAACACGCTGCTGGAAAGCAGTCCCCTGAATGTCAAGGGGGAGATTCAGCCCTTGCTGAGGCATCTCTATAAAGGCAAGAACCTGTTCAATCCAAAGAGCGAAAGTTGAGTCGCTTTCATGAAATTGGGCATTGGGAAACTGGTTTTGTAACTGCTCAATCAAAGCTTCTTCAGTATCACCCAAGCTAATTGCACAAATTCCTTGTGTTGTTGCGGCAACCAACACCCAACCCAACCACGATGGCTTGACGGCAAACCGAATTTCGATTCCATCTGCACCCTGCTTATATTTAGTAGGTGTCATCCCTAACATCATCGTTGATTTATCGTAGAAACTGCTACTTGTCTTAAACCCCGCATTGTAAATTGCCTGAGTCACTGGGGTTCCCTGGTGTAGTTCTTCACGAATTCGCTTTGCTTGATGGGCATTGACATATTCTTTGGGTGTAACGCCAAGCATTTTCTTAAACAAACGATGAAAGTGATACTGGCTTAGTCCTGCTATCTTAGCCATTTTCTGAAGAGATAAAGGTTCTTCCGATTGCTCAATGAGTTTGCAGATCCGAGCAATCGTTTCTATTTGTTGCTGATAAGGTAAAACGGCATTAGGCTGACATCGCTTACAGGGACGAAATCCTGCCTTTTCAGCATTGGCGCAACATTGAAAGAATACAACGTTTTTCTGGTTTGGCAGGCGTGATGAACAGGTTGGGCGACAGTACACTCCTGTAGTTTGAACTGCATATAGAAACTCACCATCAGCCTGTGGATTGCGTTGTACAAGTGCCTCCCAACGCTGAGCATCCGTTGAAAATGATGGAATTAGGGTACTGTTCATAATAACTTTCTCTGTTCATCCTGTTTAAGATAGTATGGGGTTCAACTCAACACTACCATCTATTTCTTGCGGTCTAATCTAAGTGAAACTCTTTTAATGAACGGGTGTTTGGCTCAAAAGAGTAATGTGTGTGAGTTCCTACCCGGTTTAGAGACTTTTTTTACGTCGAACTCAGGTTGATATTAGTAAATCCTCGTAGAAAGATCCAAATAGGTTTTTAGGATGAACTAAGTGTGTTTCGAGTATCCAATGCCGTTTATTGCCAAATTTATCAGGAGCACTCATTGGTCTGGTATTTTCCAGACAGATATAGTCAAATTGAGTATCTCCAAGTATTCTTTCATGTGGAAATACCCCTATTAAATGACCTGAATGTAATTGTGAACTCAGTTTCCAGCCACTTTCTCTAACACTATGCTGCATGTATTCATATAAATCTTTGCCAGTCATATCTTGATTTTGTAGATAATAAGCTTTGCCTTCAAGAAATATACGTTCACAATCATTGCATATTTTAACTTTATCAGGATCAATATTCGGACTTGGCACAATCATGCTACGTCCAAGGTCAGCCTCCATTCTGAAAACGGAATTTACTTCTATGTTCAAAACGGGACCCAAGTCGAAAAAAACGATATCCCCTGGCTTAATTACATGATTTCTAACCTTGACACTATAGGGATTAATAGTATCTTCACCCACACGTAATATCTGTCTATGCCAGAATCGTGGTTTTTGATCTACGGGGTAAAGTATTTGTGCCGCTAACTCGTAAATCGCCTTTTGCACTTTTCTAGTTTCACATCCAGCCTGAATCAAATTACGCATTTTGATGTGTTCAATCAGCAAAAGACCACGATTACGAGCGCAGATGAGCTGATGTTCTAAGTTTGAATCAGTACATAACAAATCATTCATGGGGTGATAACTTAGCAGAAAAGCTTATAAAAAGGAAATTGTAAAATGTAGCCAAAAAATAGGTTTTTGCGCCAAATTCAGTAATGCTAAAGAATAGTTTCTTGATTCATATCTTGCAACATTCTCAAAAAAATTAGAAAAACCGGGTTTATAAACGCAAAATTGCAGTTTTTACCATTAGTCATTCTCAAAAAACCCGGTTTTTAACCTAGGTGCAAGATATCAGTTTACGAAAGCCGCTTCCAAAAATCTCGCAAGATGCGAAACACTTCCTCTGGTTCTTCCACGTGAGAAAAAGAACCACTGCGTTCGAGAACGTGAAATTCTGCCTGGGGCGCATACTCCAAAAACTCGTATTGTAGTGCGGGATACAGTGCCCGGTCGAATCGTCCCGCAAGTACTAATATAGGAACAGCGACATTTTTCAGCATTGGTCGAAAATCTGGTATTTTGGCGACCTGATTGCTGATGAAGAAGTCCACGTCCTCACCACAAAACAGGGGGTAGAGTTCAAAATTGCGCGCTCCAGGCTCAGTAGCTAACAGTCGAGCGTTGTCCGGATTGTAAAAGCGCACAAGTTTAGCGCCGTTGGCGAATAGTTCTTGCATCTTCGGATCGGTGGAAGGTAGACCTTCAGTACGCAATGTCTGAATTTTTGCCCAAACCTCGGGACATTGGTTAGCGATTTCGCGGTTGATGTTGGCGTGGTTAAGTTGCCACATTTCCGGGCTATGGAGACTGTTTACCAATGCCAAACTACGCACCAGGTGGGGATAGTTAATTGCCAGCGCCTGTGCCAGAAGACCCCCATAGGAAAATCCGTACACATGAACTGTTCCCAGATTGAGTTTCGACAACAGCGCGGCGACATCAGCGACATCACTATCAAATGTAATTTCGTTTAGATCGGCGGGTGCATCAGAGCGACCGCGCCCATATAAGTCTACGTAAATTATTCGGTAATCAACAGCTAGTGAGTCGAAATGGGGATGAAAAATCACGTGAGATCCAGCTGGACCTAAACCAGACAGCAAAATTACAGGCTCACCGTTTCCCTCTTGCTCCACCCAAAGCCTTCTACCCCGGACGTTATAATATTGCCCTTTGGGGTGTGTGAAGTCGATTTTTGCTTGAGGATTACTCATAAAACACTCGCTCTTTGACATTTTTTTCTCTAGGATCGAGTTTAAGCTGTTGCTCCAAACTACGAATCAGTTGATAATCTGCCATAATTTGCGATTCATCTTCATGAGCCAAGACGACAAAGCCAAGATCGAGACTGGCGAACAGATCCTTTGTGGGTTCTAACCAATCGTTGTTGCGAATTTTGATCACTGAAAAATGATGGCTCTGTAGCTCCCGTACCCGATCAAATATTTCGACGTTGTTCACTCTACCTCGAGTGCGACAAATTAAAAATACCACTAAAACGTGATTGATTAGTTTAAAGCTATCGGGAATAGCACCTTGGCGGGTAAAAAACCTCACAACTCGGTCTACCTGACTATCCCCAGTGGCGATTCGACAGAAACGCGGGTGACCACCTCCGTGGGGTCGAGCGCCAACCTCGATTAGTCTCGGACCATGTTCTGTGAACATCAATTCTACGTGGGATGTGCCGAACCGCATACCAACCGCGTCCAGTACACCACGGGCATAAGCCACGATTTGGTCATACACTGGAATCGTCGGAGGAAGCCATTCCATGCGATCGTAAATCGCCATGTATTGACCATTGTTGATTTTATGATATTTACATATATCACTGATTGAGTGCTTACCCTCGTAGCTAATAGTATCAACAACGTATTCAATGCCTGTGACATATTCTTGTACAACTAATTTATTGTTGAGTATCCCTAGACGGTTGTGTTTGCCCAACATTTCATGGAAAACCTCCCGCCAACCTTCACCTTTAGCCACTTTAGTTACCCCATCAGTGCTAGCACTTTTGGGTGGTTTAATCACAAGATCCCGTCCTATCAGGTTCTCTTGATATAGCCATTTTTCTACTTCGTCAGCGTCATCAGTGCATAACTGTGCAATAATTGGTAGCCCAGCTTGTGCTACCGCAGCCGCCATATCACCCTTATGCCGACGTGCGCCAGCTTTTTCTGGAACGTTGGCGATGTCTGCGACTACCTGGGGAGCAATAGCATCAGCGAGTTCCACTCCTGATTCGCATCCAGCCAGCACACATCGTGGACGCAATTCCCTGAGTTTGTTTACAACTTCTGAGAGATCCTCAGTTGCAAGGATAATCTGCGAAAAGTCTTGAGGTTGATAGGATGATGCGTACACTTCTGGAGGAGCAGGGCTGGATACAACTGCCACAACTGGTACTCCTGCATCCGTAAACGCTGGTGCAAAGAAAGCACCAGAAGAATATGGATCAACAATCACCGCTGGACCTTGGGGATTACTAGTTGTCATAATTAACACCTCCTTCCCCAGCAAACAAAGCCGCATGGCAACAAAACCTTTCCCAGGCATCAGCCACTTGGGAACTTAGACCCCGCGCTCTGACGGCAGAATGCACCAAACCTGGTTCGACGACCAATTTAACTTGGATTCCTTGTTCACGAAGGAGACGGGTGTACTCCTTGGAATCAATCAACAGCGAGTCCATTTCCGCTCCCATGATATATGCTGGTGGCAAATCATCAAAATTTCCACCTATCAACGGGGAGACATAAGCATGTTTCACCTGTTCTGGCTCAGGCGCATAGCAGGCTGTGTAGTATTCCATTTCACCACCAGTTAGCAAGGGAGCATCGGCACCCCCTTGACGCCAGCGAGTAAAATCAAGAACCGGGCTGATCAGTGCTTGACCCCGCAACTTCGGACCACCCCGGTCACGACTCATCATGCTGATAGCAACAGCCATGTTCGCTCCAGAACTGTCGCCTGAGATGACAATTCTATTGGGATCAATATCCAATCGTTGGGCATCGTTCACAACGCCGCATAGCACACCGTAACAGTCCTCTAAAGCTGCTGGAAAAGGGTTTTCCGGCGACATCCGAAAATCTGGGGCAATGGTAACTAATCCCGATTTCTCGCACAGTTCCGCAACAACTGTGTTGTGCGTTTCTAATGAGCCGACTACAAACCCACCCCCACGAATGTAAATTAGCAGTCCTCGACCTTTTGTTTGTTTGGGACGATATACCCTAATCGGCAGCTTTCGTCCTTCATGGAATACCGTATCATTAGTGACTAATACCCCTGGTGGCATATCGTAGGTAAATTCCTTCGTAAGTCCAAGGTACATATCTCGCTGCTGATCAATGGGCAATGTGTAAAAATTAGGTGGCATAACTTTGTTGCATCGATCTATAAATTCATTTATGCCTTCTGCGTAGGTCATTTGATTCTCCAAATAATGTTCGTAAGTATCTGTGCAAAATTATTTATACATTTTTGAATTCTGCAAAACAAACACAGAAACCAGATATATAAATAATTTTGCCTACCTGCTTATATTTTAGGTCTGCGTTGAGCCAGGACTGAAGTCCCGAGGATTTAACAATTCGTTGAGGATGCCTTTACGCATTAGCAGAGGTAAACAGAGAATTGTTCCGATACCACCGACCCATAAAGCACCGCCCAAGCCAAAAAAATTTATGGTCAAGGCAGCCATAAGACTACCGATTGGAGCCGCACCCCATATCAAAAATCGTTGTACCGAGTTCATTCTACCGAGCAGGCGATCGGGCGTCTCGGTTTGTCGCAAGGTCAATGCTGCAGGACCAAAAACACCCTCTCCGATACCGTGTAAAACGTGGGCCGCAATGAGGCCAGCGACTGAGCCTAGGGAACCAGCTAATGGGATGAGAATTAATCCCGATACCGAAACAGTCGCGCTCATAAAAAGAGTACGGGCAAAACCAAAACGACCGACGAGTTTAGTGCATAAAAGATTACCAAGCGGAAAACCTGTGGCAGCTGTACCCATAACAAAGCCAATGGCGACGGAACTCAGGTCCAGTACTTTTCGGCAATACAGCACGAGGCTAGAATCGAGCATACTGCAAAATATGACATATACGACCCCGCACATAATAACCGGCTCTAACCGTTGGTGGCGGAATACGAAATGCAATCCCTCACAAATATCACGGTACATCCATCTGAGATTCTGCTTTTTTTCCGACCTCGTCATTGTCGGACGCCTGTGCTTGATGACCAATAATGACAGCACGGACAACACAAATGTCACTGCATTCACTGCAATTGCTGCGACGACCCCCAGCCATGCAATGAATTGCCCCCCAAGCATAGAGCCAAGTGTCTTCGCCATGGACTCAGATAAAAATAATCGCGAATTAGCTCGCTGCAAATCCTGTGCTTTGGAAAAAAGTTCTGGAACATAGGACGTATAGGCGATCTGAAAAAACACCACGGCCGTACCGGCAATGCCAACCAGCAGCATTAGCATTGGAAAGGTCAGGGCACCACTGAATGCAAGGGTAGTAACAATCATGAAGGCGACCGCCTGTATAGTACTGCAAACAATCATCGTCAGTCGTCGCGGCAGTCGGTCGATAATTACGCCCGCTGGTAATCCAAACAGAAAGAACGGTACTCCAAGGGCGAACGGGAGTAGCGCGGCCTGGGAATCAGAAACTCCTATTACCTGCACGGCTAGTAACGGCAGGGCAATCACCATAAGTGCATCCCCGAATAGATTCAATGATTGTCCAGCCCATAACATTTTAAAATGGCGATTTGCGTTAGTCAACTCAGAACTCCTACCGTGGATAAATGTCTAGTTTTTAGAGTCACGGTCTGGACAGCTAATTCAATAGTTTCTGTACAGTCCTCAGCGGTGTCTCTATGCACGATTAAGTAAGCATATCGACAAGAGACATGATCTGCCGGGGGTAATAACAATTTTTGTCCAGGGGTTACAAGTGAAGCGGCAACATCAACTGACGCTGGAAGTTCAGCATGGTTAATGTGGACACTATCTACGATCGCATCATATTCAGGATAGAGAAAGTGAATAGCAGCGACACTTTTATGTGTCTTCTCAATGTTTGGTTTATGCCCACAAGCAACCGCAACTGCAACTTGTCCAGGATTGATTCCAGAAGCAAACCAACCAACGTAAGGAATCATATCACCACCAAGTCGGGCATTAATCTCTACTATCTTTGCTCCAGACTGGGTAAGACGCAATTCGGTATGGGTGATGCCGTTAAAAAATCCCACAGCTTGGTGTGCTTGTTGTAGAACAGAGAGAAATTGGGAATCCTCAAGCAAAGGGTCGTGAGAATGCACTATGTGTCCAATTTCTTCAAAATAGGGGAAGAAGCCAGTGATTTTGCGGGCAACAAACATGGGATACATAACTCCGTTAACCCATGCAATATCAATGCTGACCTCTGGTCCTTGCATATACTCTTCCACCAGTACACGCTGATCATAAACGGGTACGCCATCCTCAGTTGCAGTCTTAGCATGTTCAAAGGCTGTATTTACCTCCTCTGCTCCATTTACTAAGCTAACTCCATAACTTGCACCCAATGCACGGGGCTTGATGATCACGGGATAACCAATAATCTCTGCGGCTTGAGTTGCTTCATCAAGAGATGAGACAAGTATTGAAGTAGGTTGTGGTACTCTTGATGCCGTCAAAAACCTGCGGGTTAAGTGCTTGTCACGACACCGAGCGACGTACTCAGGGTTTGTACCTGGGAGACCGAGGGCTTGGGTGAGTTTGGCTGTTTGTACCATTCGTATTTCATCCCAGCACAGTACGCCGTCAATTTTGACATCCTCAGGTAAGTTACGTGCTGCGTCAATCATCATTTGGGCATCGAGTGTATCCACCACTGTGTAACCCAGGATATAAGGTATTTGCCAGTCTGGTGGAGAATCGAGGAATAGCCAAATATTGGAATGTTCGGCAACCATTTTGAGCAGATACTCGCGGTAAAGATGGTAGCCAGTAGTTACCAACAAAATAGTAGGGAGGTGAGAAGAATTGCTCTTTTGGTGTTGTGAAGTCACTATTGTTGCTCCTTATGAGTACTCAGTTTACTTAATTCCAACCTCTGAAGTAGCCAAGAGATGGCGATGCTGGAATGCAATCGACTGTGGTTTTGTTTGAGGTAAAACAGCTATTGCAATATCGTTTCGCCAGACCAAAGGCATAGCATTTTGCTGTAGACGATTGGTAGAAACAACTAAGCCATGCCAAGGGCAGGTGATGGTGTTTTTTTGACAATTAAAGTAGCCTAGATGAAGGGGTCCACCTCGATGAGGACAATTGTCTGCCACTAAGAATATGCTGTTGTCCAAAGAGGTGAGAAAGAAACGCCTATCACCATGCATGAGAAAGTTTGATAAGTGTGGATCAAATTTTACGACAGGCATTTTTGGTAGTCTCCGATTGAATAGATGTTGTACACGCATTCTTCGGATTCAATGATGGCTCCATGGAGTCGATTGTGCTGAATTACCGTGCCTTCGCCAGCATTGAGTATTGTGTAGCGATTGTGACCAGTAACAAACTTCATCACACCAGACTGAATGTAACAAAGTTCATCACCGTCATGAACGTGGGTAACTGATAATTCGCCGCGAGGTTCAATAAACTGTTGCATCTTCGGATTGATGCTACCGTCTTGAATTTTCCCGTACACTGGTAATGCTAAGGCTTTGTACTTGAGTCCATCATCAGCCCAATGCACCTGGTCGATGAAATCTTGATCGGCAATTTCGGATAGGAGTTTGGCTTCCTCAAAACCCCGTACAATATCAGGAATTATTCCTTCGCCATAAGTGCTGATTGCTGGTTTAATCAAATTTTCTAGCACCATTCGACTGTGATGATGATCTATGCCTACATGTTCCAGAAAATAGCGGTTGTTAATGGTTGAACCAAATATTTTCTCCATTGTTTTAGCAGCTAGTTCGCAGAATTTAATGAAGGTAGTTTCTGCATAAAAAATAGCTCCTAAATAGCGGAAGAATTTCGAGTGATCAGCGCAGATATAATTGTAGTAATTATTTAACATCAGGGAAGACGTTAAATAGAATTGCCAATAGGTGTGTGGTGTGGATTCTAAACCAACACTTGTGAGTGTTTCTTCAAATAGCTTGCTGTGTTTTGTCTGATGAATACCGTAACCGTATTCATCAATAACAATCTTAAATAGCTCTGATTGCAGAGAGCCATAATAACCCAAAATATTCCTAGACATTGCTGAAGATTCGACTAGAAAATCCCCAGCTAATTGAATCAAAAAAGTTTTGGCAGCATGGACTGGATCTGTGGAACCTTCGATCGCTTCCATGACCTGATTATGTTTTGTGTTCTTGACTGTTTCAATATATTCTTGGAAATACTCCTCAAGAGCTATAACAGTCCAATTACCAGTCACAGATATTTCAGTGTCAAGGAATGAGAAAATATAATGTTCCAGCCAAGGTCTAATGATATTGCCCAAGGTGACAACTTTTGGGTCATAAAAATTGACAAAATCTTGACGTTTATGCGCAAAATCATGTTTTGGTAGAAATAGAAAACTGCTTTCATATACAGTCAGCAATGTTCGATTAGCGGTCAAACTATTGTAAGTCAGCAAATTGTCTCTGGTCAGAGGTTTTGAAAAGTCCAAATACTGGAAAATGTGCGGTCGTAAGGTTCGACGATAAGGATTATCTTCGAGCAACCATTCCTCTGTATCTTTGAAGAGGTTGCATTTTCCATATTCTACTAAACATGACTTGAAGAAATCATAGTCATTCAGATTCAAAGTTGCAGAGTTTTCTTGTGACAATCGAGTTTTGAGTTGCATGATGAATTTTACCTCTTTAATCTCAATGGAAATGGCTGAAAATATTCTCTAGTAAAGTGCGGCGTAAATACATATACCATTTTTAAGCCTTGGAGCAATCTATTTTTCCCTGCTTTTTATGGTCTACTTATTTCCGCCGAGGTGTACTAGTTTTCTAGTGTTGTGGCAATTTGAAAATTGATGTTGGTATCGCTTTGCTGAATCGTTAAGTTCAACATATCCCCCTTTTGCACATTTATGGGTTTTTCAAAGCACTGCACTGCTTGCATCCAGTGTGATTTTTCGTTATCTACTGCATTGCTTAGAACAACTCCGTTACCTAAATCCAACTCAAACCAAAAAACAACACCATGAACAGTTCCGTTGTGTTCGACTTGTACGGATATTTCTTCTTGACGTGGTTCTAGGGAATCAACTTGGAAATCAAATTCCAATGCTGTGGTGGGTTTACTTAACAAGCGATGGGGCCAAATCCACAGTCGAACTGGAAAATACCCAACTGTAGAGAAAATATTAAATGGCGAAACGTCAAAGCTGGCTGCATCGGATGCTAAATTGAGATTATGTACCAAATGGCTCTCTAACAAGCTAAACTTAACCACTGCTTTCGCTGGAATAATCGTCGCATCCGCAGTTAATAATGCTTGCCGAGCGTGACGAATGATTGGTAATATACCCTCACCCACAAGCCCACAATCAACGGTTTCAGTGATTAAGATATCGGCTCTTTGAGCTAAATCTAGACCAACCACAAGATCCTGTGACTTTTTGGTAACAATTTTAATCTGGTCTTGAAATCCATTGATGGCAATGATTTTATTCGCTACATGTGCAATGGGTTGTATCATTTCACAGGATGTCACATAACTAGCTCTATGACGAGCAGCCATCATTGCCAGTAATCCCGAACCTGCTCCTATGTCTAGGACTCTGCTATTTGGACCCACGACGTGTTTGATGGCAGTTTCAAATGCTTGATTACGTTCGACATCATTGAGCATTGCAAAATGCCAACGGGGAATCACTGACTCCCAACTCACAGGGCGAAGTACACCTGTAGATTCTGTGCGCGTAGAATTGGGATTGACAAAAAATTCTAAGTTATTTTCACTAGCGCCATTATAATGTTCCGGCTTAGGTGTCTGCATTTTCTGATTAACTCCTGAAAGTTACTTGGCTATTCAACGTATACATTTTGTGCAAGTACAACAAATTAATTATCTTTTTCCAGCTAAATCTCAGTGTTTGTGTACTTTTCTGCCATTTGCGAATATTGCTCATTGATTTGTGGACTGGAAAAGTAATTACTATCTGCAAAACTGTAGTTCAATGTATGATGAGAAAATCCCGTGAAAGTATTAATTCTTTCATCTGTATTAGTAGATTGGATTGTGTCTACGAAAGGTTGACTGGTAACTAAATTATTTTGTTGTTCCTTGGTCATTTTTACTTACCATTAGTGCTAAATATGATGGGATGAGCAAATCAATGCTTTCAGGTTTTGTAGCAAAGAATGATTTTTGCACCCCGATTACATTTACAAATATAGAAATTATGATTTTTATCAACAATACAGATAAGTTCAGTAGTTTATAGCCAAAAAACTCAGGTGCAAAACTGAAAAACTGCAAAAAGTTCAGGAAAATTCAGGAAACCTCAGTCACGAAATTGTATTATGTGATGTAAGCTTTGCTATGGGAAGCTCATGACTATGAACCTTGAAAAATTGCTGAGATTTGTCGATCAAGCAGTTTTTACCAAAACGCAAAATCATTTAAAAGATGTACAAATCTCGATCCTCCAAGGTGCTTTGCAAGGTCAAAACTATGAAAAAATCGCCGCAGCACATGGTTATTCTGATAGATACCTCAAACAAGATGTTGGTCCAAGTCTGTGGAAATTACTCTCCCAAGTGTTTGAAGAAAAGGTTAGTAAAACCAATTTTCAGTCAGCGATAGAAAGACAATGGTATTTATGGCAACAAAAAGTATCCGAAGAATCACGAAATAATTTTGAAGACACACAAATATCAGTGACACCAGAACCCCAAACAGAGATTAAATATCAAGATTGGGGAGATGTGGGTGATGTATCAATTTTTTATGGTCGTAGTGATGAATTGACAACCCTGCAACAATGGATTCTCGGCTCCAATTGTCGTTTGTTACTGCTTTTGGGAATGGGAGGAATTGGTAAAACTAGTTTATCTATCAAGCTGGCACAACAAATACAGGATAATTTTACCCATGTAATTTGGCGTTCGTTGCAAAATGCACCCCCAGTTGATGAAATTTTGATACAGCTAGTTCAGTTTTTATCTCATAAACAGGAAATAACTCTACCTGATACCCTGGAGGATCAAGTTTCACGGCTTTTACATTACTTACGTTTATCACGATGTTTGGTCATCCTCGATAATTGGGAATCTGTTTTACAAGGTACAACCAGTGCTGGAAAATACAATCATGGTGATGAAGGGTACGGTTATTTACTGAAAAAAATCGGAGAAGTTAACCATCAAAGTTGTTTGATCCTTACCAGTCGTGAGAAACCGAAAGAGATAGCACTGCTAGAAGGACCAAACCTGAAAGTGCGATCGCTACTATTGTCTGGGTTAACTTCTGTGGAGGGAGGGGAAATTTTTAAAGCCAAGGGGTGTTTTGGAAGCAGTGAAGAAGAACTTGAAGAAGTCTGTACCCATTACGCTGGAAATCCCCTAGCTTTAAAGATTGCAGCAGCAGCAGTACAAGAAGTCTCTGGGGGTGATTTGGGGCAATTAATGCCCTTTTTAAGGCAAGGTCAGTTACAATTTGCAGGTATCAATGACTTGTTCTTACGTCAATTTCATCGTCTGTCAGCTTTAGAACAGCAAGTCATGTATTGGTTAACAGTGAATCGAGAACCGATTTCTTTACACCAACTAGCAGCAGATTTTGTTGGTGTAAATGTGATTACAGAGTTACTAGGTGCGATACAATCCCTGAGGCGTCGTGCATTTATCGAACAAAGTAACCAGCAACTATTTCTACAACCAGTAGTGCGAGAATATGTGACACAAAGGATAATTACTGGTGTTTGGGAAGATATTTGTCAAGCAAGGCAAGATTTTCTCAATGATTATGCTCTAATTAAAGCCCAAAGTAAAGAATATATTAGACAAGCACAAATACGTTTTATTTTGCAACCCATTATTGAAAGATTGGTCACTGATTTGGGCAGTTATCATCATCTGGAGTGTCAACTTAAATCTATTTTGAAAAAACTACAACAAGAAACTCCTTTAAAGCCGGGATATGCAGTCGGAAATCTTCTCAATATATTGTGTACTATTAATGCTGATTTACGGAATCTTGATTGTTCCCATTTTGTAATTTGGCAAGCATATTTAGCAGATACAAACTTACACAATGTCAATTTTTCTGATTCTCAATTTGCTAAATGTGTCTTTAAACAAACCTTTGGTGCGGTTCTATCTATAGCTTTTAGTCCCGATGGTCAGATACTCGCTAGTAGTGATGCCAAAGGTGAAATTAATTTATGGCGAGTAGCAGATGGACAATGTTTATTAACAATGAATGGTCATAGCAATTGGGTCCGACGAATTGCATTTAGTCCCAACGGTAAAACCCTTGCCAGTGCTAGTACTGATAGAACTATTAGAATTTGGGATGTACAGAATGGTGGATGTCTAGAAATAATTCGAGAATATCCCTGCATTTCCTATTCAGTTTGTTTTAGTCCTGATGGTCGTTGGCTCGCTAGCGGTGGTGATGACTGTAAAATTCGCATTTGGGACTTAGAAAATCATCACTGTTTGCAAGTAATCCCAGGACATGAACATTGGGTGTTTGTAGTAAATTTTAGTCCTGATGGTCAATTACTTGCTAGTAGCAGTCGTGACCAGACAATTAGAATTTGGGATGTGAAATCTGGAACATGTTTACAAATAATAGAAGGACATGAAAATTGGGTAATTCCCGTTATTTTTACTCCCAATGGTCAGCAAATTGCCAGTGCTAGTTTCGATAATACCATCAGAATTTGGAATGTTGCTGACGGTAAATGTTGCCATATTTTGAGAGGACATAGCCAATGGGTATTTTGCATTGCTTTGAGTCCTGATGGACAGCAAATTGCTAGTGTAGGGGTAGACCAAACAATTCGTATTTGGCAAGTCAACAATGGCGAATGTTTACATGTAATTTCTGGACACACCCATCAAATTTGGTCTGTGGCATTTCATCCTGACGGTACTAAACTGGCAAGCGCAGGGGATGACCAAACCATCAGATTTTGGGATGTGCGAGACGGTAAATGTCTCGGTTTTATTAACGGATACACGAATTGGGTGAAGTCTGTAGCATTGAGCGTGGACGGTCAAATCCTCGCCAGTGCTCATAAAGATTGTAAGATTAGGATTTGGGATGTCAGTAGCCGTGGTTATGCCTATAGCTTGAATGGACATCAAGACTCAGTGTTATCCGTAGCTTTTGCACCGGACGGCAAAATACTTGCTAGCGGAAGTGAAGATAAAACGGTAAAAATTTGGCATCTATACCATCCTAATCGATTGCTGTATACCCTCACAGGACATACAGATGCAATTTGGTCTGTGGCTTTTAGTCCCACAGGTAAACAGCTTGCCAGTGCTAGTTTAGACCGTACAATCCGCATCTGGAATGTTAATAATGGTACTTTTACCAATGTGTTGACTGGACATAGGGATCGCATTGGATGTGTAGCATTTAGTCCAGATGCTTCACTAATAGCAAGTGCGAGTGAAGACCAAAGTGTGAAAATTTGGGATGTAGTCAGGGGAGAGTGTGTTAAAACTTTACACCATAATCAAAGGGTGTGGTCAGTTGCATTTAGTCCCAATGGTAAAATCCTTGCTAGTGCTTGTTTAGACAACACAATTAAAATTTGGGATCTGAATCATGGCAAATGTTTACATACTTGCAATGAACATACAAATTGGGTCCTTTCGGTAATTTTTAGCCACGATGGTCAGCAGTTTATTAGCAGTAGTTCCGACCAAACTGTAAAGGTATGGGATACCAATAGCGGTCAATGTCTTTATTCCCTGCAAGGACATACTAACTGGGTTTGGTCTGTAGCGTTAAGTCCACATAAACATATAATTGCTAGCGCTAGCGAAGATGAAACAATTCGTCTTTGGAGTTCAGAAACAGGAGAACATTTAGGTACATTACAAGCACAAAGACCCTACGAAGGGATGAATATAAAAAATGTTACAGGATTAACTATAGCTCAGGAAGCCGCACTGAAAAATTTGGGAGCAGTTGAATAATCCAACTACAGACCAGAATTCATAATTCTGATGCATTAGGTGTAATTTATACTGAATTTCCCCCTCCCCTATTTATTTAATCAAATAGGAGTCCTATATCAATCAAATTTAATAGATCATGAGTCATGAATAATTATTATCTGAGTTATGTTTTATGTAATAAATTTATAATAAAGCTGACAATCTTCTGGTAAAAAATTCAGGATAAAATCTCTATCTTTAGTCCAATTATCAACTTGTTTTTGATGATTAAAAATCACAAGATGAATTGATTGGAAGCATTTAAATATCCACCTTAAAGCTTTTACTTTCTCTTATATCTTTTCCTTTTATAATGTATTATTTTATTCTTGATTTATTCATTTATTTACGTAATAACCGATTGTGACAGTTCTGGGTGCGGAATGTGGGATATAGGACTTACACATTGTAGATAATTACTATACGATATTTGGTTATTTCAGCCATTTATAGCAACTCCTAAAATATTTAGTTAGTATTTGAAAGTCATGAAAGAAGAACAATCTCAAAACAATAGTGAAAAAACATCTATTCCTAAATCAATTATCAATGCAAATAGTCGAGAGGAAATTGAAATTAAACAACTCAATGTCCGACTTTACCAGGTAAATAATCAACATAAGCAGGATAATTTTTCTGAATTAGAATATTTACACAAACATCAAATCGAATTACCAGAGTCTTTGCAGGGTTATGTATTTATTTGTGGTGTCTTATGTCCTGGAAAAGGAACCCAAATATTTAACGGTGATGGCATGATTTATCGTTTAGGATTTGAGAAAGGGAAAGCTAATATTAAAACTAGCATTGCGAAAACTCCCTGTTATTATGCTGACCAAGCCACACAAAAAAATATTGTAAAGAATACATATCTTTATAAGTTTTTTGATGGGGGACTTGCCCGTACTAGCATCATACTAGGTTCTCGTAATCAATTAAATACAGCCTTTGTCCAAACTAAAGATAATTTAGTAATCACCTTTGATGCTGGACGTCCATATGAAATCGACCCAGACACAATGGAATTGTTAGAACCCGTAGGAATAACAAAAGAGTGGCTACCGATATTTCCTGCCATTAATCGCATTTTTCAAGCTTACTCCACTGTTGCTCATCCAGCAGTAGATTTATCCAATCAAAATGGTTCTGATTTATTATTTACAGTTAATTATTCTACAGGTTATAACGGCAGATTTCAATTAATATTGAACCCATTGCTGAAAATCATTTTTTATACTAGTTTATTGATTAATAAAATTCGTGGATGGAAGCAAAAAGTTAATCAGCGAGTCATGCCTTATGAAGAGTTTCTAGGAAAGTTCACAGATTTAGTACGTTACAATTTTAAAACTAAAAAAATTGAAAGATGGCGATTAACACTTAATGGTCAGCCATTATATATTACACAAGCTGTTCACCAAATTGCGATTACAAAAGATTATCTGATTATTCCAGATATTTCTTTCATGATAGAATACAGTCAGATATTATCACCATTTTTATTTGATTGGATTAGAAAAAAAATGCCTATTGGATATTGGATATCTTTAATATTTTTGCAGTTAACTAAGCAAAAATCATTTACTACTTTTTATATTGTTCGTCGTCCTAGTATAGATGATTGTGGTAGTAGCCTTGAGGATGGAGAAGCATTAAAAGAATTGCCAGTTATCCCAGTTAAAATTCCTCGAGAAGTTTCCCATTTTACCGTTGATTATGATAATCCAGGGGATAAAATTACACTTCACATCGGACATAGAAATGGTTGGGATGTAACCGAGTGGATTAGTTCCTACGATCAACCAATTCCAGAGAAAGGAAAAAACAAGTTGCGTCCAAATGACTTGAAAGGTATGATAGTTGGATCCACGGATCTCGGTTTCTTAGGTCGCTATATCATTGATGCAAGAACAGGAGAATTATTAGACACAAAACTGGTGAGTGATTCCAATAAAAATACATGGTCTTTATCAGTTTATACTCACCGAGAAATATGTCGAGAACGTGAAACTGAAAGAGAAACAAAAGTTAAAAATATTTATTGGGTTTCTTGGGGATTTTCTTGGGAACTGATACCTGAACGGATTTATGAAGCATATACAAAAAACGAATACAGGACAATCTCATCTGAAAATTTACCCAAGTCAGATCAGCCTGCAACATTACTGCGATTAGATACAGAATCTATGCAAATAGTTGACTCATTTGCATTTCCTCATGGTTATTTCGCTTGTTCCCCACAGTTTATTCCCACCAGTTCTCAAGTTCCTCCAAAAGACAAGGATGAATCAATCGATGGGTATATTCTTTGTGTAGTTTTCTCTGACGAAAATCCCCAGGGAGAATTTTGGGTATTTCATGCTGATAATTTCCACAAAAATCCCATATATCGCTTGAGTCATCCCAAACTTAATCTCAGATTTACTATTCACTCCACATGGTTACCAGATATAAACAAAGGTAAATACTCAGAAGAGATCCGTCATCAAAAACGGGAGTCTGTTTATTTAGATTATGAAGATTTAATCCGAGATGGAAGTGCAAAAACACAGAAAATTTTTGATGAGGTAGTTTATCCGCATTTTATTGAGCAAACTTCGGAAGAGGAATTGCAGGAGTTGCTACGTAAACCTAAAGAGAGAAAGTAGCCAAGACACTGTTGGAGAAACATTGCTTAACAATAAAAACTGTCATTGTTAGGATAATATTGCCTTCAGGATAAGCTTATGCTTGGTTATGCTTCCCCCTCCAACAACCCCAACAACTTCTCCTCCAACGCTGTCAAATACGGTCTTTTCAACTCCCCCAAAATTTTCAAAACCGCACGTCCTGCTGATTCCATATCTGGTGAATACAACCGAGAAATGCGTAAGCACATCTCCCTCATCTGGGTGAACGAAAAAAGGTGTGGGGAAGAGAGTCAAGTTAGCGGATTATGTCCGCTAACTTGACTGGGGCTAAATAGATGTTATCTCGAATCAGATTTTTGATCCTTTTGATATCTTGCAGCTTCTTCAACTAGGTCAGAGAGTCCTAGGTCTAATGTATGAAGTACTTGCTGTAATGCTTCTATTTTTGTCCTATTTTTCATCATCTCAACTGCCTTCAAGAAAGCTGGACTACCTGCTTTCCCAATATATTGATGACAAGAAGAGTTCCCATTTTTGGTCACAAAAATGGATTCGCTCGATTGCCACTTGTAATACCAATAAGCTCCGCCTTTACCTTTAGCTCGATAACGAACAATCCAACAACCATTTTGAGCTACATTACTCTTCTAAATTTTTGAGATTTCTTGTTTGATTTCTTCCCTTTTGGCTTGTAATTGTTCTAATCTTTGTGCTAAATCTGATTGCTTTTGTTCTCTTGTTTTAACCACTGTGTCAGTGCAAGCGTAAAAGGACAAGTGTAACGCGTATATTTTACGCTAACTTACTGTGATTGTAAGATAAGGATAACCAAAAATTTGACCATCGAGTTGAATTACTTAAATATGCTGCTCTCAGAGCCATAACCCCTTCTGCTCCAAATGCAGACCAATGCATACCAGCTTGTTTTAATCTTTGAGTAACCACACGACGATTGGAACTTTCAACAACTCCTGACCCAATCATTAAACCAGCTTTTAAGTAGGAACGATAATCAATACGATTTTTATTATTGGTTAAATAACGTTCTAAATCGGTAATTGCTTTGGTTAAATCTTTCTTTTTTATTTTGAATTGATAACAATTTTTAATAACCGCAGACCATTGAGATTTTTTCAGTAATTGTTGTTGAGTTTTAACCCAATTTAGCTGAGTTTATTCTTTGTTTGGATAAGCTGCTTTTGCTACTGCCCATACATATTCTGATAGATGTAGGACTTACGCAACTGGCATATATTTACTGTAGGGTGCGTGATGCTGCGATCATATTTGAACGTAGCAATCAGGCTTGTAACCTCACGCACCAATCACCGATTATGACAATTGCGTAAGTCCTGTCTCTTATTCCCTACTCCCTGCCTCTTCAAGCCATACTCTCAATTATAATTAATCTACCGGACTTGATATTAACCAGCTTTGGGGGTTAAATTCCCCTGTTTCTACAAGCAGCGCGTTTTGCGTCGGGGTAAAATCCCCGTTGCAAAACGTAATTCGCTGATTCTAAATTCTACATTCTTTTAATTCTCCCAACTTATCTTCCCTTCGTAAATCAAGATTAATTCTATATTATTGACAATTTCAGGATTTAAGAATCCATCCTTTTTCAAATTTTCGGTAACTTTAGTTAAGTCAAAATCAATCACCCAATCCCCAAACCAATTATCAGCAACACTTTCATTAATTGAATTATCATTTTCATTAATGATATTGTTTTCCCCAAGAGTAATAGTGGCAAAGTCCAAAGGTGATAATACATCAGGAGCATCAAGCTTAAAGATTATCCCCGTAAGTTTGGCATTTTCAATGTGAGGTAGAATAATCTCTTGTGAAATGTGAAAATTTAACTTTTGCGAATCCGGGTCTGTATTTGAATTCATAAAAGTATGCCATTCCCCTGGAAATGCTTGTTTGAGGTTGAAATAATAAGCCTCAGAATAGTGTTGTAATGGCTCTAAACTAGTGACATCTTTCTTAAATTTATCCCCTCCATCTAAAGCTGTGTAACTCAAGGTAATAATCACATCGGAAATGCTGTCAAAGTCAATGCGATTGGCTGCTTTGGGTAAACTGAGTTCCCATTCAGAAACTGCACCTGTGCCTTCAAAGGGTAGGTAGCGGGTATCCCAGTAAAAATTAAGCTCAAACAAGCCGTTATCCATAGCACCCCTGGAAATGGCAATTTTTTGATTGCGTCGCCAATTTGAGCGCAAAATAGAATCATCTGGTGGGTTGTCCCCGACCGCCAGTAGGTATTCAACTGCATTAACATCGGGTTTTAGCAGTGTCTTGTTAGAGGTTTGGGTTAAGGTTGCTTTGATGTTTTGATAGGGACCAACAACTGCGGGAATGGAAACAGCAATGGTTTTGATTTGACGACAGTAATGACCAGGAAAATCGAAGTCAAAAAGTTTTTCACTCAATGCAAATTCGCATTTTCCAGTATTTTTCAATTTTTGGAAAGCTTGGGGATTTAATTGTAGCAGCGAGATGGTTTTCTCAATTTCCAAACGGCGGACATTACCTTCAATGTAGGCTTTTTCAAGTTGGTTTAAACCCAACATTAAACTTTCCCCAGCTAGTAGTCCTTTATGCAAGCTGTCCCAGTAGTCAAATTGAATATAAGTTTCATCTTGATTAAGTTCATATTGGTACGCTTTTTGGGCAGCAAGTGCCATATCTTGGGCAATTTTAAAGGTCTGGAAGTAGAGAGTGGACAAGCGACTGACCATCCATTGGTACAAATCTGTAGTGGTAAACTTGTTTTTGAAGAAGTTTTCTACTTCATCGGCTTGTTCGATGCTTTTTTGATGACTCGTGAGTTCGGATGTGGCAATTTCAATATTGATGTTAGAAGCAGCAATTTGTTGGGTAATTTGAGCTACTTCATCTTTAGCTATTTGCAGTTGAAGTTGCCAGTCTTCTTCACGGCGCTGATATTGTGCTGTTGTCGCTGCTAAAGAGGAGCTTTGATTAAGTATGCTAGTGGTTCCACTTGATACTGCGGCTCTTTTCGCAACAGAATGACCTGGTTGCTCACCCCCATCAGCGAGTCCGTAGATAGTAGGTACTAAATAAAGAGGAACCGCCATAGTGTTAAACACAGTTGCAACAGTCTCAGATACTATAGCAGTTCCAGCTAGTGTTATGCCCGATATCTCAGCAGGATTCAATTTACCATCAATCAAACCTTGATAATGGTCAACGCGATTATTAGCAGCATCAAGGCTCTTGTTGAGAGATTCTAAGTTTGCCTGAGCTTCTTCGATTTGCTTTTCTTTTGTTGTTTGGATTAGCCTTAAAATAGCTGGTTCCTGGGTTGCTCGTAGTAAAGCAATTTGTTCAGCGTCTTTCTTTTCTAGAGCGCTTAATAGTGATGCACCGAGTTGAATCAAGGTAGAAGTGATATTTTTGGCTCGCTCTAACATATAATCAAAGCGATAGTTAGGTACTTCAGCGGTTAAACCTGAAACAACACTCATGGGTGTGTTTCCCCCCACAACAGCACGGACGAGTTGGTTGGGATCTATGGGAGGCTCAAACAGGGCTAGTTGTCGCACCACACCTCCAATGTTCTCGCAATGACGGATTTTATACAAACGGTCTTGAACCCGATCCCAATAAGCGGTGAACTGTTCGTTTTCACTGACGCAGAAGTAAGCGTTAATGTCATTAAAGGGGAGATGGTTTAGGGTTAAGCTTTGACTGTCGCCAACATGATGCTCAAGCTCAATTAAAAACTGAGGAATGTTTTTCCCATCATATTGCTCTTTAATGTCATCGAAATTTTTAGGCTCAGATGATTTAATTTTGCCCAAATCTTCTGGTTTTTGTCCTAGCAGATCATAGGCTAACAAGTAGAGCATGGTAGCCTGGGTAATTGATTCCCAGGTATCTTGAGCAAAGAGCTTATCCCCCCAGTCCAAAAGATTGTCGATGTATTTCATGACGATCGCTTTCTCATAAGCACCGATTCGCAATCGGGCGATCGCATGGGGGTCAACGGGATGGTCATTATAGGCTTGAATCGCTTGCTCGTCTGTTAGAATCCCTTTCAGTTTCTCCAGGGTATGACCTCGGAATGGCAGATAACGCCAAAAGCGATCGTTTTCGTTTGTATTGTTGCCACTTAAGTTTTTAATTTCTTCAGCACTCAGAGCTACATTCCAAATGCCAACTTCAGCAATTTGACCTTTAAAATATTCAGTATCCCAAGTCCGACCAATAGTAAAGTTATCTTTTTGAGTAACGTTATGCCCAGATGGTTGATCAGAGCGAACTTCTCGCCCATCTAGGAAAATCTTTCTATGTGTACCATCAAATGTTGCTGCCACATAATGCCAACCATCTGTTAAATCTCCCACAGAAGCAAAAAAGTCATTAGACCACCAATAGTGATAAATGGCTCCAACTTGTAGTCTGAGAGCATTTACTTCGTTTTTTACCCCATATTTTCCCCAACCAACAATTCCCCAACCTTCCCAGTTTTTTTCACGAAGTCCCATCTCGTAGGGTTTAATCCAAGCTCCGATAGTGTAGTTTTCATTATGTAGAGGGACATTAGGAACATTAGAACTATCAAATGAGATGTAATCATGCTCGCCATCAAATTCCAATACATATCTGGAGTCAACACCGGGAAAATCATTCACTGTTTTCCATTTTGGTTCACCTCGACCTTGCCAATTACCTTGATGATCACCGCTTAGAGCTTTAATAACTCTTCCAGACCCATCATTCATTGACCAATATCCTACCGGAGCCTTTTCTTGAGTTGTTGGATTAAAAATGTAGTTATACCATTTCTGGGCTTCTTCAAACTTTTGGTTAGCGTTTAATGTGTTTGCCACCAAGAAGGGAATATGGAAAAAGATTTCCCAGAAATAAATCCCGTAGGGACCATCAAAGTCCAATTGCTTGCTATTGGGAGCAATGACAGATTCTGTGGGAGAGAAACGAGTAAAATCTAATTCAGGTGTGAGTTGTGAATCCGGAGTCAGTAAATGATCTAAACCTCCCATCAACATTTTTTCATTTAATTGTCGAATAGTGTTGGTGGTGAGTCTGGTGAAAGAAAATTTTTGCTTAGATAGAGGAGTTATATCACTAGTATCGTCAGCATGATCGTATGAGAGTATTAAATTATCATTAGCAGGGATTTGACGAACTCCTAAGCTATCGCTGATCTGTTTAAAATCATTTTCTTGGGGAATAACCAGAAAAGCCTCATCTCCATTCTCGAAAGTGAACCACCCCGGTTGATTCTTAATCGTCTTGGTGTAACTATGGGGCGTAGATATGTTTTGTGTTATTAATGGGATTAATTGTGTTGTTAATGGGATTAATGGTGTTGAAGCAAAATAAATTTGCTCGGCACTAAGAGCTACATCCCAAATGCGAACTTCAGCAATTTGACCATTAAAACCCTGACCAATAGTAAGGTTATTTCTTTGAGTAACGTTATGTCCAGATGGTTGATCCTTGGCGACTTCTTGTCTATCTAGGAAAATTTTTCTAGTTGTGCCATCAAATGTCGCAACTATATGATGCCACTGACCTGTTAGATCCACAGTAAAATCGAGATCATTATGCCACCAATAGTGCCTTATTAACTTATTAGTAGAATTGCTCTCAAAAAGAGCGAGAGCATTTACTTCGTTGTTTGTCCCATATTTTCCCCAACCAACAATATCACTATAAGTCCCTTCTCCAGAAACTTTCTTGTCGTAGGGTTTAATCCAGACTGAGATGGTGTAGGTTTCATTGCCTATAGGAACATTAGAACTATCGAATGAGATGTAATCATGCTCGCCATCAAATTCCAGCACATATCTGGAGTCAGCACCAGGAAAATCAGTGACAGTTTTCCATTTCGGTTCACCTTGACCTTTCCAATTACCGTTATGATGACCGGTTTGATCTTTGATAACTCTTCCAGATTCATCATTCATTGGCCAGTATCCCAGCATTGTACTCCACAAGAGATCATCATTATAGTTGTCATACAAAAGATTCCTTGTGGCGATCGCCTGCAACTGACTGTTGTATATTACGCTTCGGAAACCATCAGAGGGCTGATTATTTAAGAACACCCCTATATTCTCTGGCAGCAAATTGCTCGTCAAAGTGGTTTCTACATTAGCTATACTTCCAAAACCATGCGGATAAAACTTGAAATTCCCAAATAGGGTCAGAATTTTTTCTTCTGACTCATTCCCCGTTATAGGCAGCGCAGATACTTTATGCCATAGGTTTACCTGTGGATTATATTCATCGTAGTCTTCAATGACAATATCTTTGGCTAGGGTTTGGGGTTGCATCCATTGTTTGCCCACTTTGTGAAATGAATACTTAATGGTCGCTTTAGTTTCATTCGTTTTAATCGTCTTACCATCTTCTTGCCTTGTTTGTTTAGTTTTAGTTATTTCTACCCAAAAAATAAACAACTTGTTAAAGGCATAGGTGGCATTGATATAATCAGAATTAATAGTTAAATCAATTTTGTTCCAAGCAGTCCAGGTGGGTTTATTTACTATAGGATTGATACATTCTTGGTAGTAATAGGTATAGGGTTCGCTCGCAGTACGACCAAATAAAAATAGGGTATCTTGCGATTCGGTACTATTGGGTTTTTCGACAGTGCAGCGATAACTAGTGGCAGGTTTGAGTTGTGCTAGTTCAGCGAATTTATTAAAATAGTTTTGGTAAGCTTGTTCTACGGAATCCTGAGTGATATCAGATTGGAGTAACTCACTTTCAAGTTCTTGGAAAAGCGAAGTTTTTGTATGCCGTAAACTGGGGTCAATATAATTTTCGGGATATAAGAAAACTTTTCGGTTTGCCTCCCAAATCCGATAATTCATAATCCATTGCCACCAAGCTTCAGGAATATCTACCTGAGTTACCCCAGGTTCTAGGTGCATACGGCAGCGTTGCAGGTACATTTGTAGGGAAAGAATGGCTTGTTTGATATAAGAAACAGAAGCACAACCTGTGGTTTCTACATCAATCAGCAAATATTCTGAAAGATTACGCAGATTTTTAATACTGTCATCTTGCTGATTCAGTTTCCATAAAGCAAATTTAGCTAAGACATTACGCTTTAATTCGTTAAGCTGGCTATCAAATTTTTCACTAACTTTTTCCCACTCGTCATTTTTATATTTTGCCTTAACAAGATGGAGAATTGATTGAGCTACTTCTTTGTATCTTTCTGCTTCTGCAGTTTTGTCTGCTAAAGAGAGAACTTTCTTCCAAAAAGAGATATTTGCTCCCAAAGATTTGTTCAAATCAAATACCTGCTTGAAGGCCATTACTTCAGAATAGGTCACGATATCGGTAATACTGGAGAAATCGCGCCATAATTCGTTCATCTGTGCTTCTTCCCATCCAGTGATTTTAGCAAGTCTCTCGTATGTGCGATCAGGCAAAGACTGAATAAACTCATTTTGGGTATCATTAAAAGCCTTGGTTAATTGTTTGAATGTGTGAATAATTTTGAGGTTATCGATACGGATTTGGGTAAAATCTTCTGTAAAGCGGTATTCCTCAGGGTAGTTCCCAATGCTATCAATTTCGGCTGATTTAAGCTGAAATTTTTGCGTAATAATAAGCCATTTTGATAAACTGCTTAGGACTTGTTTAATGTAATCAGAATTGGGATTATTTTGGGAATCTTGAGGCTCTTCTAGAAAGGCTTTAGTATAGTTCGGGACACTATCAGATAAGGCTATTCCTTTGGTAACCAATTCCATCAATGCTTCTACTATATCTGTTGAACTGCCCAAAAAAGTAGCTAAATGTTCACTTAGATCCGTTTTCTCCTTCTCAAGCTGCTTATTAAATTTCACTTCCAAAGAATCTAAAAAACTTGGAACATCAGCTTTCACTTCCAAAGAATCTAAAAAATTTGAAACATCAGGTGTAGTGTAAGGTTTTTCCAAAAAAGATTTGATATCACTTAGGACACCATTAGGCAAAGTTATCGTTATATTTTGGGTAACTAATCCCTTAATTTTGTTCAAGGTATCTGTTGAAAGTTCAGGAAAACTATCTAAGTATAACAACAGGTCTCCCTCCTTTTTAGACTGCCTTTTGAGCCTCTCATCTATGGAACCTAAAAAAGTATCAGCCTCTTCTGCTTTATAAGGTTTTTCCAAAAAAGCCTTGATATCGCTTAAGATACCATCAGATAAAGTTGTTTGAAAGCTAGACAGTAATTCCGTGAGTTGTTCTGCTATAAATGTTGGATAGAATAAAAAAGCCTCTAAGTATTCAATCAGTTCTTCTGTTTCTTTTTTAGACTGCGGCGCATTATTTATAGTAGACAAGAAGGATTGCAAAAAATCTTGACTCTCCTCTTGGTCATGAGGTTTTTCCAGAAAGTCTTTGATAGCATTTAGAGTGGCATCGTTATCATCAGGTAAAGTTACTGTTTGTTTTATTAATTCCATTAGTTTTTCTACTATCCCTGTTGAACTTTCTGGATAAGTATTTAAGTGTGTAATTAGTTCTTCTTTATCTTTTTCAATCTGTTTAGTATATTTCCCTCCCAAGGTTTCTATAAAGGCTCGAGTATCCTCTATTGTGTAATGCTCTTCCAGAAATGCTTTGATATCATTTAGGTCATCATCAGATAAAGTTATTGTTTTGGCAAACAAATCCATCAGTCCTTTGAATAGAGGTGTTAAATTTTCTGGATAAGTATTTAAGTATTCAATCAGTTCTTGTTTCTCTTTTTCCTGCTGCGGATTGGCATTGATCGTCCACAAGTGTTCTAAAAATCGTTGAATATCTTTTTCCTTATCCCATTTACCTACATATTTGCTTTCTGTTCCATTGAGAATATAATCTAATTCATAAACATGAAAGCCTGACTTTCTTAGCCACGCCACCATGTCTAATATTTCAACAACATCCTCAACAGCAAATACTTGAATTTTTTTGTTGATTAAGCGCAAAAGGATTAGGTACTGTTCAATGGGTAATTTTGCTATGTTAGCAAGTTTAACATGGCGATAAAAGACGGATAATTTTTCAACTGTTAAGTCTATTTCTTCCTCACTATTGCTATTACTAAAAAATGCTATTCTCAGAGCTTTCAAATCATCAAAACTGATGCGTAATACAGCAGCAATTCGGCTGCCGTTTGTTCCTGTATTGTTATCGGTAAATGCCTGATAAGGGTTATTATCTCCGACATTTTTAAGATTATAGAAAAAACTACAAACTACATCTAATTTAATTTTATATTTTTCGGCTATTTGCTTAATCTTGGCAATTTTGATGATTGTGTCAGAATCATCGTCAATTTTCGGATTATCATTACTAATTGCTCTGAGAACCCAATCTAAATCGGCAAAAGACCAATTAAGTTTTTTAGCTAAACGGACAAAACGATTAATGCGATCTAGGGTGTCACTATTCAGGTTAATTATTTTAGTAAAATCGGATGAAATCTGGAGATAATCACTATTGCCCAAACCTCGGTTAATAAAAAACTGATGGCACATTCCTGCCTCGATTTCTGCTTTACTCAGGTTTTGGTAAAGGAGTTGGTTTAATTCCTCTAATGTAAGTCCTGTTCGAGCAAGGAAATTATCAACATTACTTAACGTTTTAATTAACGTTTTAATTTCAGCATCCGTTAAATCATCTACCCCATAAGATTTTCCTAAAGCTTGAGAATCCTGGGGGGAGGAAGTGGTGATTAATTGATACTCTTCATGGGAAAGCTCTAAATACTCCCTAGCCACTTCTTTTTCGTCCACACCAAAGATGCTGTAAATATCAGACAAACTGGTCTTCATTTGAGCCAAATACGTCCGAATCTGAGTCAGTGGTAAGTTAAATGGCAGATTAAAAGGATAATTTTGTTTTGTCAATTCAGAAAAAACATAGGATTCTCGAACGCTGATCTCCTCAGATTTACTAGGAGTTGGGAGGTGCTTATTGACCACATCTACTAATCTTTCGTTCACGATTTGGAGATAAGGTATCTGGTGATTAGTATTTTCACAGGTTAATTTGATTTTAGTAGCTAAGTCAGGGCGACGTTTTTTTAATTGGAAAAGTTGTGGAATGTTGTCTTTATTGGGTTGTGTAATGTTTTGCTCGACCATCCGCATCAAATCAACAAAATAGGCAGCAGCGCTGAAGATGGAGTGACAATGTTCGCATTCGTAGTAGTTGAGATTGCCAAATAATTCTTGATAGCTGGGGAAGTCCTCGAATTTGTGAATGTCACTGCCGACGTTATTAACCCTCATAGCACGGGTGTGGCGTGAAGCTACCTGACTATGGATATTCGCTGACAGGAATGCTGTTTTGGCTTTGACAGCGGTGGCATTTTGGTGGATTGTTAGGGCAACTTGCTCACCACCTAATATTTCACTATAATCTTGGATAAATTGAGTTTCTGGTATGGCAGCGATCGCATGAGCAGAGTCTAGCTCTTCACTGGAAAGTACCTCACCCTCACGGGGTTGTGTCGATTGGTTCAATAAAACTTGGGCAATTTCTGGATCTGGATTCAGTCGCAATAATCGCTGGTATTTTTTTAATAACTCTAAAGTTGTTTCTCGATCTAAGTTGTCCCAGTTTAAATTGTCAGCTTGGTTATTGTGAAAATTAAATTGAAGGATATCAAAATCGGGGTTTTGATTGTAGAAGGAATTAAGGCGATCGTCTGATATGTTTATAGTTGACATTTTATTTTCCTGGTTTTTGTTAATAATTGAATTTTTCCAATTCCCCTCCTGGCTCCCCTCCTGGGAGGGGTGGGTTTATTCGCTCAACGGTAAGTATTCAAATCGGTCTTGATATTCATTGGGGAAGGAAGCTCCCGCAATAATGATTAACTCTGTAAGAATTTCACCAATATTTTTAGATGGATCGATGATAAAAATGCCCGGTATGTGGTGACCTTCTGCGAGATGATCTGCCAGGTGTTTAGGCATAGATTTCCGATTTTTGTCACTAAGATGAAATCATGAGTCTCACACCAAATTAAAATCTCTGGATCGAGGGTTCCTCTAGGAGGAGCATCTGGATCGCCAATCATTCTGACAACAAGATCGGGTGCTTGGCGCATCAGTTGGGTTCGGTACAGCGAGGCGATATGCTCATCGAGCAAATATTGGATTGTCATACAGCGTTCGCTGATTCAGTAGACTCTTGCTGAACATTTGCTTCTGCTTTTAGTTGGCGAAACCTCTGCCGTGCAGGGGAAGGATTACGTTTTTGTTCTTCTCGTTGTTGACGGCAAAACTCTAGCCAGTCAGCTAAGTAAGCTCTTACTTCCTCTTGGTTGTGTAAATAGTAGAGGATGGTGGCGTAGACTTCTTCTAGGGTAATAGTCTCAAATTGTTTGGCAATTTCTTCGGGATTTTTAGCACGATAGATGTATTCGTAGAGGACACTTTCGATACCGATACGGCTACCTTTGATGCGGATATCGTCAGGGGCTAGGAAGTTGAAGTAGTCTTGGATTTGCATGGCTCTTTCTTTTAATATTGGGTTTTAGGGAATAATTTTGGTTTTCATGAGGGGCTAAGGGTGGGTTTATGATGGGTTGGTTTTGGTTTGATTTAGGTGCGTTACACTGTCGTTAACGCACCCTACAAGAGCGGCGATCGCACTTCTGAAATCCCAATTTTAATGCGTGTCAGCTTATCGGTTCTGATCGTGAGCTTGTTGTTGTCCAAAACCTCTCATTCTGTCCCGTGTATGCTCCAAAGGTTAACCAATGAGCCACTTGTGAGCTAAATGAGCCTTGAACACGAATTCTACCCATAGATGCTAGATTTCCCAGCGGCGTAGTCTTAGTATTTGCCGCCATTGTATTTATTGGATTGCCCTCCTTATTTGCTGCTTGTCGAAAATTGTCTGCAAATTTGTTGCCGTAGCATACACACAGTTGAACTTGTTGCACATTATTCCAATTGACCTGAGATTTAAGATGGTCGTAAACCTCTTTTCCCGTCTCCCATCCTGGAGAGTAATAATAGGTGCGTTCTGGTTCAGGATCTATCTTTCTGCCTGTTTCTAATTCAAAATCTTTCTTGTCTCCATGCCCAACAAAAATTACGGTTCCATTAAATTTATTTGAGTCTGTTACTTTCTCAGTTCTTGTATCGGTGAAAGGTCGTAAAAAATTATTCCATTCTGATTGGGGAATTCTCAGCTTTTCAGCAATCATCTCTGCACCTACTCGTCCTGACTTGAATTTTATGCCACCGATTTTCACAGTCTGTTCTTCGTTGTAGAATATGGCCGGATATTGGGTTCCATCTTCTGCCTTTTGCCTTTTTCTATAAAAATGTAGCCCCAACTCCCCTATGAACCTAAAAGGCGCAGCAGCAGCATTAAGAACACCCAACACCGCTCCTCCGATTGCTCCTGCCACAAACCCAACCACAATTCCTCCCGCACCTGAACCCCATTTGACATCCCTCTTTGTTGCATGATATCCAGCCATAGCCCCTGCCACAGCACCAGCTATAGGTCCCCATATTGGTGCCAATATCGAAGCGGAAGCAATTAATAATTTAGTTGCCAACGCCGATATATTCCCTGATTGGTCTATTAGTTTTATGGGATTTCCTTTAACAAACCCATACAAATTCAACCCATCCACCGTCCCCGCCGGATCTGGTTTCAACCACCTTCCCAACCAAGGCGCATAATACCTCGCACCGTAATAGTAAAGCCCAGTGCTATCATCCCTTTCCTTACCGCTATAGCGATATTCCTTCAGCTTTACCTCCTTCTGACTCTTACCAGCAATAAACGCCGTTCCCCCATAGGGAAAATACTCCTCATAACTGATAATCTGAGCATCATCATCCACTTCCAAAGCAACAGAACCCAGATGATTATCCAGTTGAAAGCGCAGCTTTCTTGTCCCTACTTGCTCAACTTCCCGTTGCAAATCGTCTTGTTCCCAATAATGGAAAATCGCCACACAACTTTCACCATCCATTACTCTCAGGGTTTGCCGTTTAAGGATAGTTGTTTCCACATTTTCGGTTTCATTATGCAAGCGTTTAACTTCATAATTACCCAAATATATTTTTGATTCCTTCTGAATCACCGCACCACCATTTACCAACCGCTCCGACACCTTGCGAGTCCGCATTTCACCACTATCATAGGTGTAATAATCGCTATCATCAGGTTGATTTTCACGTTCGATAATTCGAGCTTTAACTAAATTTTCACAGCAATTAAACGTCAACTTAATCGTACTATTACCATTAAGCTGTTGCTGGTTTCCGGAACGGTCATAAGTAATAGGTAGGGAATCAGTAAACCCGTTATTACTGCTAACCGTTTTTAACCGATTTGAATCCGGCATAATTTCCTGAGTTCGCGTCCAGGAATTAGATGCTGTATGAGTCGTTTTAATTAAATTTCCCGCATCATCATAAGTGTAAATTTCCTGGTAATTTTCCAAAGCATTAATATCACTAATGGGGACAAACTTACTCTGCTTAAAATCCCCATCTTCGCCGTTATTTTTATGAGTTCTAGCATTAATCCCCGGATGCTGTCTGCCATTGGCTTTAATCAAACGGTATTGAGCATCATAGGTATAATCAGACAGGGGTTCTACGATTTGATTGTTGTGGAAAACCGTGGCATAAGTATTATCCTTAAGGCGAGTAATATTCCCCACCGGGTCATAAGTATAGGCAATATCCTGAATCACAGAATTGCGTTCTTTCCCTGTACTATCCCGATTCGACCTAGTACTATACAGCTTAATTAAACGCCAAGTTGTCTCCTCGTAGCTATAACTTGTGTTAACCCCATTGGCATAGGAAACAGCAACCCTTTGACCTTTAGCATCGTATTCAATGTCATTGATAATGGGTTGTAATGTACCATTTGGTAATGTTACTGTAATCTTTTCTAACAACCCCAAAAGATTGTAATTATTTGTCTTTACAGAACCATCAGGGGTAGTTTCAGCAATTAACTTTTGAATTGCATTAAAAGCAAATTTTCTAGTGTAAGTTTCCTCCTCCAACTCAACATTTTCATCCCAGTTAATATAATCCTTGTAATTTTTAGTTAACTGCCGACTGGTTTCGAGAATATTTCCTTGGAGATTGTATTTGCTGTTAGTAATTACCCCAGATTGGTCGCGTAGTTGATAAAGTTTTCCCCGCAAATTAAGGTTTTCTGCATTGGGTTGACTTTCCCCATAAATAAATGTTTCTACCACATTATCAGTGGCAACAGTGCCATCATTCTTAATTCCTTTAGTTCTAATTTTGACCTTTCTTTGCAACTCATCATAATAAATTACTTGGTCAAAATTCCTCGGACTACGATTCCATAAGTGATTCCCCATTGCATTATCTAGACTGGGGTTAACAACTCCACCATCAGCACTATCAATTACCAAAGGATTTACGGGATTTTCTTTCGTACCAACCCTCATCCCATATTGATATTTAAAATTATAATAAGTCGTTCCCTGAGAAAGATTAGAAGCATACAATCGGGGATCAATAGATTCAATTAACCGTCCTTGAATATCGTATTTATAGTAAGAAGTTAAGCCATTATCATTTACTAGAAAAACATTTCCTAAACTATCCAAAACCTTAATTACAGGAGTATCATAAAATTCTGCCGCTTTATCCAAAGCATCTTTTTCATTTCGTTGCGCTTCCGTAGGATTAGCCGGATAATTTGCCAGGAAATCTTGATAGAAACTCGAATCTTTTACCGTATCATTGACATCATAATTGCTTTCTTCCCAAGGGTTAAATTCAACCTTGCTGAAAAATCCCTTAGCAGTTTCCGTGCGAATAACTCGTTCTAGGGGGTCATAATATAGAGTATCAGATACCCCAAACTGATTGAGAATTTCGTTATTTACATACTCATAAGTATTGAGATAATAAGGTTCATATTGCTTAACCGGATTACCTTTATTGTTATAAACTTTGCGACCAGAAGTTAACCAGCGATTATCACTTTCTGCCGTCTCAATACTACCATCAGGTTTAACAAAAAATGCAGTTCCAGAATTGGCTTTTACCTTAGTTTGTAACTCCCTACCAAACCCATCACTATAAGAAATATGAGTTAAAATGCGACCGTTATCACCATAATCTTCCGCAATTAAATTAACAGCATGAACCGGAACTTGCTTATCCTTCCAAGCAAACAAATCATAATAGAAATAACTAGCAGCACCTTGTAAATAATCCTGGGGATTCGCCATTAATTGTTCTAGCTTTGGCAACTCCTTAATCTGATAGTCATTCAGTGGTGAAAAGCCCTTTCGCTCCCCATTTTCAGTGCCATAAAAAGAGGTGACAATTACCATCCCCATGGAGTCAAAAAGCACCTCAGAAATATTTTGATTAATATCCCGAATTCGCTGGAATTGTAAAGTTTGATAATCGACCTTCTCCACCACCGTTTGATTATTTAAAGCATCCGTTACCTTAACAGTAATCAGGTGATAAGGGTCATATTCATAAGTATTAGCATTTCCAAAGGGGTCAATAGTAGCTTGGGGTAAAAAGAATTTATCTGTTTGATTATAAGTTTGTCTTAATCCAGGATTCCACCAATAATTTTCTTTTAGTTGATATCCTCCTTCTGTTGAAAGTAAATTTTCCAATTGTTCTTGATTTAAAGCGTTGCTAAATGCTTCTTGAACCTGTTCTCTAGAAAATTCAGCAACTTCAGTTTGATAAAGCAAAGCTTCCGGACTAACTTCTCCCAATGGCAGTGATTTTTGTGATTCCGATGACCAATAATAATAACGTTGCCAACTCAAAAGCCGAGACGCAGAAGACTCTAAAACCTGCTCTAAATAATCATCAACTTCAGCAAAACTAAAATATTGCTCACTAGACTTTAAAGCAAGATTAGTAATTTCATAACTCTTATTTTCTAGAGGAACACCTAGTAAATTAATATCTTCTCCCCTGATATTAATAAACCGATTCTCCTCACTTACAACTTTTAAATTCAGTTGTTCTGGAAATACCTGATTCCCCTCCTCATTCCCCTCCGAGGAGAGGTTAGGGGTGGGTTGCCTCCTGCCATAAGCCACCGTACAAGAACGAAGCACATTCCCGTAGTCATCCACCTTCAAAACAAATTGATGACTAATGCGAGGGTCTTTTTGATTACGCTCATAGTGATAGCTTAAAGTTTCCCTAGGTTCAACAAAATAAACCCCATATTTATTCTCCCCCTTCCCTTGCAATAACTTGACATGGTAATTCGTTTCAGTCACAGCATAGGGTTTATCTTCCAACTCAGAACCATCTAACCCATAAACCTCTTCCCTCAGCACCATTCCTTTTAACGTCCAGTGTGCTTGACGACTGGTTTCTGCATCAACTTCCCCATGCAAATCAGCAAAAATACTATCCGGGAACTGATAAGCTTGACTATCCCCCTGGAAATACTCCTGCTCATACTGGCGAGACAAAGAACCTTGACGCTGCCAAGCTCCCGTATGATACCAAGTTTTAGTTAATATCGGCGGCACATGAAAGTCTTTCCCATCCTGCTCTCCTCCGGTTCCCCTCCTCGGAGGGGTTAGGGGTGGGTTTCCTTTCAACAAATCCTCTAAGGTTTCTGCATCCCTGCGTTCAACCAATCCAAAGCCGCGAAACTCCCGTTCTACCCCATCATAATAACCGTGATGGTAAGCATAGGAACTGACCATTTTGGAACCCGAAATCAGGTCAAAACTTTCCGTCTTCTCCACCACCTGCACCGGAAAAGGTAAATTAACAATCCAAGGGAATCCCTTCTTTTTATCTTCCAGGTAAAACTTAGTGGAACTGCAATAGGTAATAGTCGATTTTGACCCCAAATTGTTATTAATCTCATTTAACAAATAGGGTTTGCGACGCTGACAAAAATCGTAACACCAGTGGCGGGGTTTAATATGGTTGTCGCTAAACACCAAACAAGTTGTACCATTGCCATATATATCCGCAAAACGAATTTGGTTTAACTCATCCCACTTGCTGGGAAACCCACCCCTAACCCCTCCTGGGAGGGGAATACTAATCGGCTCACTAAAACTATTCCCACTCTGATTAAACCAAATCTCCACCCGGTCAGAATGGACATAAATCAAGTCAGCCGTACCAGAACCATCCAAATCTGCTAGAAATAACCTTTTCGCATCCAGCCTTGCTCCAAAACGGGGAGCATTATCCAACAGCACCCGCTTACCAAACTTGCCATAACCTAAACTTGGCCAGCACTCCACCATGCCATCAGTAACACGCACCAAGTGCTGCATCCCAGTGCCAAATATATCCGTAAATTGCCAAATTTCCTCTTCTAACCCCTTCCGAACCAAAGGAATGTCTTTTTCCTTATTTCGACTTAACGGGCTGCCAAAGCCTGCCTTACCCTTGCCGGGATAAATCCAAATGCGATCGCCATCCATCCGCAAAATATCCGCCAAGCCATCCCCAGTCATATCCAACAGTTGATTATCTGGGTTGCTAAAATCCGTAGGAAAAGAAGGGAACGTCTGGAAACTCTGCCAAGTGCGATCGCTATTCGCCTCATAATAGCCAGTAGTAGTTCCCCTACTCACCACCAAATTGACTTGACCATTCCCCGTCAAATCCATCAATCGCTGAGTAGCTCCCTGGACATTGCGTTCAATGGGGAAAGCTTGGGGATTTTGGGGTGGACTATAGCTGACTGCTGCTCCATCCTTCCCATTTTGGTTGGCTTCTGGCTCCCAATAAAGAGTCGTTTTACCGTCACTGTAGAGAATACCGGGAATACCTTCCCCATATAAATCAATTAGGGAATAATTTGGCGGTAAATCTAATCCCGGTAAAAACTCTCCCTTCTCTGACAAAAGAGGCTCAAAGGCATGGTTTGTTGGTTTAAATTCGGTATATTTAAACTCCAAAGGCGGTAAACTTTTGGTTTGATATTTGCCATTCTCATAGCTATAACCAACAGACTCAACCCCAGTCATCAGGCTAACTATAGGCGTTTCATCATAAGAGAAACGAGTCGCATTAACAAGGATAGGTTCACTACCAAATTCTGCTTCAAAGCGATGGAACATCAAAATGCTGCGACATAGCCTATGGGTGCGGATTTCAAACCCAGCATGGTAAGTTGAAAACGAATCTTGGCGATTAGTCCACTGCTGAACTGGAGTGTAGGGGTTGTCGGAGTCTAGATTATACTCGCCATAATCAAAGACCACTTCAAACAACCATTGTTCTGCCTGACTTTGCCCTTCCTGAAAGGGTTCAACATTCCCGTATTTAATTCGTTCAATATATTTATTAGCAGTTTGACTGCGGTTTACCTCGTGGAGGTGATTTGGTACGTTATCTATATTTTCTGACTTGTATTCATAGATAATGCGATCGCCTGATGCATTAAAAGTTTCTGATAGCAGCCATTCAAAAATATGCCTGGGATTTTCTGGGTTAAAGATTCTACTATTCTCTGTGTTGCCAAAAATACTGGTAACATTATCTCGACTGACTATCCGCCAAAAAGAATCCCCCTCCGTTGCAATCCATTGTTCGATTTGGGCAAATAATCCTTCCGTGCGGGGACGATAAGAGATAACAGTGTAATTGATATTGTTAGCGATCGCCTCACGCCTACCCCCTACAATGGGAACTAAATCATCTCCATTAAAAATTAGAAAAGTATCAGAGCCATCATATTTGGGTATTCCTTTTGACGTTTTGCGAGAAATATTTGGGATAGACAGATTAAACCCCAAACCAAAGCTTCCGTTCCCACTACCAGAACTGTAATCAAAACTAATTTTTGGTTCAAATCCTCGACAGGAGGAAGTCTGAATGGGAATAGATAAGGAAGCGGTTCCAGTGAATTCTGAAGCTTGAAATGTTTCTCCTATACCCTGAATTGCTCCTCCGCCTTTGGGGAGAGAAACCTGAGTCGCGGTGATTTGATTTTCCATAGGGGTAAGTTTTAGAGTGTAATACCAATTTCATTTAGCTAGGCTACACTTGCTTCCGTGAACTGCAGAATATAATTCTATTCTTGACGCATTATCTGTAGCTTGAATTTAGGAAATTGCTATAAGCATTGTGGTCTTGAGCGTGATGCTGATAATTAATACCAATTTCATTTAGCTAGGCTACACTTGCAAAAATTGATGCAGAATATGATTTTATTCTTGACGCATTATCTGTAGCTTTAATTTCGGAAATTGGTATAACTACCCCACTGCTCGCGGTGCATGGGGTTTCTGATTCCTTATCTGGCTTACGGTTAGGCTTTTGACACTACTTTTGTCCTAGTTCGCTTCATGTGACTTTTTAAACTACAATCGCAAAAATCCTATTTCCAGATATAACAAGAAATTTTGGCATTGGGTAATGGTAGCATCCCAATTAAAATAATTCGTAATAGCCTGCGGTCGGGCTTGCTGAAAAAGTCTTTGGGTGAGGGTAGGCAACAGGCAACAGGCAACAGGCAACAGTTTCATCCCTGATTTGTTCTATTCTTTTTACCAAAAAAATGATCACGACTCGCGCTACCCAGAGCGACTGTCGTCGTCGCGGGTTCTCTCGTCAATGCAAGGTTTTTAAATCTCAAGCCCCTATTTCCTTGCACTTTCTCCGGATCAAACAGCCCTTATGCATTGATAAATCAATGTTTTATAGTTATTCAGCAAGCCCTATTTAAGTTGACCCATAATTAATCACTCCTTCACTCCATCACTCTTTCACTCCATCACTCCAGGGCACAAGCCTTGCGCCCCTACTACTTCACTCCCTCACTCCTCCACTCTTCCACTCACTGCTGACAAGCCAGCGATCGCCCGGAGGTTTTGACAACGAATTAGTTCGATAAAATTTAAACCAGAACGCCCTTCAATTTTGGCTACAGCTTCAATGGCTGCTAATAGATGTTGTGCGGCTTCTACCTCTGAATAACCACGGCGCAATGCTACCCGAATTGCCCCTTTATCAGCAGTTAACTCAGATTCTTGGGAGCGGTTTGTACGCCAAATTCTATTAATTGCGATCGCAGTTAATCCCCCTGCCACCACTACACCCACCACATCAGATTGGGAAAACTCCACCAATGCAGCCAAAATTCCTGCTAAACTTACCCCTTGATAGATATCAGGTTTAAACCACTTAACCCCCCCTAACCAACTCACCATCCGCAGTAATAACAAGTCTCGTTGTGGTTTAGTAAGACGACTCCACAAGTCAAAATTAATATATATTGGGCGTTCTTGATTCCAGGGCAAAGGGAAAGCCGCGTATATCACCTTTGTTTGTTCTGGTTTACTGACTATTTTGGTAGTCATCCGCCCAGAAGCTGGCATGATATCAAATAAGCGACGAATCTC
>JAAUYD010164032.1_pt1 | contig 38217 bp, 23 predicted proteins | sample 7278101 | NCBI WGS metagenome assembly JAAUYD01 (sample SAMN14350128, study PRJNA611818) | marine sediment metagenome | isolation source: surface marine sediment (0.6m) | place: French Polynesia: Moorea | collected 2018-08
CATCACCATTTCAACGAAAAGTTGCTGACAGCAGTGTGAGGCGCGCAATGCAGCGCAAGATTGGCACAGCGTTGGTTGTTGGCGCCGCCAATTATCACCATTTCAACGAAGAGTTGCTGACAGCAGTGTGAGGCGCGCAATGCAGAGCAAGATTGGCACAGCGTTGGTTGTTGGCGCAGGAATCGGCGGCATCCGCTCGGCCCTCGACCTGGCCGAGACGGGTTACCGGGTCATCCTCATTGATCGCCGGCCCGGTATCGGCGGCATTCTGTCCCAGCTGGAGCAACAATTTCCCTCCAACGGCTGTGGCATGTGCCGGCTACTGCCCACGGTGGAGCGCGACCAGGCCGCCCAATTCTGCCTTCGCAAAGGGCTGTTCCACGAGCGCATAGAAATTCTCACCGGCACCGAGGTGGCCGCGGTGAGCGGTGACCCGGGACGCTTCACCGTGACCTTGAAGGAGCAGCCCCGCTGGATCGATCCGAAGCGCTGCGTGGGCTGCGGACTCTGCGTTGCGGCGTGCCCCGTCACGGTGGCCGACCCCTTCAACGCCGGTTTTACCGAGCGCAGGGCCATCTACCTGCCCGTGCCCCAGGCGGTGCCCACTGCCTACACCATAGACCTCGGGGCGTGTACCCGCTGCGGGAGCTGCGAGGCTGTCTGCCCAGTGGGCGCCATCCAATTGGATCGGGATGGCCCCGGGCATTTCAATGTCCTGGTGGTGGACGACGAAGAGATTCTGCGCGGATCGCTCAAAGCCTGGCTGGAGGAGGCCGGCTATCGTGCGGTCACAGCCGCTTCCGGGGCTGAGGCCCTTGAGAGGCTGAGCAGCGAACGTTTTCATCTCATGCTCACCGACATAAAAATGCCGGGTCTGGGGGGTGTCGAGCTCCTCGAACTGGCCCTCACCCAACAGCCGGAGCTGGTCGTGGTGATGATGACGGCCTACGCCACGGTGGACACCGCCGTCGACGCCATGAAGTTCGGCGCTCTGGACTACCTCACCAAACCTTTCGAGCCCCAGGACATCCTCCAGATGGTGGCCCGGGTGTACGGCGACCACCAGGCCGAGCGGGCTCGCCAGATTGAGGTGGGCACCATCGTGATGAACTGCGGCACGGCCTTTCACGATCCCGGCGACGAGAGGAACCTCTTTCAGTATGGACACAACCCCCATGTGCTCACCAGTTTGGAATTCGAACGTCTCCTCAGCGGGTTGGGCCCCCATGCCGGGCGCCTGCGTCGTCCGGCGGACGGACGAAGGGTGACGCGTGTCGCCTGGATCCAGTGCGTGGGTTCGCGCAACCTGTCTGGCGTGGCGGCCGAAGCCGCAGACAGCGACTTTTGCTCCTCGGTGTGCTGCATGATGGCCCTGAAGGAGGCCTTGCTTGCGGTGGCGCACGCCGACGCTCCCCTCTCCGCCACGATTTTCTACATGGATATGCGCGCCTACGGTAAAGGTTTCGAACGATACCGCCAAAGAGCCGCGGCCACCCCCGCCATCCAGTTGGTGCGCGGGCGGGTGCACAGCCTGGAAGAGGACCCTGGGGGGGAGCCCCGCCTGCGCTGGGTCACTTTCGATGGCAGGGCCCACGAGGATCATTTCGACCTGGTGGTTCTGCCGGTGGGTCAGCGACCCGCTCCGGGGACGGCCGAATTGACTGAAATCCTGGGGCTATCCTGCAATCGCTGGGGATTCCCCCATGGGCAGCCGCTGGACCCCACGCTCACCGAACGGCCGGGGATCTTCATCGGTGGTTCCTGGGGGGGGCTCCAGGAGATTGCCGGAACAGTGATCAGCGCTTCGGCCGCCGCCGCACACGCCGCTCTCACCCTCCACCGCCATGGCGGCAGTTTGGCGGAGGAGAAAGAACCTCCCGTGATGCGGGAGACGCTATTTGCGGAAGTACCACGAATCCTGGTGATCCTTTGTCGCTGTGATGCCGTCGCAGCAGATGCCACGGATGCCGAGGCCATGCTTGGCCGGACGGTGGAACGCTTCTCTGGCGTGTGCGCCGTCCAATGGATCGAGCGCCTTTGCACCGCCGACGGGTGGCGCCAGATCGGCAGCATGGTTGCTGATATGTCGGCCAACCGAATTCTCCTGGGGGTGTGCAATCCCTACCTCTTCACAGACTCCTTGAAGCGTCTGGCCCGTTCTTGTGGACTATGCGGCAGCCTTTGTGAGACCGTCTCGCTGGGAGACGAAATGGCCAGCGGGGCGAGCCGGGCGCTGCCGGTGGAGCAAGTCGTTCGCCGATTGCGTCGGGGGGCCGCCCGCCTCTTCCATGCCGAACCTCAGCGAGCATCGGCAGACGGTTGCCCCGTGGAGCGCCGGGCCTTGGTGATCGGTGGCGGCGTGGCCGGCCTCACCGGTGCACTAACGATAGCCGAGATGGGCTATCCAGTAACCTTGGTGGAACGCTCCGACCGTCTGGGCGGCAACCTCGCATGGCTCCATAGCACCCTCTCAGAAACGGCGACCACTCCCCTGCTGGAAGATCTTTCCACCTCGGTGGCGCACCATCCCGCCATCGATCTTCTGCTGGCCGGCGAAGTGACCGCTGCGAGCGGCCAGGCGGGAGACTTTACCACCACCCTACGGACCGCCGATGGGGAGGTTCAGGTGCGTCACGGGATCGTACTCCTGGCCACCGGCGGTATGGAAGCGGAACCGGTGGGCTACCTGCACGGCGCACATCCTGGCGTCGTTACCCAAAAGGAATTGACGCTCTCCCTCGAAGAGGATCCGGACCTGCCGGACAGGCTGGACACCGTGGTGTTCATCCAGTGCGTGGGCTCCCGCGATGCGACCCGTCCGTACTGCAGCCGGGTCTGCTGTCCCACCACCCTCAAACAGGTTCTGGCGCTGAAGCGGGCCAACCCATCAATGCAGATCACTGTTTTCTATCGCGATATGATGAGCCCTGGATTCACCGAGACCTATTTCACCGACGCTCGACGGACCGGGGTGATTTTCGTGCCGTATGCCCGTGCGGCCCCGCCCGTGGTGGATGCCGAGGACGGTGAAGGGGCGCTGCGGGTGCGCGCCGTCGACCCCATCCTCAACATGCCCATTGAGATTGCTGCCACGAGAGTGGTGCTGGCCACCGGTATTGTACCCCAGCTGCCCGCCCAGCTGGCCGAAGCATACGGCGCCGATTGCGCAGCGGATGGCTTCTTCGCCGAGGCAGACAGCAAGTGGCGGCCTTTGGAGTCCTTGGCCGACGGGGTCTTCGCTTGCGGGCTGGCCCTGGGGCCGCAAGACGTCCCCGGCAGTGTGGTATCGGCCCGGGCGGCAGCCCAGCGCGGCCTGCGGTTTCTGGCCCGCAACCGGCTGCCGACCGCCACGGTCAGCGCCACGGTGAGACGGGCCCTATGCACCTTGTGCGAGCGCTGCATCGCCGCCTGTCCTTACGGGGCACGACAGCTTTCGGTGACGGCCGATGCCATCCAGATTCATCCAGCCCTCTGTCAGGGCTGCGGGTCCTGTGCTGCGGCCTGCCCCAATGGGGCCGCCCAGCTGACGGGGTATTCGCGGCGTCAGATGCTGGCAGAGATCGATGCGGTTTTGGAATAGTGCGCCGGCGGGCCAGCCATCCGATAGCAGCGGGAGATGCAGGTTGATGGATGGATCGCGGAAACACAGATATAGGGAGGCGGTATGATGACCAGGAGCGCCACCATCGGCAGCGTCTCGACGGGCCATCTGAGTAGGATGCGAACGGCGGTTCAGGCCTGTATTCAGTGCGGCACCTGCACGGGCTCCTGTCCCAATGCCTTCGCCATGGATCGGACCCCTCGCCAGCTTTGGCGGCTCCTACTGCTGGGGGAGATGGTCGAGATATTCCACTCCCAGACCTTCATCCTGTGCTCGGCCTGCTATCTGTGCACCCTGCGCTGCCCCCGGGGACTGCCCCTCACCGAACTGATGGCGGGCCTCAAGGCTGAAGCGGCCAAGCGGGGCATCGGGTGCCACCGATCCTCGAGTCTCTTCTACGACAGCTTCCTGGCCAATGTGCGTCGGCACGGTCGGGTGCGAGAGATGGCCTTGATGACGCGCTATTTTACCCGCCTGGGCCGGCTCGGACCACCCCTGGCCAATATGGGGCTGGGGCGCCGGCTCATGCGCAAGGGCAAGCTCAAGCCGAGCTGGCCCCAGAAAAGCAGTGCCAAGCTGGATCAACTCTTCGCCTGCGTGGCGGCCCTGGAGGCGGAGGCGGACGGAGCGAGAGAATCATGAAGAGCGCCTACCTCTACTATCCCGGCTGCACCTTGGAAACCACGGCCCTGGAGTATCACCGCGCCACCCGCGCCCTATTCGGGCGTCTGGAGGTCGATCTCGTTGAGATAGACGACTGGACCTGCTGCGGCGCCAGCGCCGCCGAGGCGAGCAGCCCACTGCTCGCGCTCTGCCTGGCCGCCCGCAACCTGGCCCTGGCCGAGGCCCAGGCATCCAGTTCCGACATCCTGGTACCCTGCAGCGCCTGCTACCTCAACCTCAGGCGGGTGGCAGTCAATACCGCGCAGCTGCAGCGCGTCAACACGGTGCTGGCAAAGGAGCAATTGCAGCTGGCAGCGCCGCCCGCTGTGCGCCATCTGCTGGACATTCTCAGCCGGGATGTGGGGGCCGCCCGGATTGCCGATCAGATCGGCCGCCCGCTTGACGGCCTAAAGGTGGCCGCCTACTACGGCTGCCAGTGCCTAAGGCCCTATCCGGTCTTCGACGATCCCGAGCGGCCGACCAGCATGGCGTCACTTATCCAGGCCACGGGAGCTGAGGTGTTTCCCTGGGAGATGGGCGCGCGCTGCTGCGGCGCCGCCCACCTGACCACCAAACGGTCTGTGGGGCTGAAATTGGTGGCGGAAATTCTCGTTGCCGCCAGGGGGGCCGATCTGGTGACGACGGTTTGTCCCATGTGCCAGCTGAACCTGGAAGCATACCAGGGGGCCGTCTCGCGGGCGGTAGGGCAAGATCTCGCCATCCCCGTTCTCTATTTGCCCCAACTGCTGGGGCTGGCCATGGGGTTGGATGGCGAGGCCGTGGGGCTGCCGCTCAATCTGGCCCTTTCGGAAGCGCTAATGATGCGCCTCAACGGTGCGGTTGCTGGATGAAGCGGGGGCATCCTTGAGGCCATCATCTCTGCCCTGATCGTTCAGCCTACTGCGAGCGGCCCCGCCGCGATCGGGCGTACTCGGCGCCGCCGGCCCACACCTGTGATGCAAGGCGATAAAAGGGTCGCAGCCAAAGGAGGGTGACGATGTTCCTTCCACTGCCGCCGATTCGGCACCGCCTGGCCTTTAAATTGATCCTATCGGTGGGGATCGTCCTGCTGGTTTCCATGTCCATTTGGGCCCTCGTCAATATCGGCTACCAGAAGCAGAAGGCCATGGACAACATCATCTCCGGTATCGATCGTCTCACCACCACCATCCGCCTCGGTACCCACTACGCCATGATGCTCAACTCCCGGGACGACATCAACCAGATCATCACCAACATCGGGCGGCAAAAGGAGATTGAGAATATTCGCCTCTACAACAAGGCCGGGCGCATCAAATTCTCCAATCAGGGTGATGAAGTGGAGGTGGTCACCGACATCGAGGATGAGGCCTGCTTTGTCTGCCACCGCAGCGACCCGCCCCTGATCGACCTGAATCTCACCGAGCGGGTGCGTATCTTCAGCGCGCCGGAAGGCCATCGTCTATTGGGCATTATCAGCCCCATTCCCAACGAGCCGGGCTGTGCCACTGGCGAGTGCCATTTTCATCCCCAAGACAAACAGATTTTGGGTGCGTTGGATTTGGTGGTCTCATTGGCGGCGGTCGATCAGGAGATCCATCAACTGGAGCGCGGCATCCTCGGCCAAACCCTATCGGTGTTCATCTGCGCTTCGGCCATTCTCTTCATCTTCGTCCTGCGCTTCGTCAATCACCCGATCCAGCGCCTCATCGCCGGCACCCGCGCCATCGCCCGGGGAGAATACGGCACCGAAGTGGCCGTCCGCCAAGTGGACGAAATGGGCCTCTTGGCGGATGCCATCAACCACATGGGCTCGGAAATCGATCGCAATCACGCCAAGCTGAATAAACAGCGCAAGGAGTATCAGAATCTCTTTGAGCAGGTCCCTTGCCTGATCACTGTCCAGGATCGTCACTACCGGCTGCTTAACTACAATCGGGAGTTTGCCCGCCGCTTCGCCCCGCAAGCGGGTGACTTCTGCTACAAAGCCTACAAGGGACGTGACGACAAGTGTAAAGAGTGCCCGGTGGAGAAAACTTTCCGGGACGGCAAGTCCTACGCCACCGAGGAGAGCGGCATCAACAAGGATGGCACCGACACCCACTGGATCGTCAAAACCTCACCTATTTTCGATGATGCAGGCCGGATCGTCGCCGCCATGGAGATCAGTCTGGATATCACCGAACGACGCCATTTGGAGATAGACCTGGAGCGTTCCGAGCGCAAGTACCACGCCACCTTCAACAATATTCCCAATCCGGTTTTCGTGTTGGACAAGGAAAGTTTCCGCATTTTGGACGCCAACCGAAGTGTGGCCGGTGTCTATGGCCTGCCGGCAGAGGAGCTCGTGGGACACTCCTTTCTCGAGCTATTTGCCGAAGATGAGCGCGACCATTTTGCCTTCAAATTGGCCACTGCAACTGTCATCAATCAGGCCCGCCAGTCAGCCAAAAGTGGTAAACCCCTGTCGGTCAATATCCGGGTTTCACCGTCGGAGTATGCCGGTCACGAAGTGCTGTTGGTCACCATCAGCGACATCACCAAACGGCTGGAGGCGGAGCAGCAGCTGATTCAGGCATCGAAGATGGCGACTTTAGGGGAGATGGCCACCGGCATCGCTCACGAACTCAATCAGCCCCTATCCGTGATCAAGACCGCCAGTAGTTTCTGTATGCGCAAATTCCACCAAGGACGGCCGCTCGACGCGACCACGCTTCAGACCCTCCTGGAGAAGATGGACAGCAACGCCGACCGGGCAACCAAAATCATCCACCACATGCGCCAGTTCGCCCGCAAGGCGGAGACGGCACTGGAGCGGATCCATTTGCACGCAGTGCTGGCCAGCGCCTTTGAAATCTTCAGTCAGCAGCTCAAGGTGCGCGGTATCGAGGTGATTTGGCAGACCGCACCGGACCTGCCCAAGATTCTGGCCGACCCGGGTCGCCTGGAACAGGTCTTCATCAATCTGCTGATTAACGCCCGAGACGCCATTGCGGCCAAACCCCCGCCGCACACGGGTGAGGCCGCCTGCAATCAAATCGTCGTCACCACCTGGCTGGATGCGGCGCGCGCCTGTGTATACTGCCGGATTTGCGATACCGGTATCGGACTCCCGGCGGGAAAGGCAGACCGCCTCTTCGAGCCCTTCTTCACGACCAAAGAACCCGGCAAGGGCACCGGTCTCGGGCTTTCCATCAGCTACGGGATCGTCAAGGAGTGCGGCGGTACCATTCAGGCCATGGCCAATGAAGGCGGCGGCGCATGCCTGGTGCTTGAATTTCCGGTTCCCGGGACGACCACTCTCCCCGCCGATGAACCCAATGATGGACGGCAGCCGGCTGAGGACTTTGCGCACGGCCGACGCCTGGACGGCTGAAGAGGTAGGCATGAAGCTTCCCAATGTCGAGAAAACCCTCCTGCTGGTGGATGACGAGGCCGACATCCGTGAAGTGCTCACCTTGGCGCTCGCCGATCTGGGCTATCGGGTTACCAGCGCCGAAAACGGTACAACCGCGCTGCCCCTGTTTCTTGACATACGGCCGCCGGTGGTGATCACTGACATCAAGATGCCCGGGATGGACGGCATCGAACTGCTCAGCCGCATCAAGGCGGCCGATCCCGATGCAGAGGTGATCATGATCACCGGTCATGGCGACCTCGATCTGGCGATCATGAGCCTGAAGAACCAGGCAACGGATTTCATCACCAAGCCCATCAACGTCGACGCCTTGGAGATCGCCCTGCGGCGCGCCGAGGAGCGCATCATTCTGCGCCGTCAGCTCAAGGCCTACACCGAGCGGTTGGAGCAATTGGTGCAAGAGAAGGCGGCGCTGAAAGACCATCTCTCCTCCCTGGGAATGATGCTCGGCTCCATCTCCCACGGCATCAAGGGGTTACTCACCAGCCTGGACGGCGGTCTCTACCTGGTGGAATCGGGATTCGTCCGCAAGCATGAAGACACCGTAGAGGAGGGTTGGCAGATCGTCAAACAGACAGTGGAACGCATTCGCAAGTTGATGCTGGATATTCTTTTTTACACCAAGAAGCGGAAATTCACCTTCACCCAGGTCGCCGTGGGCACGTTCTGCAAAGAGTTGGCCGATGAGATGGTCGCCAAACTGCGGCGTCGCAAGATCCGCTTTAGACCCCTGTTCACCGCGCAGTTGGGAGCCTTCGCCATCGACGCCGATTATCTGCGGGCGGCACTGGGTAATATTCTGGATAATGCCATCGACGCCTGCGAAACTTTAGAGGGCGAATCGGCCGGACAGATCGACTTACGTGTGACGGCCGATGACGAGCGGGTGTACTTTGAGGTGCGGGACAACGGGATCGGTATGGAACCGGCGGTTCTCAACAACCTCTTCACCGTATTCTACTCCACCAAAGGGAAGAGCGGCACCGGGTTGGGGCTCTTCGTCGCCAACCAGGTTGTTGAACAGCACGGCGGAAAGATTCGGGTGCGGTCGCAGCCCGGTCGGGGCACCCGCTTTCGCGTAATGGTGCCGCGATCCCCGTTGGTTGAGGCGTAGCGGCGCGATCATCTCATTCGCTTCGGGCGCTTGTGGCGGGAACACCGGCGCAACGGCGGGTCCGATTGTTAGAGCAGCACCTGGCGTACGGCCATGGCAAAATCCACCATGGAGACCGGTTTCATCAGAAATTTGGTGATACCAACGGCTTCGGCCTTGGCTTCGTTCATCATTTCACTGAAGCCGGTACAGAGAATGATGGGCAAATCGGGGCGCACCTTGAGCAACTCTTCGGTGAGACGGTCGCCGGTGAGACCCGGCATGGTCAGATCGGTGATCACCAGGTCGAAATCCCCTGCGTGCGCCTGAAAATGGGTGAGCGCTTCGACACTGTTGGCGAACGCCTTCACCCGGTAGCCCAACCTTTCGAGCATCTGCTGCTCGATGGCCACGATTTCCGCCTCGTCATCCACGAGCAGGATCCGCTCGTCGCCGGTCGGCAACGGTGAGGCGATGGGCATCTCCGGGATGTCATGGATGCTGCTGGCCGGCAAATAGATTTTGAAAGTGGATCCCTCGCCAGGCGCGCTGGTGACCTGAATGGCACCCTGGTGGCTCTTCACGATGCCGTGTACCACGGCAAGCCCCAGCCCCGTTCCCTTGCCCTTCTCCTTTGTCGTGAAATAGGGATCGAAGATGCGGTCGATCACCTCCTGGGGCATGCCCGAGCCCGTGTCACTGACGGTGAGCTTGAGATAGGTGCCGGCGGCCAGGCTGAGGGAGTTGAGCCGGGCGCTGTCATCGAGTTCGGTGCGCGTCAGCTGAACATTGAGGATACCCCCCTCCACCTCCATGGCATGGTAGGCGTTGGTGCACAGGTTCATGATGACTTGGTGAATCTGGGTGGGGTCCGCCATGGTCGATCCGGCGTCGCTGATCTTCTGGCGGATCTCGATGGTGGCGGGCAGGGAGGAGCGCAGCAGTTTGAGCGCCTCCTTCAAGATCAGGTGAACCTGCACCGGTGCCTGGATCTGCTCTCCCTGGCGACTGAAGGTGAGAATCTGCCCCACCAGGTCACGGGCCCGCTCGCCGGCTTTGAGGATGGCGTTGACATAGTGGTTCAGTTGGGACTCCTCCTCCGGCATGACGGCCAGGGTCAATTCGGTATATCCCAAAATGGAGCTGAGAATATTGTTGAAGTCGTGGGCGATCCCGCCGGCCAGCGTACCGATGGACTCCATCTTCTGGGCTTGGCGCAACTGCTTCTCCAACTGCCGCTCCTCGGTGACGTCTTTGGTGAACCAAAGGAAGCGGTTCTCGCTCAAGCGAACGCCGTGAATTGTCCAGAAACCCCGGCTGCGGTCCTTGCGTACGAAGGCGCTTTCTCCGATGGCGCGGCCTTTCTGAACGACTTGCTCGAAGTAATTGAAGATGTTGCGCTGGCTCTCTGGCGGCGTCAGATCGATCAGATTGAGATCCAGTAGCTCGATCTCGTTGTAGCCCGTCATGCGGCAGGCGGCCTGATTCACCTCCACATAGTCGCCTTGCGTCGTGGTGACGAAGATGCCGTCGGGGGCGGTGTCCAGATAGCTGCGGACCTTGCGTTCGCTGGCCTGCAGCTTCTCGATCGTTTGCTTGCGGCGGCTGATGTCGCGGATGATGCCCACCAGGTGCCAGGTCCCGGTGAGCTTGAGGGCGGAGAGGGAGAGCTCGATGGGGAAGACACGACCGCTTTGGTGCCGTGCGGTCAGTTCGACATGTTTGCCCAGGTTGGAGAGGGCATTGTTGGCGCCGATGGTGGGATAGGTGTCGCGGTATACCTTTCGCACGTCCGACGGGGCGATCAGATCGTGCAGGGTGCGCCCCAATGCCTGGCCCTCGCTAAACCCGAAGATCTCCTCGGCGGCTTTGTTCCAGAAGGAGACCTGGCCGTCCACATCCATCATGATGATGGCGTCCTTGGCGAAGAGCGTGATCTTGCGGAAGCGCTCTTCGCTTTCGCGCAGGGCGGTGGTGCTGCGGGTGGCCTTGAAAACTTCGCTGCCATAGGCGGCCAGGATGGCGCCCACCTCTCGGTCCTGCGGTTTGAACGGCGGCGACAGCTTGCCGTGCAGGGAGAGGACCCCCATGATCTGACCTTTTTCGTTGGGTAGCGGAAAGGCCAACACGGAGTCGTCGCGGTAGCCTGTCCAACCGCTGCCCGACATCTGGGACTGGGTAGAGAGGTGACAGATCAGAAGCGGTTTGCCTTCGCTGATCAGACGGTAGTAAACCGATCCCTCCTTCAATGGAAAGTGGATGAAGTCGGGGGCGTGGCCCGGGTCGAGACTGTGGACCAGACGCAGACCTTCCGGCTCGACCAGATACAGGCTTCCGCCGGTGGCCCGCATATGGTCGCCAAACGCTTTCAGCAGGTCTTGTCCCAGCAGCCAGAGGTCGTCGTGTCGACTGAGGGCGGCGGTGGTGCCCACCAGACGCCGCAGCCGGGTATTGATCTGATTGAGATCGCGGTTGGCGCCCTCCAATTCCGCGGTGCGCCGGGCGACCTCCTCTTCCAGATGCTTCTGATAGGCGCGTCTTTGACGCAGCAGCGCCGCCCGCTCCAAGGCCTTGTCAACGGCGTGTCGCAAGGCCGACAGATCTGCGACCGGTTTGAGCAGGTAGTCCCAGGCGCCCAGCTGAAGGGTCTTGACGGCATCCTGCATCTGACCGGTGCCGGATACCACGATGAGGGGCAATTCAGGGGCTTCGCCGTGAACCGTTTCGAGCACTGCCAGCCCGTCCATGACGGGCATGCGCAGATCTACGAGGATGAGATCCGGCGCGTCGGTCCGAAAAAGCGCCAGCCCAGCCTGGCCGTCTTCGGCGCAGGAGACCCGAAAGTCGCAATCTTCCAGATAGCTGCAAAAACTGTCTCGGATGGCTTTCTCGTCGTCGATGACCAGAATGTGGTGCGGGGCGCCTTCCTTCATCCAATTCTCCCTTGCCAGTGCCGCATTACAGCGCCGGTGGTATGCGGGGCAACGCGCATCAGTATCCGCTGAGCCGAAGAGGGGGTGGACCCGTTCTCGCCAACAGTGTAGCCCTAATCGCATTTTGCCGCAAGTCCGGCTACTTCTGCGTGGGCGCTCAGAACTTGGTGGCCTTAGGGGTGCCTGGTGGCGCTGAGCACCTCGCGAATGGTGTCGGCCAGATGATCCATTCGGAACGGTTTCTTCAGGTAGGCCGAGGGCGGCAGGTCGCGGAATTGTTGGTGCACCTGGCCGCGGGTGTAGCCGGTGGCGATGATGACGGGTAACTGGGGCGCCACGCGGGCGATGTCGTGAAAAGTTTCAAATCCATCTTTGCGGGGCATGGTCAAATCGAGGATGACGAGGGCGATCTCCGCCGCATGCTCCTCGAGCAGTTCGAGCGCTTCGATGCCATCGCCGGCGGTGACGACATCGAAGCCAATCGCCTCCAGCATCATCTCACCCACTTCGATGACCATTGGCTCATCGTCCACCAAGAGGACCGTGTTGCGGGTCCTCGCAGGCGACAGTGTGGCCGCGCTAGCTGACTGCGGGGCAGCGGCGGGAGCCGCCGCAGGTGGGAAGAGGGCCGTGACGATGGTTCCCTTGGTGGGGCTGCTGGAGAGGGCGATGGTACCCTGGTGGGCGCGGATGATGCCGACCGCGGCCGCCAGTCCAAGTCCGCGGCCGGTGAATTTGGTCGTGAAAAAGGGGTCGAAGACTTTCTCGAGGGTCTGGGCGTCCATGCCAACGCCGTTGTCTTCAATCTCCAAGCAGACATACTCTCCGGGTGGCATCGGTTCGTAGAGCACATGCTTCTCAAAAAATGCGGCGTCGCAGTGCCGACGCTCGGTCCGGAGGGTGATCTGGCGATTGTCGTCGGCGGTGGCCTCGATGGCATTGGTGACGACATCGGTGATGACCTGGCCTATTTTGCCTGGATCTCCCGAAATATAGGTCTCGGCAACTGGCGTCTCTGCTGTGAGCTGATCGGCGTGCGGCGAGGTGGCTTTGAGAACCCGCGTCATCTCAAGAACCAAAGCGCCCAGGTCAAGGGTGTCGAAACTCAGCTTGCTCTGTCCCACATAAGTCAGCATCAGGGTGCTCAGCTCGGCGGCGCGATCGGCCGCCTTCTGAATGGCGTCGATGCGCGAGTTGATCTCCGAGTCTGGCGACAGCTGCATGCGGGCCATCTCCACATTTCCCAGGATGGTCATGAGAAGGTTGTTGAAGTTGTGGGCGATTCCGCCCGCCAGGGTACTGACCGCCTCCAGTTTGCCCGATTGCTGCAATCGTTTGACCATTCGCAGCCGCTCCGATTCCATCGCCTTGCTGCGCTGAATGTCGCGGTTGCTCCCGATCACATGGGTGGGGTGCCCCATCTCATCTCGCAGAACGGCATGGCTGTCGCTGAACCAGATATAATGGCCATCTTTGTGTCGGATCCGATACTCGAGGACGTGATTCTGCGGCAATCGCTCGTCGCTTTCCAGCAGATCGGCACAGAAACGCCGATAGCGCTGGCGATCTTCGGGATGCATCAATTCAACGACGCCATCCATACCCATGGCCCGCAGCTCGTCCGGCGAATATCCGAGCAGCCCTTCGGCCGCAGTGCTGATGTACTCATAGCTGCCGGAGGCGATGTCGCGTTTGAAGAGCAGGTCCCGGGAGTGGGCCATCACCTCATTGAACCGCTGTTGGCTTTGCTTCAATGCGTCGGCCATGGCGTGCCGCTCGGCAAACACCTCATCGAGTTCGGTCTTGAGCAGCACGATGGCCTCAAACACCGGCTCCATTGGATGATCCGCGGTGGCGGGGGGGGGCTGTGGCAGTCCGTCCTTCTCCCAGTTGATATCCCCGAGGTATTGGAGCAGCTGGTCTCGATAGCCTTCGATCTCGCGGTGTCGACGCGTTCCCCGCTGCACGATCCACTTCCATAAGCGCTGCAGGTGGGAGGGGTCGCGGCGGTCTGCGTCCACCAGATCCAAGGCGGCCGTCAGATCGGCGGCCAGACGCAGCTTGAAGGGCATGAAGGGGCGCGCCAGGGCGGCCGCGGCCTTGACCATACGGTTGGCGCCGATGAAGATGAAGAGCCGGATGGGATACCGCTGGTGCCACGCTCTGAGTATCTGCATATGCCGCTGGCGCGCTCGGCGACTGTGATACCGCAGGCCGCTGACATCGGAGATGATATAGGGAAAGCCCTTCTCCAGACGGGCTTCATTGCGGATGCGGTTGCGCAGGTCGTCGATCAGTTCACAGTCGTCGGCGTGTATCTCCCCGACGGCCTTGGCATGCAGAATCTGGTGGTCGATCACCTCGTTCCGCAGCGAGAAGCCTCCCGTGTCGACCCGCCAGTGGGGGGCCGACAATATCAGGCGGCCCCCTTCCAGACGCTGGCGGGCCTTTTGGGGGTCCTTGCCGTCCGCCTCGGCGATGCCATCAGCGGAAATTTCCCTGAAGGTGACAGGGCCCTGCCCCAGCAACTCCATGGCCTTGTCCATGGCCTGGGCGTAGGTGCGGACTTCGTAAAAGGGGATCGCCCTGGAGGGGCCGAGCTTCTGCCCCAATTTTATGATGATGCGCAGAAGGGGGGAGGCACCGAAGATGATGTAGCCCGCCAGCCGATTCTTGGCGAGGATATAGTCAATGAAGTACTTGCGAGCACCCGATGAGGCGGTTCGGACTTGGCGGTAGTCGGATAGATGGACATAGGTTCGACCGGCCGGAATCCAGCCATCACAGATCCGATCGGTGAGGTCCAGCGCCTTGCGGAGCGTGGCCACGGTGGCGCTTCCCACCGGCTGGTTATAGATGATGCGATCGCCGATGAGGGCTGATGAGAAGCGATAGCGGTCGCTGAAGGCCAAATCGGTCCATTCGGGACGGCGCAGGATCGGCAGGCCGCTGACGGGGCAGCGGGTGGTGATAGCGTCGGGAGGGGTGTCCGTTTGGGGCATGCGGATCGCGCAGTTTCAGACAACTCGGTTCACGGCCACATTACCACGTCACAGCGGTATGCCAAAAGGTCATCGCCAGGGCATTAATCCTGATCCAGGGCTTGACGAACCGAGCGGGCCAGCTCACCCAGTACCATCGGTTTGGGGATGTAGCCACGAATGTGGACCGACTTTGAGATCATGGCACTCATCTCGGCGCTGTTGCCGGTGGTGATGATGACGGGAAACTCCGGCCGCAGCCCGACCACCTTTTCGGCCAGTTGGTCTCCTGTGATCCCCGGCATGGTGAGGTCGGTCACCAGCAGATCGAAGCCCTGCGGATCGGCCTCGAAACATTCCCATGCCTCCACGGGATCGGTGAGAGCGGTGACGGTATAGCCCAAGGTGCGCAGCATCTCGCTGCCGATCTCCACGAGAATTTCCTCATCATCCACAAAGAGAACCCGCTCCCGGCCCTTGTCGGTCCGCATCTGGGCGGTTTGCGGCCGGTCTCTTTGGGTATCGCTGCGCGTCAGGGGCAGGTAGACCTCGAAGCAGGTGCCCTTGCCCCTCTCGCTGATGACATTTGCGCTGCCGCCGTGGGCGGTGGCGATGCCCATCACTACGGCCAGCCCCAGACCGGTGCCCTCGCCCCGCTTTTTGGTCGTAAAATAGGGATCGAAAATCTGATGGATCAGATGAGCCGGTATGCCCATACCCGTGTCGGCGACCGTCATCTTGAGGTACTCGCCGGGCGACAAATGCAGTTGGCGCTCCTTGATCTGCTCCGCGTCCAAGGATTCATTGTCCAGGGCCACCGTCAGGGAGCCGCCTTTTTCACGCATGGCGTGGTGGGCGTTGGTGCACAGATTCATCAGGATCTGATGCACCTGCGTGGGATCGGCAAGGATGGTGTCCCGGTTGGCGCGGATCTCCTTGCGTATCTCGATGGTGGTGGGCAGTGCCGCGCGGATCAGCTTGAGCACTTCCTCCACAATGGCGCGGGCCTGGATGGGTTTGCGTTCAAATTCCTGTTCGCGGCTGAAGCTGAGAATCCGCTGCACCAGATCTTTGGCCCGCGCGCCTGAGCTGAGCACCTGATCAATTTTGTGGGCGGCTTCACCCTTATCGTTGAGCTGCATCTTGGCCAGCTCGGCATATCCCAAAATACCGCCCAGGATATTGTTGAAGTCATGGGCGATGCCGCCCGCCAGGGTGCCGATGGCTTCCATCTTCTGTGCCTGCAGCAGCTGGTTTTCCAGCCGCTTGCGGTCCGTGATATCGGACATCATGGTGACCATCTGGCCAGTGCCCGGGTCGAAGGCCAGAATGTCGAGGTGTTTTTCGATCTCCGGAATGTAGACCTCCGTGCGCGTGGCCTTGCCGGCCTGGACCGACTGGCGGCACGCTTCGATCCACTCCCGACCGCTTTGCGGCAGCAGCTGGCAGAGGCGCTGATTGACGATCTGTTCCGTGGGGCGTTGAAATATGACCTCCTGGGCCGGGTTGGTCTCCAGAAAGCGGCAATCCACTAAAACTTGGTTGTCGTCGTAGATCGGCTCATGGAAGGCGAAACCGTGCAGCATGGTCTCGAAGAGCAGACGGTATTTGGCTTCGCTCTGTTTGAGATCGAGGTGGGATTGACGCAGTTCCTCATGGGCCTGTCTGAGCTGCTGGGTACGGGCGTCCACCAGTTGCTCCAAGCGCTGCTGGTAGGCCTTGTTTTCGCTCAGCAGCTTGGCGCGCTCCAACGCCTTCTCCACCGCATGATGGAGAACGGAGAGATCTTCAATGGGTTTGAGCAGATAGTCCCAGGCCCCCTTGCGCAGGGCTTCCACCACATCGGCGATAACGCCCGTTCCCGACACCACGATGATGGGGGTTTCGGGCTTAGCACGGTGAACCTCTTCGAGAACCTCCAGGCCGTCCACTTCGGGCATGCGCAGATCCACCAGCACTAGATCGGGATTGGCACTGTGAAACAATTCCAGCCCCTGACGGCCGTTCTCAGCTTCAACGACACAATAGTCGAAATCTTCAAGATAGTTTCTGAAACTGGAACGAATACCGGCCTCATCATCGATGGTCAGAATGAGCGCTGCAGTCTCGGTTTTCATGTGGTCTCCTGGTGTGTCTATGATGCAAGTCCCTGCACAGCGGCAACGAGTGCCGAAAGATCCGCCACCGGCTTGATGAAGATGTGCTCCTTGCGCAGCCCGATGGCCCGCAAAGCGTCGCTGAGGCGATATTCCACAGATCCGGTGTGTATGATGAAGCGAAGCGTCGGACGGATGTCATGGGCCTTGACGATGAGGGCGTCGCCGTCGATCCCCGGCAGACGGATATCTACCACGGCAACATCGAAGCTGATGGCCTGAAGTGCGTCCAAGGCGGCTTCGGCGCTGCTCACGGCGGTCACCGCAATCCCGAAGTCATCGAAGAATTCACTCATGCTGTTGCGGATGGACGCTTCATCGTCAATGATCAATACCTGCATTGCTTACAGTCTCCTCGGTTGTCGATATCCGAATTTCGGCCGAGCCCCGGCACCACATGGGGACAACCGGCTCTAATGGGAACTCATCGGCAGTTCAATGGCAAAGGTTGACCCCTTACCCGGCTGCGAGGATACTGCCATGGTGCCCTGGTGATTCTCGGTAATGATAAAATAGGATACGGAGAGCCCCAGACCGGTTCCCACCCCCACACCCTTGGTGGTGAAAAATGGTTCGAAAACACGTTTGCAAGTGGCTTCGTCCATGCCAGGGCCGTTATCCTCAACTTCGATGCGGGCCATGTTGCCCAGCCGCTGGATACGCAGATTGAATTGGGGTGGGATCCCCGACGAATCCGCTTCATTAGACCCGCGCTTGGTCGCCATCGCCTGGGCGCCGTTACGCAGCAGGTTGAGCAGCACCTGCTGAATCTTGCTCTTGCTACAGGGGACGGGCGGGAGGCCGGGTTCATACTCCTTGACGATGCGGATGTGGCGAAAGTCGAGTTTCTTTTTCAGATCGTAATCATTCTCGGCCAGCTCAATGGTCAAGTCCATAAGGGTCGCCAGGTCGTTGGAGGAGCGGGCGGAGTCCCCTTTGCGGGCGAAGCTGAGCATATTGTCCACGATGCGGGCCGCCCGTCTGCCCGAGTCACTGACCGACGCGAGCATCTCCGGTATGCGTCGTTTTTCCAAGTAACAGGTCAGCGATGATCGCTCGATGCCGCACAGGTTGGCGGCGCGTTTGTTGCTCGGCAGCTCGCCCATGAGGCGGTTCTCCACCACTTGGATATTTTGCAGGATCCCCGCCAGCGGATTGTTGATCTCATGGGCCATGCCGGCCGCCAGGCCGCCGACGCTGAGCATCTTTTCGGACTGGATCATCATCTCTTTCATGCGGAGTCGATCCGTGACATCATCGAGACGGATCACGGCGCCTGCTACGCCTTCTGCCGTCAGCGGGTAGACGGCGATGTCGCAAATCCGTTCCATCCCGCCGATGGCCAGGTTTACCGTGGCTTGGGGCTGAAAAGGACGCCGTGCAATGGCGTCGTGGATGCGGGTTTCCTGTTCGGCGATTTGCGGAAACACTTCGCTCAGCGGTCGCTTCAGGGCGTATCTGGCCGGTGTTGCCGTCAGCCGCTCCGCTTCCCGGTTCCACTGGGTCACCCGTGCGTTGGCATCCACCGCCACGAGAACCGACGGCATGGCATCGGTGATGTTTTTCAGCAGATTGCGCAGGCGGACCATCTCCTGTTCGGACCGTTTGCGGGTGCTGATATCTTGAAAAACTACCTGAGCGGCCCGCTGGCCTTCATAGGTGATGGCCACTGCGGCGACGAGGACATCGATGGTGTTTCCCTTCAGGGTGATGAACTTTTCTTCGATGGTGGGAATCTTGTCGCCCGTCACAAGTTCCAAATCGAGGGTATAGAGTTTGTTGATGCGTTCGCGGGCGATCTCCAGGGAGTCGACGTGGATGAAGGCCGTTGTTTCGCGGCCGAGCAGATCGGTGACTGCCTTTCCTTCAAGACTCCTGACCGCCGCATCGTTGGCGAACACGATACGATTTTCCTGGTGAACGATGATGGGGCTGGGTGACGCCTGCACCAGGGTGCGGTAACGATCCTCGCTCTCGCGCAGGGCGGCTTCGGCCGCCTTGCGATCGCTGATGTCCGCCATGGTGCCCTCGATGGTGAATCGCTCCCCGCCTTCGTCTTGGATGAGGCGTGCGCCGATGGCGACCCACATCTGCCGGCCACTGCGATTTTGCAGCTGGCACTCGAATCCGCTGACCCTTTCGCTGTCGCGCAGAACATCCACAAGCCGCTCCCCGTCCGCGGGATCGACGAAGAGCTGGTTTTGCAAATCCGCATAGGCTTGAATCACCTCTTGGGGCGTCGCATATCCCAATAAACGCGCCATGGCCGGATTGGCTTTGGTGAAATAGCTGCCGCTGGAGGTCGTTTCGGTTTGGAAAATACCCTCGCTGACGTTGTCGAAGATGCGGCGATAACTCTTTTCGGAAATCTCCAGCGCCGTGTAACTGGTCCGCAGATCTGTGGCCATGCGGTTCAGGGCACCTTCAATCACGCCCCATTCATCCTGGCGCTTTAGGTCGATTGGCGTGTCGAGCAGGCCTTTGCTGAAGTTGGCGATGCCGGCCTGAATGGACCGCATGGGCGCATTGACATGTTTGACCAGGAGATGGGAACTGGTGGTGATGAGGCCCGCCAAAATGGTCAGCGCCAGTACACCCACGATGCTGCCGGTGCGCTGCAATTGGGTTTTGATGACCTGATCGACCGCCTCTGCGCTCTCTGCCAACCGCGTGTCGGACGCCGCCATAGCCGTGATCAGCCCGCCTTGGTGATCGCGCATGGCCAGTCGTGCCTGCCGCAGCGCGTCCATGGCGCTATAGAGGGCCAGCATGGCGTTTGAGTAGCGGTCGATGCCCTTGCGCAGGCCTGTGGCCAGCACCTGAATTTCCTGGTCGGCGGCCGTCAGCGTGCGCATGCGGATCTTGAGGTCGCTGAGCATGTCCAGCACCGGCCGTTTTGAATTGGCAAAGGGATCGGTGAAATGGTCATACCGCAACTCGGCAAAGTGCTTGCCGATCTCCAGGAGGCTTTCGCGGTATCCATAGACCAGGAGAGAGAGCTGCTCGATGAAATCGGTAGACTCCCCTGAGAGGGTATTGCGGATCATCCGATCTGTAATGGCTTCCTCAAGGGCGTTGAGCCGACGGTGCATTTCACGATCGCTGGTGCGCCGCTCGGCCAGGACAGCGTTGACCTGACCGCAGTGTTTGAAAAACACCCGTAGCGCGGCCGTGAAGCGCTCAATCTGTTTTCCAATGGCGGGATCCCGGTTGGTCTGGGACAGCAGGGTCATGTCGGATAGAATTCGGCCGGACATGAGCTTGAGCTGATTGTCCTGCTCGAAAAAGCGATGGGTGAGCAGATTGATGTCGGCCAGGATGCTGGCCAGGTCGCGTCCGTTCTGGGCGTTGCGGATCACCTCATCCATATGGTCTTGGGAGATCTCGCTGAGAAGGGCTTCCACCTTCCGATATGAGATGAACTGGATGGCGAGAATAAGCCCAATCCCCAAGCATATCATAATGTTGAGCAGTGTGAGGCGGGTGGCTAGTTTCAGACGCATGCTTCTCATTTTGGGCAGCTCACGGCAAGATGCGGGAGTGGTCGATCGTCACCCGCAACGGATCAGTGATGACGGCCAGACGGCGTGATAGGGCGATCACGGGTCATTCCGAATCAATTTGGCCCCCCGCAGCTGAATCGGGCGCGGTTTGATGCCCAAGGCTTGGAGGGCGGATACATTTATGATGCGTCGGCCGTTATAGTTACGCGTGATGGGCAGTTGCGCGATGGGCGTGCCCGTCAGCGCTTTGCGCATGAGGTCGGCGGCCAAGCGGCCCTGCTCCTCCCCTGTGTGGACGACCGAACAGAGCACACCGTGGGGCAGGTCGTAGAAGGCGGCACTCACCACGGGTTTCTGGAACACCGCGGTGAGCGTACGGATGATGTCCCGATCCGAAGGACGGGCGCCGGTTTTGTCCGCAATCCCTCTCAAGATGCTCAGGTAGAGGGCGTCCACTTCGTTGTGCAGGCGGTCGGTCAATGCCAGCAGTTCCTCATAGGTCGCCACGGCCCAAAATTGCGTCTCAGTCAGTGCCAGACCGGGGGCCTCGTCCCGGGCCTGGTCCAGCATCAGGCGGCCGGTGGGAGCGTCCAGCCCAATAAACGCCACCCGCTGAATCCCGGGCACCAGTTGGTGCAAAAGCGCCAGGGTCTCTTTGATGTGATAGCGTTCCAACACACCGGTGACATTGCTGCAGGGATAGCCATAGGCCTCCGGAGCGCCATTGACGCCACAGAAGATCACCGGGGTTTCCGTTTGATTCCGTAGATAGGGGACGACGAAAAACGACTGGGCATTGTCATCCACTGCGATGACGCCGTGCGGTTTGAGCGTCAAATAGCGATCATAGGCAGACGCGGCTTTCTTGGTGATCTGATGGGGCTGGGCGCGGGAGTTGAGATAGATAAAATGCAATTCATATGCTTCGCCCAGCCGTTCTTCGATCGCGCGGCGAATGGCGCGACACCATTCGTGCTCCACGCCGTAGCTCATGACCACCAGGATGCTTGGGCGGACCTCGGCATGCGTCGGCTGCAGCAGCATGAGTGCGACGACGGCCACCAGGATGCCTGCCGCGATGCCGGCCCGCGGTCGGCGGTGGGTCGGAGGCCGCCCGGCATGTTGCGTCAGATCCGCGCGCTCAGCGCGGGCGCTCTTATCCCCCATTGCGCTACTCCTCGCCATAATAGGCCACCCCCACCAGTGCGGCCGGGATGGGTGTTATGCCCAATGCGCGCATGGTCTTCAGGTTGATCATCCGTTGGCCCCTGCGGTTGCGGGTGATGGGCAGCTTGCTGACGGGTGTACCCCGCAAATACTGGAGCATCATGCCGCCGGCCAGCGTGCCCTGTTCGACACCGCTGTTGGCCACCGTCAGCAAGGTGCCGAATTGTACATGGTATGGGCTTGTCCCGAGGGTCGCCTTACCGAAGTCCTGCACCAAAGGATCGATGACGGCGGCTTCGGTGAGCGGTGCACCCGCTTCATCCAGCAAGGCGTTGAGATTGGTTAGCACCAGCGCGTCGCATGATTTGCGGAATCGAGCCACTGCCCGTTTGGCTTCCGCAAAGGTGTTGATGGTGGTGATGGGCAGTGTTTCGGCTGGATAGGTATTCCATTCCAATTCGATATTGGCCTTGATCGCCCTGGTTGTTGGGGTATCCCGCATCAGGAAACCAACGGTGCGGATTTCGGGCTGCAGCATCTGGGCAAAGGCGATGGCCTCGCGGAAGTGCGGGCGTTCCAGGACGCCAGTGACATTGGCGGCCGGGTAGCCGTATGCTTCGGGTTCGCTGTTGACACCACAGAAGATCACCGCAGTCTCTTCCCGGTTGCGGAGATAGGGGACGACGAAGAGGGACTGGGCGTTGTCGTCGGCAGCGATGACGCCCTGGGGGCTGAAGCGGTGGTAGAGTGCCAGAGCCTCCTTGGCCATTGCCGGGCCTTGTGCCAGGTGGCGTTTGGTGTCCATATAAAAGAAGCGTAATTCGCAGTGATCTCTGAGGATCGCCTCGAGGCCTTGGCGGATTTCCTGCTCCCAGGGGTTTTGCCGTTCGTAGCTCATCACCACCAGGACCCGGTGGGCGCTGGCCCGAGCGAGATGGGAAAATGCGGCGAGCGCCAGGCAGACGATGGTCAGGATTGGAATAAACGTTCTACCAGCGGGCATTTCGTCGGCGCCTCCGGATGCGTGCGAGAAGCGTGGCTAGCAATTATTCTCATCCAGGAGGATTTGCTTGTCAAGAAGAGGGGGCGGAACTCTCGGCGGGAGCTATTTCTGCAGGGGCGATCGGGTCTCGGCGGAAAGAAAAACCGCCACCAATTCGGCGGCCGCGCTGACCGCCGAAGGCGCCATCCAGTGCACTTCGGGGTCGCCGCCGAACCAGGTCAGCTGTCGCTTGGCGTAGCGGCGGTGATCCCGCTTGAGGGTCCGGACAGCATCCTCCCAATGGCATTTCCCGTCAAGATAGGCGTTCAGATGGCGATATCCAAGCGCCTGCAGCGCCTTGGTCTGTGGATCCAGACCAGCGGCACGCAGTCGGCGTACTTCGTCGAGGAAACCTTCCGCCAACATGGCGTCGACGCGGGCATCGATGCGGGCATACAGGGCTGCCCGTTCGCAGTGCAGGCCGATTTTCAGGCTTCGGTAGGGAGAGGCGGCAAAGCGATGGGACGCCTGGGCCGCACTCATGGGGTGCCCAGTGAGGGTGTGGACCTCCAGTGCACGGAGAATGCGAAATTGGTCGTTGGGATGAATGCGGGCGGCAGACAGAGGGTCTACCCGTATCAGACGTTGGTAGAGGTGTCCGAGACCCTGCTGCGCTGCTTCCCTGCGCAGGGCGTCGCGCACCGCCTTGTCGCTGGGCGCGGCCTCTGTCAACCCTTGCAGGAGCGCCTTGATATATAATCCGGTGCCGCCCACCACGAAGGGGCGTTTGCCGCGTTCAAGCAGTTTCGTGACGATTGCTCTGGCCTGCCGACCATAATCGGCCGCCGAAAAGTCCATCTCCGGTGGGATGCAGTCAACGAGGTGGTGCGGTACCTGGGCGCGCTCCTGCGCCGTGGGCTTGGCAGTCCCGATGGCGAGTTCCTGGTAGATTTGCAGGGAGTCGGCGCCGATGATCTCGCCGTTGAAGCGTTGGGCCAGGTCGATGGCAAAACGGGTTTTGCCCACACCGGTGGGCCCGCAGATGACGATCAGTTTGGGTTTTGTGGGGAGCGGCACGGATTCACACGGTTAGTGGATGGGTGCGATCGAAGATCAAAACGCCGCTTCTAAGCGTGCAGTTGACCGATAAGGTCGTCTCAAGCTTGTCGTCTGACGGCGCGGGCGATTCCGTCTCGAGTGGAGCGCCGCGTTCGAGTTTCAGGCCACCGCTGTATCCATCCCGGCCAGGGCCACTGGCCGGGATCTCGATGGGCGGCCACCACCGCGGCCGCTGCGGCAGGTGCTGGTTCGAATAGGGCGCCTAATCCCCCATTTCGGCCATGAAGTCGTCGTACATCGTCTCCAGCGCCAGCTTGTGCTTGGCCTCCTCCTGGCAGAGCATCTTAAACAGCGTCTTGGCGCTGTCCGTGTCCGCTTCGTCGAGCAATTTGTTGTAAAGCGCCAGGGCATGCTCCTCCCGCTTCATGGCCAACATCAGGAGTTCATTGTAGGCCATGCCCGGCTTGTACTCGAGCTCCGCGATGTAATTGCTGCGCTTGATGTCGGTGATCCATTTGAACTTGTAGTTCTCCAGGCCGTCGATGATGCAGGCGTCCTCCGTGAAACCCTCCTGGCCATCGGCCACGCATTGATTCAGATAGGACTCCAGCAATCGCTGGTGTTTGCGCTCTTCGGCGGCGAACTCTAATAGCATCTCCTTCTTGCCCGACATGGACTCGGCCTTGCTGTTCTCTTCGTAGAAATCTGCTGCTTCGATCTCCCTTTCGATGGCAAAGGTAATGACCTCTTTCAAATTTTGAAAATCCATCTGCTGCGGTCCTTTCTTCCGTCGGGTTGGCGCAGGCGTCGAATTTCGATGCCTGCCCTGGGGGGGTTCGTTTTAAAAGCGAGGTGCAAGGGATGATGTCGTCACAATCGACCCCCAATAATAACGCCCCACACCTGCAAGTCAACACCTGCCTTACGGCGGCGGGGAGGATGGCGGGAGCGTTGCCCGCCCTTGAGTGTCGCAAAAGCCGACACCTGCTGTCGTAAAAGCCAACATGTCGGTCAATTGCCTGAAATAAATGCGTAAACGCTTCCGGTCGGCCGGAAAAGCATCGCTTCACGACGGGCGTTGTTGATTTATTCCACAGCGTCTGGGGCGACCGCCAACTCGGACAGGGGCGGTATGATAATAATATATATAAATTCCAATTAGATAGGTGGATATTTATTTCGCTGGCATATGCTTTGCTCTCGGGTATTTGCACCTCATGACGAGATCGGGGCAGCCTCCTTACCGGGCAAGCATCGCCGCTGGGCCGGCGGCTCCGCAGAGTGTGTAACCACTTTCCCCAAACCCTATTCAAGGAGAGTAGCGATGGCGGTAAAACAACGGGACAGCAAAAGAAGCCACACCGGTTACGGCTCCACCTATACCAAAGCCAATGGTGCTGCCCAGGGGCCTCGGTCGGGAATCGGTACCGTGCTTGGGGGACAGGTCTGGATGATCAAACCCGACAAACAGGCCCAGGCGGAGACGCCCTGCCTCTGGATGCAGGCCGGCGCCGTCAAGTTCAAGAGCTGCAATAACTATTACGACTGTATCGATTGCAAGTATGATGGTGCCATGCAGCAGAAGGTCGCCAAGGGCAAGCAGATCAGCTGGCAGGACGCCATGCGCCGCAAACCGGCTCTGGAACGGGTTTGCCGCCATAGCCTCACCGGCCGGATGCCGCGGCGCTCTTGCCCCTATGACTATATGTGCGACAGCTGCGAGTTCGACCAGTACTTTGAAGATACCCTCTCTCCCAAAACCAAGACGCTGCCCCGGGAGGTGATGCAGGTCAAGGGGTTTGAAGTGCCCAAAGACTACCATTTTCACAATGGACACGCCTGGGCCCGCATTGAGAGCGGCGGCTATCTCCGATTGGGCCTGGACGATTTCACGCACAAGGTTTTCGGTAAGGTCGACGCCTTTGATCTGCCGCTGATGGGCAAGGAGCTCGACCACAACCAGGTGGGCTGGGGCCTGCGGCGGGACGACCACCTGGCGGACGTGCGGTCGCCGGTGGGCGGTGTTATCGTCGAGGTCAACCAGCGGGTTGTCGAAGATCCCGGCATGGCGCACCGCGAGCCCTATGGCGACGGCTGGCTCTTCCTGGTGCGCACTCCCGAAGTGAAAACCGCCGCCAAACAGCTGATGTCCAACGAGGGCTGCCTCGAGTGGATGCACGCAGAGGTGGGGGCCCTCGAAGGGATGGTGGAGGCGGTCGCCGGGCCGCTGGCTGCAGATGGTGGCAGCTTTGGCCCGGATCTGTTCGGCAGTTTGCCGGACCTGAACTGGCGCGATCTGGCCCGTACTTTCCTGAAAACCGGATGAGGTGACGCCATGGCCGGTTTGCGTCGAACGGCCCAATCCCACACCAATCACCCGGCCTGCATCTGGATGCAGGCCGGGGTGGTGAAATTCAAGCACTGCGCCATCGATTTTGACTGCCGTGTCTGTCGGTTCGACAAGACCCTGCGTCGGGTCGCCGAAGAAAACCGCCGGCGGTCCAAGCGCGGAAAACCGCCCACCACCGCCCGTCAGCGGATCCTCTTTTGGCGTGATGCACTCATGGCCTTGCCGCCCCAACGGCGTCCCTGCATCCATTCCATGAAACAGCGCATCGCCTTCCGCAGTTGCACCAACGACTACGTCTGCGGCAGCTGTGAATTCGATCAGTATTTTCAAGATCAATTCAGCGTGCATGCCGTGTTGCGGCCGGTTGCCGTGCAGGAGGTACGCGGGGTGAAGTTCCCCCAGGGCTACTACCTGCACCGCGGTCACAGCTGGGTGCGGCTGGAGACCGATGGAGAGGTCCGTATTGGGCTGGACGCTTTCGCCAGCCAACTCTTCGGAACGCCAGATGCGCTCGACCTGCCCCTCATGGGCAAGCCCCTGCAGCGCGATTTGCCGGTCATCGGATTGAACCGCCAGCGCTGGCGGGCCGAACTTCTGGCGCCGGTCAGCGGCGTGGTTACCGCCGCCAATACACGGGTGGTGGAGACGCCCGATCTGCTCAATTCGGATCCATACGGGGAAGGGTGGCTCCTTCTGGCCCATGCCGAGGACCTGCGCTCTGACGTGCGCGCGCTGCTCATGGGGGAGGAGGCCACCGCCCATCTGGAAAGCGACATCGAGGCCCTGCATGCCGTCATCGACTCGCAACTGGGACCCCTGGCGGCGGATGGCGGGCACCTCGTCGCGGATATTCTCAGCCACCTGCCGCGTGATTGCTGGGACGCCGTCGCCCAACAATTCTTGAGACCCCCCGTCAGCTGAAGACCGCGTTTACCCGCCACCGGATGCCCCCTTGACCTTCCTTCCGCGGCCAGACCGATCCGCCCGTCCATCCTTCTCATTTTCGATCCTACCGCATCTTTCGCCCGTCTCCCCTAAGCGTATAAAGAAAATGTGTTGCACGCCGATATTGGCAGATGAAGCCAGCATCCCACAGCCCAACCCGTGAAGTGACAATTCGATCTGCTTGCAGGGGGACGACCCAGGCGTCGGGCTCCCGGAGGTTGCCATCATGTCTGTCAGACTGACCATCAAGACCAAACTGCTCGCTCTCTTCCTATTGATCGCCCTGGTGCCTCTCAGCACGGTTACCTATCTTTCCCTCGACAAGGCCACCATGGCCCTCCAGGGGGAGATTTGGGATAAATTTGCCGCTATTCAGAAGGTGAAAAAACACCATATTGAGAGCTACTTCAACGGCATCCGCGCCTCTCTCCGGATCACCCGGGACGATCCCTACATCCAGAATGCCCTCTGGATGTTCAAGGGGGCCTTGGAGGCCAGCTTTGGCGAGTTGGACTCCGACGAATTCCGTAAACAGACGCAAACCTACGATCCACGCATGCAGGCGATCCTGACGGACTATGGCTGGGTCGATCTTTACCTGATTTCGACGGAGGGACAAATCGTCTACACGGTCACCAAGCAGGCCGACCTCAGCCAGCCCATCGACGGCGAGACACTGAAGGACAGCGGCTTGGCGAAGGCCTTCCGGGACCTGCAAGCGGCGCCGACAGACGCCATCGCCATCGCTGACTTTGAACCTTACGGACCGGCCGGAGATGCGTACGCGGCATTCTTGGTCACGCGCATGACCAGCCGCAACGGGTCGGTGGTCGGTTACCTGGGGCTGCGACTCGATACCGCTCCCATCAATGCCATCGTGCAGCAGCGCACCGGCATGGGGGCCAGCGGTGAATCGTATCTGGTGGGCCGTATCGGCGAGCGCATCAGCCTGCGCAGCGACCGGATTGTCGGGGTCGGTAAGGTGGGGGCGGCGGCCGCAGATCCCCTCATCGCGCAGGGCCTCAGCGGTGAAAGCGGTGCGGTCGTCAAAAGAGATGAATCGGGCGCGGAGGCCTTCCTGCGATGTGATCCCATTGCAGTGGAGGGGCTCAACTGGGCCATGGTCAGTACGGCCTCGGTCGCGGAGATGCTGACCTCGGTCACCGAACTGCGCACGGCCATTCTGGCGGTGATCGGCGTCGCCATGGTGAGCATCGTCGTCCTGGCGCTATGGGTCACTGGCAAGATCACCCGGCCCATCAACAGCACGGTTTCCATGATCAAAGATATCGCCGAAGGGGAGGGTGACCTAACCAAACGCTTGGATATCGAGAGTTCCGACGAGATCGGTCAGTTGGGCGGCTGGTTCAATCTCTTCATGGATAAACTCCAGACCTTGATGACGGCGATCGCCACCGATACCACCACCCTCACCGAATCTGTTGCCAGCCTGAACGGCATCGCCGCGCAGATGGATGGCGGCGCTGCGGCGATGAGCGAGCGGGCCAATGGCGTGGCCGCCGCCACCGAGCAGATGAGTGCCAATATGCACGCCGTGGCGGCCAGCAGCGCCCAGGCATCGGGCAACGTCAATCTGGTCGCCAACGCCACAGAGGGGATGACCCGTTCTGCGGCGGAGATATCGGACAGTGCCGAAAGCGCCCGCGGTGTCACCGAATCGGCGGTGGCCAGGGTGGTCAGTGCCACTAAAAAAGTCACCGAACTGGGGCAGGCGGCCCGTCAGATCAGCAAGGTCACCGAGGTGATCACGGAAATTTCCGAGCAGACCAACCTGCTGGCCCTCAACGCCACCATTGAGGCGGCCCGCGCCGGAGGGGCCGGCAAGGGCTTTGCCGTGGTTGCCACCGAAATAAAGGGCCTGGCCCGACAGACCGCTGAGGCCACGGAGGAGATCAACGCCCGCATCGGCGGGATCCAGTCCTCCACCACTGAAACGGTTCGTAACATCGAACAGATCAGCAGCGTCATCGGCAATGTCAACGAGAGCGTGGGCCAGATTGCCACCGCGGTAGAGGCTCAGACCACCACCAGCCAGGAGATCGCCGACAATGTCGCGCAAGCCTCCCAGGGGATTCAGGAGGTCAACGCCAATGTGGGCCAGAGCTCTACGGTGGCCACCACCATTTCGGAAGAGATCGCCGAGGTCAACCTCTCTCTCCAGGAGATCTCCACATCCAGTGCACAGGTGAGCGCCAACGCCGACAATCTCTCCACCGTCGCCGATCGTCTCCAGGAGCGCGTGGGGCGGTTCAAGGTCTGATGTCGGCAGCCGCTCCCGCTGCACCCGTCACGCCTTGCCGGTCCACCGCGCCGGATGCGGTTTCGCGAACCGAGCATTAACGGCACTGGATGCGATCCAGCTGCGGTTCCAGCGGTCGGCCGGTGCGTTGCTTGGCCGCCTTCGTCAGGTGGTCCCCCATCATCACCTGACAATATCGGCACAGGTCGGCGCGCTTGCGGTCCACATCGCTGACGTTGCGGCAGTAATGCATGAGACAAGACGCGTCACGGCAATGACGCAGATCGAAGGTGTGGCCCAACTCGTGGGCGGCTTCTTTGGCCACCCGCTCGAGGTAGGCGCTTCTGTCGGTGACCTTGGAGAGCCCCTCTCCCAGTCGCTGGGTGGATACGACACAGCAGCTGCCGCCGAGTTGGGCCTCGCCGTACACGTGGGTGAGAATGGGGATGAAAAGATCTTCGCGGGTGACGGCCAGCACTTTGAAACAATCGGCCGGTGCCGCCGCGCTGAGATGGTCGAGAATGGCCGTGCTGTGGTACTGCTTGCGCTCGGTGTCATAGGCGAAGCCTATCTCGTCGATCAGGGGCGCTGTGCGGACGTCGAGCCCGAAGATCCGCGCCACCATGTCGGCCACCGCCCCCAACAGGTCCGGGGCGAATCCGCCGATGGGGGCGATCTGAACGCGCTGACCTACCGACCGGGATGGGACGCTCAATCGGGTGCCTGCAGTTGATAGCGCTTAATTTTGTTGTAGAGGGTGGAGCGATCGATCCCCAATAGCTTGGCACAGTGGCTGATATTCCAGCGGTGCTCGTTGAGGACCGTCTCGATGTGGTGTTTTTCCACTGCCTTGAGCGTATGGTCGGGCGGGGCGCTGCTTCGTGCAGCCGGTAAACCGCAGATGATGGGCAGGTCGGCCAGCATCACCTGGGCGCTCTTGCCGATCACCACGGCGCGTTCGATGGCGTTTTCAAGCTCGCGGATGTTGCCCGGCCAGTCATAGAGCATCATCTCATCCATCGCTTCCCGGTGAATCTTCCGAATGGGCTTGTTGGTTTCCCGGGCGAAGCGTGCCAAGAAATGATCGCAGAGCAGCGGAATGTCGGATTTGCGTTCCCGCAGCGGCGGCATCTCGAAGGAGATCACGTTGAGGCGATAGAAAAGATCTTCCCGGAAGCTGCCCGCTTCGATGGCGGTTTTGAGGTCACGATTGGTGGCGGCGATCACCCGGAAATCGGCTTCCATGGGCTGGGTACCGCCCACCCGGTAAAAGACGCGGTCTTCCAAGACCCGCAACAAGTCGATCTGCATCCGCATGCTGATCTCACCGATCTCGTCTAGAAAGAGCGTGCCCCCATTGGCCAGTTCGAGGCGCCCTTTCTTGGTGGTCTTGGCATCGGTGAAGGCGCCTTTCTGGTGGCCGAAAAGTTCGCTCTCCATGAGATGCTCGGGAATGGCCCCGCAGTTGACGGCCACAAAGGGGCCGTTACACCGCTGGCCGCAGGTGTGAATCGCCTTGGCCGCCAATCCTTTGCCTGTGCCGGTTTCGCCCGTAATCAAGACCGTCGAGTCGGTGGGCGCGACATCCTGGATCAGATCAAATACGACCTGCATGGCAGTGGCTTGGCCAATCATGCTCTCGAAGCGGGTGCGCTCCCTATACTGCTCCTTCAGGTAGAGGTTCTCCCGTGCCTGGCTTTGCTGGTGGATGATCTTCTCGATGAGGATGCCCAGCTCTTCCGGATCAAAGGGTTTGAGGAGATACTCCGCGGCGCCGCTTTTCATGGCCTCGATGGCGGTGCTGATGCTGCCGTAGGCGGTGATCATCACAACGGCTGTATCAAGCTCCAGCGCCATGACCTGCCGCAGTACCTCCAATCCGCTCATGCCCTCCATCTTGATGTCCAGCAGGATGATGTCATACCGTTTTTGCGCCAGCATCTTGAGGGCCGCTTCGCCGCTGGCGGCCGTGTCGACCTGGTGCCCGTCGCGCTCCAGCCAGCCCGCCAGCGATTCCCGCATGATCAACTCGTCGTCGACCACCATGATCTGGGTCTTGCTCATCTCTCCTCCGCAATGGGTGTCGGTTGCTCCCCCGTCGCTGTATCGGTGTGCCCGTCGGGAGCCATGGGCAGCTGAATGGTGAAGGTGGTGCCGGTGCCCTCGGTGGAGCGCACATGGATCGTGCCCTGGTGTGCTTTGATGATGCCGTAGGCCACGCTCAGTCCTAGCCCCACCCCCTTGCTTTTCTTCTTGGTGGTAAAGAAGGGTTCGAAGAGTTTGGCCTGGTTCTGGTGCGAGATGCCCACCCCGGTGTCTATGAAACTGATCCTTACGCCCCCGAAATCATCGTCCCGTGCCGTTTCGATGATGAGCGTGCCACCCCCGTTGCTCTCCATCGCTTCGGCAGCGTTGGAGATCATGTTCATGAAGACCTGCTGGAGTTGGTCTTCTGAGGCGGTGATCATGGGCAGTTGCGGTTCCAAGCGGGTCTCGATTTTGACGTGGTGGATCTTGAGCAGGTTCTCGTTGAGAAAGATGGTGTTGTTCAACAGGTCGTTGATATCGAGGCGTCCCAGCTCGATTTTGGATTGACGCGAGAAGGTCAACAGATTGGAAACGATGCGACTGATGCGCCGCGTTTCCGCTTCCATGAGATGGAGGTAGCGATCGAAATTGCGGTCCCCGTCGGGATCATCCGTTGTAGGGGATTCACTGCGAATCCGTTTCATCAAGAGGATGAGGTTGAGAATGCCGGCGATGGGGTTGTTGATCTCGTGCACCACCGAGGCGGAAAGCTTGCCCAGCGAGGCCATCTTGTCCTTGTGGAGCAACTGGCTGTGGGTTTCCTCGAGCTGGCGGGTGCGCTCCTCGACCATCTGCTCCAGCTGGCGCCGGTTCTCCTCCTCGCGTCGTTTGATGTCGGTGACATCGTGGCTGATCTCAAGGAAACGCGAAATCCGGCCATTTTTTTCCCACAGGGGGTAGAGGGAAACCTTCATGTAGTGAATGTTCCCCTGACTGTCAGTGCGGGTGCGGGTGGTTTGGGCGGGTCGGCGGTTGCGGATCACATCGCTGATGGGGCAGCCTTCACGGCGGTTGAAACATTCAGCGGTGTCACGGTGATGTACCTCATAGCAGCGCTTGCCGATGACCTGATCGCGTTCGTACCCCATGTGGCGTAGAAAGGCATCGTTGGCCGCCACGATGTACTGATCGGGGCTGATAACCAGGATAAAATCATCAATGCCGTTGAGGATGGTCTCCATCTCGGTGGTCCGCTGCTGCAACATGCCCACCTTGGTCTTGAATGCGTTCCAGAATAGGCTAAACGCCGGGTGGGAGAGCACCCGCAGCCCTTTGGGTTTGGCGGCCAATATCGCTTCCAGCAGGTCGGCAGCCGGATCGAGGAGGATAAAGAGATGGATTCCATATTCTTGAGCGAAGAGGTGGCGGTAGTCCTCGACGATGGTAAGCCCCTTTCGCCGGGCCAGAACGACACCGGCTTGTGCGGAATCGGGGTCGGCGACGGCGACAATGCGGGCGTTCACCTCATCCTGGAGAAAGTCGGTCGCGGTGATCTCCAGCACCTCTTGACAGAGGGTGCCGCCGCCGATGAGGGCGATATTGATAGCGGAAGATCTCTCCGGACTCAAGTGTGGCCTCCCCGTCTGGGTCGCTACGGCAATGATGGCTGCGATGGCAGTAACCGGGGCTATTTTGCCGCGGCCATCATCGCCGGAGAAGCTGTTGGTGCGGGGCGCGCGTCCCGGCAGGCGGTCGCTTCGGCGGTGCATGGCGAAGGTAGCACGGGCCTCAGACGGGGATCAAGGTCATTTTAGGCCCCCTTTCGCGCCGTTTACGGTCGTGCGCACCTCCCTTCGGCGCGTGAAAAATGGTTGACACCCCTACTACAGGGGCGCTAATCCGTAACCTTGGTTCAGGGGGGGCTGAAATGGCCATTTGGAGGTACCACTGAACCGGAATCGACCTGGATCACGGAGCGCGCGCTTTCGCCATCGATTTTATTAAGTGTCTGGTTAAAGATCATATAATTTCATTTAATCGACCAGATTGGTTGGCGCATTATGGGGCTCAAAATTGGTATGACCATGAGCCACTTTGTCGAAATAGGGGCGAATTCGGCCCCTGCAATGTGGCTGCGGATGCTGACAGCGTCAGTGGCCAATCGGAGCAGCACGGACAGGTGGGGCGGGATTCAAGACGCCACCTTATATAGAAAGCCGCTTGCCGCCGCCGTCGCTAACTGGATAAACGGCGTGGATCCGATGAAAATTCGAGGGGTTTCACGGTTACAGTTTTACACTTTTAATCCAATTTCCCAAGGAGTAGCCAATGGCGGATAAGGTCCATGGATCTGTGTTGGTTGTTGGAGGGGGTATTGCCGGAATGCAGGCCGCGCTGGATCTGGCCGATTCAGGATACTTCGTCCATGTCGTCGAGAAGTCACCGGCCATCGGCGGAGTGATGAGTGAGCTGGACAAAACCTTCCCGACCAATGACTGTGCCATGTGAATTATCTCTCCGAAACTGGTCGAGTTCGGCCGGCATCTCAACATCAATCTGATCACATGTGCGGAAGTCAAATCCATCGAAGGCACGGCGGGCAATTTCCAGGTCGTCGTCGATAAGGGGCCCCGTTTCATCGACGCGGACAAGTGCACCAGCTGTGGCGACTGCGCCGAAGTTTGCCCGGTAACACTGCCCGACGAGTACGACCAAGGGATGGGGGACCGTCGGGCGACCTATAAACGCTATGCCCAGGCGATCCCCGGTGCCTTCGCCATTCAAAAGGTGGACAAGGCACCCTGCCGTCTGGCCTGTCCAGCTGGTCTCAACGTCCAGGGCTATGTGCAGATGGTCAAGGAGGGCAAGTACAAAGAGGCCCTCGAACTCATCATGGAGGATCTGCCGCTGCCTGGTGTCTTGGGACGCGTCTGTCCCCATGGCTGTGAGGACGCTTGCCGACGGTGCGAGGTGGATCAGCCGTTGGCCATCCGAGATCTCAAGCGCCTGGCCGCCGACCAGTTCGACGCCCGGGAGATCGAGATCGAGTGTGCCCCGGAGCGTCCCGAGAAGGTGGCCATCATCGGTTCCGGCCCCGCTGGCCTCTCCGCTGCCTACCAATTGGCCCGGCGAGGCGTAAAAAGCGTCATCTATGAGGCCCTCTCCCAGGCCGGCGGCATGTTGCGGGTCGGTATTCCCGATCACCGGCTGCCGCCCGAGATCCTCGATCAGGAGATCGAAGTGATCACAAATCTGGGGGTGGAGATCAAGGTCAATACACCGCTGGGGCCCGATTTGACCGTAGACGACCTCTTCGATCAGGGGTACAAGGCCGTTTACTTGGCTGTGGGCGCCCACAAAGGGATCGGGCTCAACATTCCCGGTGAGAAAGCGAAGGGCGTTCGCCAGGGCGTGGAGTGGCTGCGTCAGGTCAACCTCGACGGCAGTGCGCCGCTCGGTAAGCGGGTGGCCATCATCGGTGGCGGGAACGTGGCCATCGACGTTGCCCGTTCGGCGGTGCGGCTGGGGGCCGAAAGCGTCCAAGTCATCTACCGGCGCACCCGTGCTGAAATGCCCGCCTGGGAGGAGGAGATCCAGGCCGCTGAGGCCGAAGGGGTCGAATTTGTTTACTTGACAGCGCCCCAAGAGATCCTCGTCGACAACGGCAAGGTGGACGGTCTACGCTGTATCCGCATGGATCTGGGAGGGGCGGACAGTTCCGGCCGTCGCCGCCCCATCCCCCTACCGGGCAGTGAGATCGATCTGGACGTGGACATGGTGGTGCCCGCCATCGGCCAGCGTCCGGACCTTTCCGCCATCGAAGCGGTGTCAGGGCTGGAGTTCACCCGGTGGTCCACCGCCGATGTGGACCCCGTCACCTTCGCCACGGGACGTCCCGGCCTCTTCGCCGGTGGGGATCTCCAAAGCGGTCCCTGGGTGGCCATCGGCGCCATCGCCGCCGGCAAGGAAGCCGCTGAGAGTATTGAACGTTACTTGGACAACGCCGACCTGGCCGCCGGTCGCGAGCCGCGCGAATATGGCGCACCGGTTTACCGACCAATCCCCGCGGATGCCGTCGTGACGGCGCGTGCCAAGATGCCCGAGCTGGCACTGGCCGAACGCGAGGGGAACTTCAGGGAGGTGGAGCTGGGGTATGCGGCGGCGGAGGGCCAGGCCGAGGCCGGCCGTTGCATCAACTGCGCCTACTGCTGCGAGTGCTACCAATGCGTGGAGGTCTGCGGCGCCGGCGCGGTGACCCTGGAGACCCACGCTCAGGAGCGTGAGCTGGTGGACCTCCAAGTGGGTTCGGTGATATTGGCGCCCGGATTCACCCCGTACGACCCTTCCGGTCTGGATTTCTACGGCTTCGACGAACACCCCAATGTCATCACCAGCATGCAGTTCGAGCGGCTGCTCAGCGCCTCAGGTCCCACCGAGGGCCACGTGGTGCGTCCCTCTGATCACAAGGAGCCCCAGCGTATCGCCTGGTTCCAGTGCGTTGGCTCCCGCGACCAGAACCGCTGCAACAACAGCTATTGCAGTTCGGTCTGCTGCATGTACGCCATCAAAGAGGCCGTCATCGCCAAGGAGCACGCCGGCGACGGGCTCGATTGCGCCATCTTTTACATGGACATGCGCACCTACGGAAAGGAGTTCGAGCGCTACTACGAAGGCGCCAAGCAGCAGGGCATCCGATTCCTGCGATCCAAGGTGCACACCATCGATCCGGTGCCCGGCAGCGACGACCTGGAGGTCCGCTACGTCAACGAGGACGGCAGTCTGGCCTCCGAGGTCTTCGACCTCATCGTTCTGTCGGTGGGACTGGAGACCAATCCCGAAGTGGTTGCCCTGGCCCAATCCATGGGGGTGGGGGTCACCGACGGCAATTTCTGCCAAACCGACACCTTCGCGCCGGTGACCACTACGCGCGAGGGGATTTTCGTCTGCGGCGCCTTCCAGGGGCCCAAAGACATCCCCACAGCCGTCGTGGACGCCAGCGCAGCGGCGGCCGCATCGGGCGAACTGCTCAGCCTGGCGCGCAACACCGAGACCCGCACGGCCGAGGTGGTGCCGGAGACCAGCGTGATTGGCCAGCGGCCCCGAGTGGGCGTTTTCGTCTGCCGCTGCGGCATCAATATCGCCGGTGTGGTGGATGTGCCCGCCGTGCGGGACTATGCGGCGACCCTCCCCTTTGTCGAATATGTCAACGACAACATGTACTCCTGCTCCCAAGATACCCAGGAGGAGATGACGGCCCTCATCAAGGAGAAGGGCCTCAACCGGGTGGTCGTGGCAGCCTGCACCCCCAAGACCCATGAGCCTCTCTTTCAGGAGACGCTCCTCAACGCAGGCCTCAACAAGTATCTCTTCGAGATGGTCAATATCCGCAACCAGGACTCCTGGGTGCACAAGAACAATCCCGAGATCGCCACGGGCAAAGCCAAGGACCTGGTGCGGATGGCGATCGACAAGGTGATCCTCAAGGAGGCCCTTGCCGAGACCGAGCTCAACGTCACCCAGGCGGCCCTTGTGGTGGGCGGTGGCATCGCCGGAATGACGGCGTCGCTGAGTCTCGCCCGTCAGGGCTACCCCACCCACCTGGTGGAGCGGACGGACCGCCTCGGCGGTCAGGCCTTGAGCCTCTTTCGCACCTGGAAGGGGGAACTGATCCAGCATCAGCTCGCTGAATTGGTGGCCGAGGTGAAGGCCGAACCCAAGGTGACCGTCCACCTCAACACCGAGTTGACCGCTGTGGACGGCTTTGTGGGCAACTTCAACACCACCCTCACGAACGGCACCGGCGAGGAGACCATTGAACACGGGGTGACCCTCATGGCCACCGGCGCCCACGAACTGGTGCCCAGTGAATATGCCTATGGTGAAGATGATCGGATCGTCACCAGTCTGGAGCTGGATCGCCGGTTGCGGGCCGATGACGACACGGTGAAGAATCTCGCAACGGCGGTCTTCATTCAGTGTGTGGGCTCGCGCGAGCCCGAACGGCCCTATTGTTCACGGGTCTGCTGCACCCACGCCATTGAAAACGCCCTGGCCTTGCGGGAGCGGAATCCCGAGGCCAACATCTACATTCTCAATCGTGACATCCGCACCTATGGCGAACGCGAATTGATTTACACCAAAGCGCGTGAGGCCGGCATTATCTTCATCCGCTTCGACGTGGGACACAAGCCGAGCATCTCCGCTGCGGATGGCAAGATTACTGTCCGGGTCACCGACCACATTCTTGGTCGCCCGGTGGAGATCGAGACCGATCTGCTCAGCCTTTCGGCCGCCGTGGTCCCCTATGCTGACGAGCAGTTGGCCCAGTTCTACAAGCTGCCCCTCAATGCGGACGGCTTCTTCGTGGAGCGCCACGCCAAATTGGGGCCCTCCGAGTTCGCCACCGACGGTGTTTTCCTCTGCGGTTTGGCCCACTATCCCAAGAGCATCGACGAATCGATCTCGCAGGGCAAGGCCGCCGCTTCCCGGGCGGTGACCCTCCTGGCACAGGAGAGGATCTTCACCAGCGGAGAGGTCGCTCAGGTGGACCCCATGCTCTGTTCGAGCTGCGGTGTCTGTGTCTCGGTGTGTCCCTATTCGGCACCGAGTTTCATCGAGGCGGACGCCCGCATGTTTGCCGGCAAGGCCACCATTAACGCCGCCCTGTGCAAGGGCTGTGGTCTGTGCGTGGCCTCTTGCCGCAGTGGGGCGATTCACCACAAAGGTTTTGACAACAACCAGATTTTCGCCATGATCGACGCGATCTAAGCGGCGGATTTGATGCTTCAGGTGGTTGCACGGCAATCACCCCATTTCGATGAAGGAGTGAAATCTATGTCTGATTGGGAACCGAAAATCGTCGCCTTTCTGTGCAACTGGTGCAGTTACGGTGCTGCGGACCTGGCAGGCGTCAGCCGTCTCCAGTACCCGCCCAACATCCGGGTGATTCGCATCCCCTGCACGGGGCGCATGAGCCCCAAGTTCGCGCTGTCTGCCCTGCGCAACGGGGCTGATGGCGTATGGGTGAGCGGTTGACACCCCGGCGACTGCCATTACCTGGAAGGTAATTACTACGCCCGTCGGAAATTCGTGCTCCTGA
>JAAUYD010260139.1_pt1 | contig 38049 bp, 34 predicted proteins | sample 7278101 | NCBI WGS metagenome assembly JAAUYD01 (sample SAMN14350128, study PRJNA611818) | marine sediment metagenome | isolation source: surface marine sediment (0.6m) | place: French Polynesia: Moorea | collected 2018-08
CAATCTTCTAACAACTCAATTGGATACAGGTTAAGCGTCGTAAAAGACGGGTAAAGTTTGGTAGGAGTGCAAGCTTCTTCCAAACATAAAACCGCTCAAACCGCTCAAACCGCTCAAACCCCTAAATTCCATTTGTGGGATGGGCATCTTGCCCGTCTTAGTTAATTAGGCACCCCACAAGAGAGATTTTGGATATTTTGGATATTTTTTAATTCAGCAACACCCTTAATTCCATAGCTAAGGCATAATTGCACCTGAAAGGTTAGCACCGTCTAAAAGAGTACCGTTTAAATTTGCACCAGTGAGGTTAGCATCACCGAGATTAGCACCCCGTAAGTCAGCTTCGCTTAAATTTCCATTGCGGAGATTAGCTTTAGCAAGATTGGCACCACTGAGGTTTGCACCGCTTAAATCTACACCACTCAAGTTAGTATTAGCGAGATTTGCACCACCTAGATTCACATTTTGGAAATTCATTCCTCGCAAGTCCTTTCCTTGCCAATTAACACCACCGAGGTTTTTCCCTGGTGTATTTAGCTGAGTTTCTACCTTGGTTATGGGGGGTGAATCTGGTGGTGGTATAACTATGTTTCTTACAGTTGGAGTTGATGTTTCTACTGGTGCAATGGATGTTTCCACTGATGTAATTGATGCTTTTGGTACTTCCACTGATGCATCGGATTGTACTGGCTTCTCTGTGGTTTTCAACAGCAAATAAATTCCTGTTCCAGCCAAGAGAACCCCTCCGGTAATTACAGATGTGAGAATAACAAGTAAGCGTTGACGCTCGTGATTTTTAGACATTACCATTTTTTACAGCAAGGGGATTTATCCATGGAATGTTAATTTATACTTTATCCTACCTTGCCGACTCTGGTTCCTTAAGTAGATACATCATCTTTTCAAGCTATTTTCCTAAACTCTTAACAATAATTTATTAAAGAAATGTAAAAAAAAGAAATAGACGAGCTTTTACCTGATTTCAACAAGAAGGCTCACACCTGCGGTGATAGGGAGGTGTTGAGATGAATTGTTGAGCGTGATAATATTCAAATGGTTGATGACCCACCCAACTGTATGGAACAGAAAGGCTAACTTCAAAGTAGTAAGACTTGCCGCAGCAACATCAGAGCTTGGGGAAAGAGCATTCCTGATGGTATGCCATTGCAGTAAATCCGAGGAATGTTGCACGAACAACAATTAAACTGCCTAGGTCAGATGGGCGGCTGCCTGGGTTCTCCCTTGAGGGGATAAAGGTCGCAAGACCAGAGACGTTGTGTAAGACCATCATCGGGTTAAGTCCCGAACTTTGTTCCTAACGTGGCAACGGCGGATGAGACGGGAAGCCTATACTGTACCGTTCACCGAAGGTGTTCCCGAAGGGTAGGTCAGTGTAGGTACTTCACTTGTACAACAAACGGGTAAACACACATCTTGCACCTGGGTTAAAAACCGGGTTTCTTGAGAATGACTAATGTTGAAAGCCTAAATTTTGCGAACAGAAACCCGGTTTTTTTTAGTGTTGCCCTTGAATGGTGCAAGACATGACTAAATAAACCAACCATTTGAAACAGCCCAAAAGCCTGTCATATAAGCATTTTTAATTTTTAATTTTTAATTTTTAATTTTTAATTCCACGCAGCGGTACTAGAATCAGGTAATTCTCAGACTAATGGGTCACCCACTGCGGTAGTCTAGATGAGAGTTCATTTATCTCCTGCCTTTTACATTTTCGTTTATGACATCTGTTGTTTCCAGTCCCCCCCGTACAGTTCGCATTGGTTCTCGTAAAAGCCAACTCGCATTGGTGCAAACTCACTGGGTAAAAGCACAACTGCAAAAAGCATTCCCAGAGATTAATTTTGAAGTCCACACTATGTCTACCCAAGGTGACAAAATCTTGGATGTGGCATTAGCTAAGATTGGGGATAAGGGACTCTTTACTAAAGAGCTTGAATTGGGGATGATTAATCAAGAGATTGATTTTGCCGTACATTCCCTCAAAGATTTACCGACTAATTTACCAGAAGGATTAGCATTAGCAGCGATTACCGAACGGGAAAACCCCGCTGATGCCTTAGTTGTACATGAAAAGCACAAGGATAAGCAAATCGATACCCTCCCAGAAGGTGCTGTTATTGGTACATCTTCCCTGCGACGACTGGCACAACTGCGCCATCAATTCCCCCACTTTACCTTTAAAGATGTGCGTGGTAACTTAAACACCCGCATGGCAAAATTAGATGCAGGTGAATATGATGCCCTAATTTTGGCTTATGCTGGTTTAGAAAGATTGGGAATGAGCGATCGCATTCATCAAGTTCTGCCCAAGGAAATTTCCCTACATGCGGTGGGGCAAGGTGCATTAGGCATTGAATGCCGTGCAGATGATACAGAATTGATTTCTCTGCTGAAAGCCATTGAACATCCCCCAACCCGCGATCGCTGTCTGGCTGAACGTGCTTTCTTGCGTGACTTAGAAGGAGGCTGTCAAGTACCTATAGGTGTAAATACGGAAATAGATGGTGAGACATTAACACTGACAGGTATAGTCGCCAGCGTTGATGGTCAAAAACTAGTCAAAGATACTGTCAGCGGTTCTACAGAGGATGCTGAAAAATTAGGCACTGAACTAGCAAAGCTTTTGCGGCAACAGGGAGCGCAGGAAATTTTGTCGGAAATATTCGCCGAAATCCAACGGGGTGCCTGAGCTGTCGTTAAGCAAGCAGATGTGATTATATAAATAAAGATTTCCTTCCCAGGAAAATTCTGCAAAGACGCGATACATCGTGCCTGGAGATTTTGCGGATGGAAATTGAACACATAGGCAGTGAGGGGAACATAAAATTATCATGCGGATTCTATTTGTAGCAGCAGAAGCAGCACCCATTGCTAAAATCGGAGGAATGGGTGACGTGGTTGGGGCATTACCGAAAATCCTCAAAAAAATGGGGCATGATGTGCGGATTTTTATGCCTTACTATGGCTTTCTGCCAGACAAAATGGAAATTCCCAAAGAACCAATTTGGCAGGGATATGCCATGTTCCAGGAATTTGCCGTTTACGAAGGGATTCTACCAGGTACTGATGTTCCCTTGTATTTATTTGGACATCCTGCCTTTATGCCCCGACGCGTCTACTCTGGAGAAGATGAACACTGGCGGTTTACTTTGTTTGCCAATGGAGCGGCTGAATTTTGCTGGAATTACTGGAAGCCACAAATTGTCCACTGTCATGATTGGCACACGGGCATGATTCCAGTGTGGATGCATCAATCTCCAGATATTAGCAGCGTGTTTACCATTCATAACCTGGCATATCAGGGTCCGTGGCGTTGGTATTTAGACCAAACTACCTGGTGTCCCTGGTATATGCAAGGACATAACACCATGGCAGCTGCTGTACAGTTTGCCGACAGGGTAAATACAGTTTCCCCCACCTATGCCGAACAAATCAAAACTGCTGCTTACGGTGAAGAATTAGAAGGTTTGATGTCCTTTATCAGCGGTAAGTTATCGGGAATTCTCAACGGTATAGATACGGAAGTTTATAACCCCGCTGATGATAAATATATTGCCCAAACCTTCACCCCTGATACTATAGAGAAACGCAAAGCGAATAAAATAGCTTTGCAGGAAGAAATAGGGTTAGAAGTTAACTCCAATGCCTTTTTGGTTGGGATGGTAACCCGGTTGGTGGAACAAAAAGGCATTGATTTGGTGCTGCAAGTTCTAGACCGGTTTTTAGCATATTCAGATGCCCAGTTTATTGTTTTGGGCACAGGCGATCGCTACTATGAAAGTCAATTATGGCAAATGACATCCCGTTTCCCCGGAAGAATGAAAACCTATCTGCTCTACAATGATGCCCTCTCCCGGCGAATTTACGCGGGTTCTGATGCCTTTTTGATGCCTAGCCGTTTTGAACCCTGTGGAATTAGTCAAATGATGGCGATGCGCTATGGTAGCATTCCCATTGTCCGCCGTACCGGGGGGTTAGTTGATACAGTATCACACCATGACCCCATGAATGAAGGCGGTACAGGTTATTGTTTTGACCGTTACGAACCACTGGATATGTTTACTTGCATGATTCGGGCTTGGGAAGGTTTCCGCTATAAAGATAGATGGCAGACACTACAGCAACGAGGTATGCAACAAGACTTTAGTTGGTATAAATCTGCCAAGCAATATGTGAAGTTGTATCAATCAATTCTTGGTTTACCAGAAGAGGAGCAAAATCCGCAACCAGAGGATTTAGTTGCAAATTAATTCGGATTGGTAATTGGTAATTGGTAATTGGTAATAGTTTTATCCTTTACCGTTTACCATTAATGCAGAACCGAATTTATACATGAATGGTACTAAGATAAGCGCTTTCCTCTTGTAGTAACTCGTTTCCAGGCTGAGCCTGGAAACGCATCCGTTGGAGGCTCTGCCTCCCATTAAGTCTGGAGGCGGAGCCTCCGTATAATGCATTACAAGGTAAAACCTTGTAACGAGGGACGGGAGTCCTCTCACGGAAGCTAGATAGATTTTGTGGGATTGCCTGCATTCCCTTGGGAATACTAATGATAACTGTAGCCTTAGACTACACCGAGAGATTGTATGTGCTATTTTGTTAACACATAAACTGTATTTTGTCAAATGCAAGTATTTATGAGGTGAACAAGGGGAGTGAAAATTGGTCTTTCTTGATGTGATGAAAATTTGACTTTTTGGTTAGCTTCTACGCAATAACTAGGCTTGTAGCTGATTTGGGCGAGTTATGGTCACAAGGGTGCCAAAATCAGTTTTTTCTACTATAGCATCAAACAACGCAATTACGTGAATAATTTTTCTCGAAAAATTGGACAAAAAATGAGTAAATATTTGAATTATAAAACTAAATAGCTTTGAGTATAATTTTTGATTATATTTTGTGGTATCAGCAAAGGATAGGATTAATTAACGGATAATGCAAGCAGGTATTACTAAATAATTAATTATCTAACCATTTCATAAAAATCTCTACAAATCCCATAAAAATCAGCGCGGCATGGGTTCAATCTAAAATCTAAAATCCAAAATTGCATGACATATTAATAAATTGAAGTTGTGAGAATAGGTGTCTGTGTTAATGTATGATGCCCAACCGGAATTTGAATCCAAAACTCTGTTCCCTTGCCTGGTTCTGACATACACTTAAGGTGTCCGCCATGCTTATCTACAATAATTTGGTAACTAATTGATAAGCCCAAACCCGTACCTTCACCCACTGGTTTTGTAGTAAAGAAGGGGTCGAAGATTTTGTCCCTGACTTTTTCTGGTATTCCCGAACCATTGTCTTTAATACAGATACTCACCCAATTGGCTTCGAGAATTTGGGTAGAAATTGTAATTTTCATGGGAATGGCACTAATTTCATCCCATGATCGAGTTTTGTTATATTCGCGCAAAGCATCAATAGCATTAGTGATAATATTCATAAACACTTGGTTGAGTTGACCTGCATAGCATTCCACCTTAGGTAACTCTCCATATTCTTTAATTATTTCAATAGCCGGATGTTCGCGGTTAGCCTTGATGCGATTATGTAAAATCACCAGGGTGCTATCAATACCTTCGTGAATATTCACAGGCTTCATTTCCGCTTCATCCAATCTGGAGAAATTGCGTAATGTCAGTACAATTTCACGAATACGATCAGCTCCCATTTCCATAGAAGAAAGCAAGCGGGGTAAATCCTCCACTAGGTAATTAAAATCTATCTCTTCCATCATCTCAATAATGTCAGACTTCGGATGAGGATAGTGTTGCTGATAGAGGAGAATTAAAGCAACTAAATCCTCAAAGTAGTTGTTGGCGTGACCAAGGTTAGCATAAATAAAGTTAACAGGATTATTGATTTCGTGAGCAACACCTGCAACCATTTGACCTAGGCTAGACATTTTCTCCGTTTGAATTAATTGTGCCTGGGTTTGCTGTAGTTCTTTTAAGGCTGTACTGAGTTTGTTCGCTTGAGTTGAAGCAACCACCGCTGTATTTCGGCTCTGGGAGTAAAGTTCTGCCTGATCGATAGCGATCGCCAATTGGTTGGTTACAGATTGCAACAGCTCAACTTCATCATCATCCCAAGGACGAGGTTCCTTGCAATGTTCGCAGACAATTACACCAATTTGACCGGAACGGGTACGTAAAAAAGCAATCAAGAGTGAGGAAATTCCTAAATAAGTTAATAGTCCTTGGCTTTTATGATCGAGTTGACTATCAACAGAAACATCATCTATACGCAATAGTTCTAAATTCTGGAGATGTTGTCCCAAAGTTTGCATTTGCCAAATGGTATCATTATGGCTGATGCTATGAGACTGATCGGAAATACTAGCTTCGTAACAAAGTTCAAATTGAGGTGCTTTATCCTCACTGATAGAACACCAAAGAAATTTACAGCGCTCAATTTGGAATAAATTACGAATTTCTTCAACAGCGGTTCCCAAAACTTGTTCTAATTCTAGAGAATTGCGAATTTGACTAGCCAGATAGTTGAGTAATTCACTACGTTCAGCTATTTTTTTGAGTTGGTACTGATTCAGCTGAATTTTATCTGCCATGCGGTCAAAAGCAACTGATATTTGAGCTAATTCATCTGAACCTTGCAACCCACTGCGTTTATCCAAATTTCCTTGAGCTAGACTGTTAGTAGCTTTCACTAATAGAACTGCTCGATTTGTGAGAGTTCTGTCAAAAAATATCCATACTAAAAGACAGGAAAAAGTTAACACGACCGTGGCTTCAAGTGAGCGCTGTAATGCATCAGCATTAGCTGTCTGCTTTAATTCAGAAACATCATACTGAAGCAAAAGCACCCCTACTTTGCTAGGACGCACTTCACCAGGTACAGAACCTAAGACCACAGGATATATTGCCTGGATAACATCTTTGTTTTCATTCATTTTGACTTTACTAGACATATTTTCCCGTACCCTTTCTAGGTCTGATAAATATTTCTCTGCCTCCGTATCAATTAGTTTACGGTTCCGCAGTTCATAGCGAGTTGCCAAGAGAATCTTATTGTTTTCATTACTAAGAATTGCTAACTTTAATGCTGGATTGCCACCAAGCTTACTGATTACTAGCTCTGCTCCCTCAACGTCATTTTTGCGGAAAAAATACTCTAGCATTCCGGATATTTGATCTCCAGAAAAGCGTGCTTGTGCATTGGCATTTTTTTCTGTACGGGCAAATGAAAGGGATACATCCCTGTAAAAGGAAAATCCGCCTAATACGCTACCGAATATTAATAGAATAACTGGGATAGAAATGCGTAGAGCAATAGGAAATTTTTTCATATTTTTTGATAGATGCTGTATATAAATTTATTTTTAGCGGTTTTTTAAATTTTAAGTATACTAGATTACATGTTTTTAATTGTGATTATGACAAGATTAATGATATATTTATTGGTAAATATTGTTTAATTTATTGGTTTTAATTCTATAAAGGTAAAAGCATGTGGATTAACTGATATACTTTTCACCTTTATAGAATAAAAAAGTTAGAAAGATATTAGTTTCATTGTTTACTTCCTAAACAGGACAATGGATAATTGGCATTACTATTATTTATCTGATATTTTGACTTCTTTGACTATGCGGTCGTCAAACAGAGAAATGGGATCTATATATTGTTTCAACAATTTGTTTTCAGACATAAATTTGGCAACCTCTTTGACTCGCTTAGCTGATACAGTATCCTTTTTGCTTAAGAGCTTTTGATTTTCTTGCAAGTCGGGAATGTGAAGACCTTCCAAGGATTTGAGAAATTGTTTTGGTGTAACTCCTTCACGGGGAGCAATTCGCTTAGCCGCATCTTGGGGATTTTTTTCTAAGTAATTTAAGGCACGAAAATGACCATTTATTAAAGCCTGAATTTCCGCATTACGCTTACTGAGCTGTTCTTCCTTAACTACAAGAACATCCAAAATTTCACCCGGAATTTGGCTGCTGTCAAACAACAAATTGGCTCCTATTGCTAACAAATTGGAACGAGTGGGTTCAAAGGTAACTACAGCATCCACCTTTTTTTGTTTGTAAGCCTGTTCATGTTCTGACACACCTAAAGAGACAATTTGCACATCTTTAGGTGTTAAACCAGCTTTCTGTAATGCTCGCGTGAGAACAAAGGCTCCTAAAGCACCAGATTCTACACCTACCCGCTTTCCTTTGATATCTTGGAGGCTTTGGATATTGGGTTGTCCCAGAATTACATCTGCACCATTAGTACTATCCATAATCAGTACTATTCGCGTATCTGGGTGGGTTTCCGCAACCAGCAAAGCTTCATAGAGAGTAAGGGTTACCGCTTCCAAATCTCCATTACGGAAGGCTCGAATCAGTTCTGAAGCAGAAGGATAGTCAACTAAGCGGATGGGTGTATCTTTGTAGTATTCTAAATCACGGGCTAAATAGAGACTTTCATAACCAGGCCAAACAAGAAAACCAACCCGTAAAGGCTCAGGAGGCTTTTGGATACAACCAGCTAGGGTGGATACGAGTAGTATTCCAGCTACGATACCAAGAATGAAATTCTTGAGGAGTCTCTTACTCCCCCTAAGACGATATTTCCGATTGGAAACCCATCGGAAAAAATGTTTCGATACATAGTTACTGAAGTTCATAAATGGTTTGATGCACTCTGTAAGTGACGGCTATACAAATGGTGTAGAAACATCCGCGCATTTACGGTTGCTACGGGAGCAAACCATAGACTAAATAAAAGGTTACTTAAACCAGATTTGGAATGATACGAATGATACACCATATTCGTGGTATCAAAAAAAATAGTAAACCGCAATATTCATACTTTTGGGCTTAAGGTTAAACCCATTAAACCTAACAATATGAGAGCCAGAGATAATATTTTAAATATATTATTTGGCTCATTAAAATACATAATTCCCAACGTCGATACAATTGCAATTGCACTACCAGTCCAGATAGGATAGGTAAGACTCACATCCATTTTATTTGCAGCCAAAGTTACGCAAATAAAAGAAAGTCCATAATAAAGAAACAAGAAGAATGAAGACTTCAAGTGAGTAAAACCATTAGAATCCTTGATGCATAAAGTACCCAGGACTTCAAAATAGATTGCCAAAGCCAGATAAATGTAGCTCATGTTGTAATGTCAGATCCATAGTTTAACAACTCTGGCGATGCTTCCCTAACAACAATGCTCTAACCTATGTACAAAGTATAGGTTTAATAACTCTGGCAATGCTTCCTGACAACTATATTCAAACCCAGGTAAAAAAAATGGGTTTAACAACTAAATGCGATGCTTACCTGACAACAATTGCTAAACCTCTGTACAAAATATAATACAGGCTGAATATTCACATTTTGCATCACAAGATGCTTGAGAAAATCAGAGTCTGAAATCCCTAATTCTTCACCTTTATTAAGAAACTGCAAGATATGTGAATACAAATTCTAAACTGGTAGATTTTTATCCAATCACACAACTCACCTCTTCTTTTAAGAATTCCCAGCATTCTTCTTGCAATTTCTGGAAAAGACTTTGTTGCAGTTGCACGAAACCGCTAAATCCTTGAAATACTAAATTCTGAACTTCTTCTTCTGAATATGGACTATATTGAACTGCTAAATTCAATGCGTCCAAAGCAGCTTCATAATGTTCTTTTTCTACACCCGCTTCTTGATAACTTCCATGAATAGCTATCCAATACCACGAACTAAATTGTTTGCCATCTAATTCAACTTTGCCATGAGTATCCCTCAAGTATTTATCAAAACCTATACCTGATTTTTCATAGCGCACAACTTTGTCTATAAGAGTATATTCACGGTCTGCAAGCATTTCAGAGGCAGCATGAACACCCATGGCTTTAATTAATGCCTCAATGTTTCCTGGTACTCCTTCATAAGCACTGATTGCAGCAGTTAATAATGAAGTAAGCCAATTAGGAACTTTTGCAAATTCATTTCTTTCTTGCACACTCAGACCTGCATAGTCACCAACAGCTTTGAGAGTTGCCTGTGCAAGGTTTCGATGAGTAAAACCTTTATAGTGTTTATCAGAATGTTCCTCAATGGTTGCTGCAATGACTCTAGCAGCAACTTTCAAACCTCTATCTCCTTCATCGACAATATCACAGTTTGGATCTCTAAAGAGTTCACGTGATAAACCAATTGAACTTGCAAGTCGTGCCACCAATGGACCTGCTGCCCCATTAAAGTGGCTATAACGTTGCATAAAAAGATAAAAGGCTTTGGGATTTTGAGTAGCAATTCGACAGCACTCTTCTACTGTTTGATCTAGTTGAGAAAAATTGAAATGACTATCAAAGTCTTTTTCTGTAAATAAAACAGCTTCCTCAAGTGGATATGCAAAATCATTGAGAAGGGAATTAGGCATATTGTTTTATAAAAAGGGATTGAATTCACCATACATTAATCACAATATGAACAATGATGACAAAAGAAATAAGCGCAAAAATACCTATTTTTTTTTAAAGATTGCAATTGTCAAGTTTTTGTAAATTATTTAAAGGCATAGTCAGTATATTAACTATCAAAAATATTCCAAAACTATAAACTTATAATTCAAAATCAACAACCGTAATTATATGAGTGTTTTCTCAAAGCTGATTAACCGAAAAAATACTTATAGAGGATTACTATTTGATTTTTGTTAGCGTAGCCTGCGCTTTGCGCTTACAGAACGAGCGTACACTTTCTGTTAAGAGTTCCCTGTTAAGAGTTCCCTGCCCCTACAAGTCAATTCACAAATCAAACCGGATTCCTATATATAGTTCAATACCGTACTGCTGCGCGTGATGCAAGCTACAGTTAAGCCTGAAAACTAAAACTGGTGTAGGTTGGGTTGTAGCTTGCTTCCCCGGAGGGGTGGAACGAAACCCAACATTACCAAGACTTTGTTGGCACACATCTTGCACCTGGGCTAAAAACCGGGTTTCTTGCAAATCTCTCAGTCTCAAAACCTTAATTTTGCGTTTAGAAACCCGGTTTTTTTAGTCTTGTTGAGAATGGTGCAAGATATGAGTTGGGTTTCGCTGTCGCTCTACCCAACCTACTATTTTCCTTAACTGTAGCTTGCATCACGCGCAGCAGTACCGTATTGATATATAGTTATAATTTGCTACTAAGCTATCCTATTATTTTCTTAAAAACAAGAACCCCAACTTCTTGAAAAAGTCGGGGTTCTGAGTAGGGACAGGACGCAAGTAAATTACACTTATTGTTAGAAACGCTTTTGCTACGGTGTTCCTACAATTTATTGAACTAGGAACAGCCATATTTTTGAATCAGCCAACCCCCAAATAATTTTCTACAATTTGCAAAATTCGTTCAGCTGCATGACCATCACCAAAAGGATTAATAGCATTTGCCATGGTGTCATAAGCTGCTGGACTACTCAACAATTGTGCTGCATTAGCAACAATATCTTCTGGTTTGGTTCCCACGAGTTTAGCCGTACCCGCAACCACCGCTTCTGGTCTTTCTGTGGTCTCTCTTAACACCAACACAGGTTTACCTAAACTCGGTGCTTCTTCCTGCAAGCCACCGGAATCAGTTAGCAGCAGATAACAACCCATAATCGCTCCCACCAATTCCCCATAATTCAAGGGTTCCGTTAAAAAAATCCGGGGATGATTACCCAAAATTGCCTGTAATGGTTCCCGTACCGTAGGATTGCGGTGTAAGGGTAGCAGTAAAGCGGTATCAGGAAATTTATCTAATATCTGTAAAAACCCTTGGGCAATATCTTGTAGTGGTTGTCCCCAATTCTCCCGTCTGTGAACTGTTGCTAACAGTACACGATAATTATTCCATTCTAACCCCGGCACATTACAAACTGGTTTCTGAGCAGCTACATTTAACAGCGCATCAATCACCGTGTTACCCGTCATCTGAACTTCACCCAAAACCCCTGAAGCTTTAAGATTTTCCACAGCCAAAGGTGTAGGTGCAAAGTGCAATTGGGTAAGCTGGGAAATCAGTCGTCGATTTGCTTCTTCTGGATAAGGATTGAATAAATTATCAGTTCTTAACCCTGCTTCTACATGACCTACAGGAATTTTGTGATAAAAAGCTGCTAAAGTTGCAGCAAATGCTGTGGTGGTATCTCCCTGGACTATTACCAAATCAGGCTTGTATTTTTGAAATAATTCTTCTAATCCCTGTAAACTACGGTTAGTGATATCAGTTAGAGATTGCTGCTTTGTCATAATCTCTAAGTCACTATCCGCTTTCAAGTTGAACAGGTACATCACTTGTTCAACCATCTCCCGATGTTGTCCCGTCAAAATCACTTTGGTTTCAAAATTGGGAGAACCTTGAAATACTTGAATTACTGGAGCTAACTTAATTGCTTCGGGACGAGTACCCAAGATAATGCAAACTCGATTTTGATTAGTCATTTGTTATGAGTCATTTGTCAGTCACTAATCAATAGTCAGTATTCAGCTGACAATCGTCAATACTTAACATTCACACAAATGACAAAAACCATGAAAAAACCCGGGTTAACCGGGCAGATGCACTGTTTGTCGAATATAGCTAGTGATGGTTAGGATTTTACTTCACAGGTTAAAGGACAAGCAGCGTAGATGGACTTTTGCATTTCTTCTTCCTCTCCATGCAACCAACTTAACCACTTGATTTCACTGGGATGAACACCCTTAGCTGTTAACACACCAGCAGCCACAACAACCGCCAAAACATTAAACATTATTAAGCCACCTGCTACCAGCAACACAGCACTAACAGGCATCACCGATTGCAACACAACCGACAACAGACATCCAACCGTAGCCATCAACACAACCAAAGGAAAACCGACAACCAGCAAGCAAACTGCCAAGGTGAAAGTCCAAATTAAAAAGCTTTTGATCATCATAACGGAGTATGTATTGCTCATATTAGTTGTTTGAGACAAAGACATTGCTAATCCTCCAAAATCGATAACAGAAATTTAAATCTAGGAAGTATCTTGCTGCTGCTGTTTTCCAGCGGGATCAAGATTTAATGAACTCCAGTATATAAAAACTGGTTGAGAATAGGAGCATTTATTTAACAAAATTTACAGTTATTGTCTGGAGTTCATGATTTCATCCCTATTTATGTATTCTGAAGCAAAACCTATCTTTTACATCTATCTATAGACATATACCCCAAAACCATTAGTTTCTAAGGAGTCTTCAGGAATTGGATATTTAGATCCCTTTACACTTCTTATGCAAAATAATGTAGATACTCATTGTTTCCAAATGTAAATTAACAAATTAAAGGATGCTGGTTATCTATCCTGTTTGTAAACAAATATGAAGGACTCACCTTAGGCTTTGTGAGCAATTTAAATATCAAAAAATCATACCTCAGATAGAGGGTTAACGTACTCTGAATGCAGCAAAATGCCATCATTTTTTGACCTTTACATTTCTTTATATCGGGGATGGAACCCACAATCTATCGGTGTATTGCAGGGAACATCCGTAATCTATCGGTGTATTGTAAGGGCACGGCATCCGTAATTTATCGGTGTATAGAGTAACTTTGCCGACGCCGTGCCCCTACCGACACCGTGGTTCCCCCTTGTGGGGCACCCTGAATTTAATGTTTAAAAATATACTTTATATATAAATATTTATACTAGTCTCGATTGAGATTATTTTGTGTTAACCAATATATATAGTGTTTAAAACAAGCAATTTCAAAGGTATTCATTACAGAATAGTTAAAGCAACATTATTTCAATGAGTATTAAATAGCACTTTGATGAACCATTGTATATAACAGACTCTGCAACTTGGGAAGTCCTCAATTTGTAGATATTTGCTTGTTGTTAACCCAAATCACCCACTACCCAATCTTTTGACTGATGACAGAATCACAACGTCCATCGAATTCAACTTCAACCACAGTCCGTAATGCTCCTCCCTTACCACCACCACCACCGAGTGTAACAGCAACGACAACCGCAGCAACAGCCCGTCAAACTCAAACAGCATCTAATAATGTCGAAAAAGCTGTTGAGGGAACTGTGCAACCTCCTTCTTCACCACCACCCCTCAATGGTTCTGTAAAAGCCCATCGTCCCGGTACTCCACCTCCCGCAGCTACTCCCCCACGTCCCAAAACTAACAGTTTGCAACCAACTTTTGCCCAATTGGTAAAAGAAGCTTTTGACAAAGGGTATTCTGACATTCACTTGGGTGTTGGTGAAATTCCTCGCTTCCGTAACCGAGGAGAAATTGAGGCAACAAGTTATCCAGAAACAGATAAAGAGACTTTCATTAGTTGGTTGCGGGAAGTTTTAAGTGATAAAGAGGTTCACCACTTCCAAGAACACCTAGATTTTGACGGAGCAACTCAGTTTGACTTTGCTCGGGTACGGATTAACATCTTTGACACCCTAAAAGGCTATGCAATGGTGTTGCGATTGATTCCCCTGAAAATCTTGACTATGGATCAATTGAGATTGCCTGTTATTTTTAGGGACATTTGCCATTACCACAAAGGTTTAATTTTGGTCACAGGTCCCACGGGTTCTGGTAAGTCCACCACCATGGCAGCGATGATTGACTACATCAATAAAGAAATGCCCAAGCATATCATCACCATTGAGGACCCGATTGAATTTGTTCACAGAAGTCAAAAATCTTTGGTAAAACAGCGAGAAGTGGGCATCCACACCCTGAAATTTGACAACGCTTTAAAAGCTGCTTTGCGGGAAGACCCAGATTTGATTCTGGTGGGGGAAATGCGGGATAAAGAAACAGTTAATACTGCCCTTAAAGCTGCTCAAACAGGTCACTTGGTAATGGGAACCCTGCACACCAACAGTGCTGTAAAAACCATTGAGCGTATCCTGAATCTCTACCCTGGTGAGGAACAAGACCCCATGCGGGTAGCATTATCTGAATCTTTAGTGGCTGTAATTGCTCAAGGTTTGTGCCGGACAACAGATGGTAAACGTGCAGCTTTCCATGACATTCTCGTAAATACAGATGCTGTCAAAGACTGGATTAAAGACGGTAAATACGATGAAATCCACGAATTGATGAAGCAAGCTAGTTTTGACGGCATGATTACCATGAACCAGTCCCTATACAACCTTTACCAAGAAGGTCGAATTACAGAAGAAGTCGCCTTAGAAATGTCACCAACTCCTAACGAAATGGCGCAGTTTTTGCGAGGACGAGTTTAACCGGAATACTGTATACTGTAAGGGCACGGCATCAGTAAGATTCCCCGTTTTTGTCAAAAATATTGCATGTCGTGCCCCTACTATTTTCCTTAACTTAATTTTGCAGCCTTGACTAGAGACAAATCAACTCTACCCCAGCTGTTTAAAGGAATAGCGCTGTTTACCCCTGGAGGGGATCTGATTTATGGAATTGACCCCAGCAAACAGGGTAGGTGGCATTTTCATTTATGTGCTACCTTGCAGGAAATTCTGGACTTACCAGAACCACCCCACTTTCTAGTACCTTGTTATACGGCGACCATAGACCGCTGGTTAGATCCACGTACCCAAGAAGTACGAACTTTTGCCGAAGCTTACCCGGCGGTGATGCGATATCAAGCAGTACTCAACGTCATTTTCGGCAGTGGGGAACTAATATGGAAACCTGCTCCCTGGAATGAGGGATTGTGCGATCGCATGGTGTTAGCAACCTATCGCTCTTCATTCCCCCAACTTTGGGAAGACCATGATTTAATTGTCCGTTTAGACCTGTCAGAAACAGCACCTTTGTCCTACCCAGAGGTAGCCGCACTCCAACCACCAGAAATCGAAACCCAAGGTTATGTATTACGGCTGTTTATTGCTGGACATAGCGCCACTACTCAACGCATTCTCCAAAATCTACACGAAATTTTAGAACAATATTTACATCAGCCCTATACCCTCAAAGTTATTGACGTTTTAACTCATCCCGAACAAGCGGAAGCTAATCATGTTTCTGCAACTCCCAATCTAGTCAAAGTTTGGCCCCACCCTGTTCGACGAATTGTGGGAGACTTAGATAATGTAGAAAAAATTTTACAGATGTTAGGGGTTCGGTAGAGGTGCGGTTTCCCCATCCGGGAGTAGGGGGAGTAGGGAGATGGGGAACTGCCCTGGGCGCAAGCTTTGCGCCCCTACAAACTCTTGGGCGCAAGCTTTGCGCCCCTACAAACTCTTGGGCGCAAGCTTTGCGCCCCTACAAACTCCTGGGCGCAAGCTTTGCGCCCCTACAAACTCCTAACTCACCAAGTCGGGGAAAACCTGCTGGACTGCGGGATGTACCAACTGATGATTGTTGACGTTTAAACCTTTGGCTAAGGCTGGGTTTTTCGCCAATGCTTCTATTCCCTGATTTGCTAATTGGATTACGTATGGTAAAGTGCTGTTATTCAGGGCTTGGGTGGCAGTCCAAGGTACGGCACCAGGCATGTTGGGAACCCCATAATGTACTACGCCTTCTTCCAAATATACCGGATTGGTATGAGATGTGGGGTGTAATGTTTCGATACAGCCACCTTGATCCACAGCCACATCAACAATTACAGAACCAGGACGCATTTGTTTGACTAACTCCCGGGATACTAAAATTGGTGCCCTGCCTCCTGGTACTAACACCGCACCAATGAGTAAGTCTGCTTGTGGAACGACTTCTTCAATGTGAGCCGAGTTACTATAAATCAATTCAACTCTAGAACCAAATAGGGTTTCCAAATAGCCCAGACGCTCAACATTTACATCTAATATCTGGACAACAGCCCCCATACCTACAGCAATTTTAGCAGCTTCTGTACCCACGACACCGCCACCTAAAATTACTATTTTGCCCGGTTTAACTCCGGGGACTCCACCCAAAAGCACTCCCCTACCACCTTGTTGCCGTTCCAGGAATCTGGCTCCAAATTGTACTGCTAAACGACCAGCAATAATGCTCATGGGTGTCAACAATGGTAATTTGTTTGCCCCTGGTTGTTCTACTGTTTCATAGGCGATCGCCGTTACTCCGCAATCAATTAAATGTTCGGTTAACTTGCGGCTGGCAGCTAAGTGTAAGTAAGTAAATAGTATTTGCTCTTTTTGTAAAAATAAGTACTCTTTTTCTAGCGGTTCTTTTACTTTAATTACTAGCTCGCGGTTCCAAGCAGCTTCTGGAATCGAAACAATTTCTGCACCAGCTTTTTGGTAGTCATCGTCTGTAAATCCAGACCCAGCGCCAGCTTGAGTTTCTACGAAAACTTGATGACCATTTTCTTGCAATACCCGCACACTCGAAGGACTCAACCCTACCCGAAACTCTTGATCCTTAGTTTCTTTAGGAACACCAATTTCCATATAATACCTCTACTTTATCTTTTTATGTAGCTATAGTTTGTCAGTCTATTTATTGTCTGTCCGTCTCAGGTTTATCTAATTGCAACTGAAACTGTCTACTTTTAACAACAATGGTACAAGGGTAATTTCCTTATCTCCCCCTCTTTGCATCTCTTGGGCGGGGAAACCCCGCCCCTACCTCCCTATCTCCCCATCTCCCCATCTCCCCCTCTCCCTCTCTCCTGGGCGGGGAAACCCCGCCCCTACTCCCCATCTCTCCTTGACTAACGCCGGAATATATTTAAAATAAATAAAAAATCATTACAATTTGTAAAGAAAGCAGTAGCATATCACTAGGGAGTCTTGACATTTAAGGCACCGCAGCTTTCCACTCTGTACTTGTATTAAGCACTTTACAGTCAGGGGTTGGGAAAACAAAGGTTAACAAAGCCTATTTTGAACCCAAACATCTAAAACTTTACTTGGCGACAACAGGAGATTTACAATGGCTACACAACCAAAACCTAGCGTTACACCCAAAATAGATGAGCCTAAGTTTGGCTTTAATGAGTATGCAGAGCGTTTGAATGGTCGAGCTGCAATGATAGGCTTTTTGTTAATGGTGGCGATTGAATACGTCAGCGATAAAGGAGTGCTATCGTGGCTTGGTTTAAAATAGGATCACAGCGCACTAGTTGAAGTCATTCCTTAAAGGGTTCTTAACCAGTTGGAGCATCCAGCTGGTTTTGAATTTAACTATTAAAATCAGCAACCCTAATGTTTGGCACTTACCTTTCCATGTTAACGTCTAACTAAATATACGGGAAACCGCCCTTACAGAAGTGTATATATAAATATCACCTCCCAATTACAAAATTATAATAGTTAATATAGGGCATGGATCGGACACGCCAAATGCGGGTAAGGTGTTCTCAGTCAATTAACATAAAAGGTAAACAGGAAATAACCAAGCTGTGATGAATGCTGTATTGCCTCGTTTTTTAAAGTCAGGCTATAGAAAAGAGCCGCTAATCAGTATACTGATTACTATGGGGATAGTGGATGCCCTAATTGGTGGATTGGACGACAGTTGGTCGTTGTTCGTGTTTGGTTTGGGAATGACAGGAGTAAGTTTGGCATGGAAGTGGTGGCGTATCCAGCAGCGTCCTCCTATACTCCAAGAAGAAGAAGCTACTGTACAATATTATTTGCCCCCTCAGCCTTCTAACTCATCGTTACCAATGTTGAGTATTCCTAAGAAAAAACCACCACGCTAGTACCGCTACCTGGAAGTAAGAAGCTCATATATAGCACCAGAAACCGGGTTGGTTGTCATTTATTGGAGTTCAAATCAAATCTATTTTGCTCTGGAAAACAAAGCCCGGTTTCTCACGACTAAGCCAGTGATAGGATTAAAGTTCTTTTGATAAGTAAGTCGGCGAAAAAAATTCAATGTATATGAAGAAATATAAATTTGATCTAGATGTAGGGTATGTTACACCGTAGGTTAAGACACCTTAAATCATTGATGGTGTGTTGCGCTACGCGATAATACATCCTAATATTTAAAATAAGCCAGTGATAGGATTCAAGTTCTTTTGATAAATACTGTGATTTTTGCCGATATCCTAGAAACAGTTAGGTAGCAAAGTACTAGACTCGACGGTATGCAATCCAAAAACTGGTGTCAGGGGAAAAAGCGAAAAATTCCCATCCCCTGGATGAAAAATTTATTAATGCCAATGGCGATCGCTACTGCTGTTGGTATAAATTTCTTTATTGATATACCTATAGCCAATTCTCGTGTAGCAATTAACACAAATGTTATAACAAAAAACGGTATTTTTACTAATCCTAAGTTAGTCCACATACTCAACGGACATTCGGGAACTATTAAATCCCTAACCTTTAGTCCAGATAGTCAAATTCTGGTGAGTGGTGGTGCAGAGAATGAAGGTAGAATTGCTTTGTGGAATACCGAAACTGGTAAAATCCAAGGGAAAATCCGCAAGGCACACAAAAGGGCAGTACAATCTTTGGTAATTTCCCCAGATGGTCAAACTTTAGTCAGTTGTAGCGATGACAACATGATTCATCTTTGGAATCTGAAAACGAATAAATTTGTGCGTAGCTTTGTAGCCCATAGGAGCAATGTGTTATCTTTGGCGGTAACTCCTAATAGTAAAATTTTGGTCAGTGGTGGTTTAGATGGTATCCGCATGTGGGATTTGGTACAGCAACGTCCCCTAGCAACTTTGGTACGCTACGATAATGCCATTTATACTACAGCAATTGCCCCTGATGGTCAAACTCTGGTTAGCGGTGATAACAAGGGTGTAATTAAGTTTTGGAATTTAAAGACGGGTAAATTAATCACTGAACTTGTAGCCCATTCTCAGGCTATCACTGATGTAGCTTTTAATAGTGATGGTGAAATTTTAGTTACAGCTAGCCGCGATCGGACAATAAAAATCTGGAATCTCAACACGGGAGATTTGATTCGCACCCTTACAGGACATGATAACTGGGTAAATGCGATCGCCATCAATCCTGATGGTATAACTCTTGCTAGCGGTGGTAGAGATGGGGTTAAATTGTGGAATTTAACTACAGGTGAGTTACTCAATACACTGAATACTCATTCAGATTGGGTGAGTGCGATCGCTTTTAGTCCCGATGGGCAAATGCTTGCTACTGGAGGATTTGATCGGATAATTCAAGTATGGCGAAGGAATTAGAAGTTAGTAGGGGCGCAATGCTTGCGCCCAAAATTAGGGGCGCAATGCTTGCGCCCAAAATTTAGGAATTAGGAGTTAGGAGTGACCAATTTTTAATTTTTAATTTTTAATTTTTAGAGGATTTTGTTTTGTTTGATTGACATCAATTTTGTTTAACCAAGTTACTAGATCATTTTCGGAAAGTGTGATTTCACTACCCAAGGTTTTGATATACATAAATCCATTACTCAGGATTAAATCTCTGATGGGATACCATGAATTTCTTGTCCTAATTAACAATTCTAAGGGAATTGTACGTCTTATAGCATATTTTTTATATTTCCACCAAGCGCGCCACAGCACAACTGATTTGGTACAATTCATTTGATACCCTTCTGGAGGTTGACAGTGTTGATAAGGATAGAAGCCAAAACTATCTATTTCTCCTGTGAGGATAAAGTTATATTCTCCAAGAACATTGTTCATTAAATCCCAATGTTCTGAATCTGATTTAATCAAAAATTGAGTGGGAATTTGATTAAGTTTAATATTGAGAATTATACCTTCTTTTTTAGCTCTAAGTTGATTGTTGTTATAAACTTTTTCTGCTATAAAAATAGAATTTGACAACAAAGCCTCTTTTTTTTGAATTGAGTTTTTGACAAAATTTCGTACTAAATCTATATCCGATAACATCAGTTTTTTGTTTGGTAAAATAGCCTTTATTTTTTTTGAATAAGGGAATGTCAAAAAATAAATTATCCTAAATACAACAGTAAATTTGTAGGGGTGCAATGCTTGCGCCCTGAATATGGGATAATTTAAAAATTGGAAGTCCCTAATTATATCTATTGAATTCTATTAGATATTAGATATCTGTTGGGAATTAATTATGCGTTACCGGAAACCCTTGTTTCAGGGGTAAAATTTTACGTCTGAAACATTCTTTTTTACCAGATGTCTATTGAATTTTGCAACGATTTTTTGATGATAAACCGGGTTTATAAACTAAAAATGAGGGTTGATACAGAGGGAGCATCCCAAATTTTTTGCAATACCCTAGAAGGGTATCGCTATACGGACTAAGCCTGCCTTTGCAGGCTAGAAATTGTTAGCCTGCCAAGGCAGGCTACTCTGCGAGAAGCCGCACTTCTAGCCTACGGCAATGCTTACGCATACGAGAAGCCATGACCTGTCTACCGCGTCTAACGTTTTTATAGCCCTACCCTTCTATGGTTTGGGTGTTTTTCAAAAATTGGGATACTCCGGATACAGATTCTTGTAATAAACCCGGTTTCTGGGGGTTTATAAACTAAAAATGAGGGTTGATACAGATAAATCTTGGTAATAAACCCCGTTTCTGAAATTGCTGCAAAATATAAGTTGCTATTATGACTTATAGTTTTGCAGGGAAACTAGGCATAAAAATACTTGCCTTTGAATCTAGGTATTGTAATTCCCAGAATTGCTTTTGTATGGAGATTATTTGCTTTGGGTGGTAGATGAACATGGCTAATCAAAAATATGATGTTCAGTGGAATAAAAAGTTAGAGGAGTTATAAATTTGGGCTATACTCCCTTTTTACTACTCATTTGTGGATTCAACGGTTACATTTATATAGTTCCCTTAATTGCTGAAAATATATCAGTGCATCTACTAGGTAAGTAAGTCTATGAAGAAACGCAGGACATGGTTATTGACAATTTTGATGGCGATATTAATTACCATTGGTAGCCTTATAGGACATACTAATCCGCTACTGGCAACATCGTCATCTATTGGTAAAGAAAAGTTGACAATGATTACTTCCCCCGATTATCCACCCTTTGAGTTTTACGACACGAGGGAGGGTGAAAGCAAAATCGTGGGATTTGACATGGATATTGCGAATTACATCGCCAAGGAATTGGGGTTTCAACTCCAGGTACAGGAATCTGATTTCAGTGGCTTAATTCCCGCATTACAAGCGAATCGGGCTGATTTCGCTATGGCGAGTATGAATCCTACTCCTGAACGTCGTCGAAATGTGGATTTTTCTATTAGCTATTATCAAGGTAGGGATACTATTGTTACCGCTAAAGGTAGCAATATCAAAACCCCAGTAGATTTGGCTGGAAAACGGGTGGGAGTACAATTGGGAACCACCCAAGAACAATATGTAAAAAAGATTGCCACTAAAATTCCGGGAATAGAACTGAAGCAACTCAATAAAGCACCGGAAATGGTTCAGGAAATTAAATCTCGCCGTATTGATGCCATAATCCTGGGAGATACGGTAGCTTTGGGATTTGTGCAAGCTAATCCAGAATTGGAATTTCATTTTCTTGACAGCGATGAACCAGGGGGTGGTTCGGCGATCGCTTTTCCTAAGGGTTCTGCTTTGGTGGAACCGTTTAATCAAGTGCTGCAATCAATGAAAGACAATGGGGAATTAGAAAAGTTAGTCAATAAATGGTTTACCCCTGAAAGTATAGCCGCAGCTAGCAAATCTTCAGCGAGTAAAACATCACCGACAAAAACCGGACTGAATATAGATTTACGTCGCATTGTTCCAGAAATCCCCTTTATTCTTCAGGGAATACCCTTAACTTTATTGTTCACTATACTATCAGTATTTTTTGGTTTACTGTGGGGGACGGTATTATCCCTATGCAAAATTTCTGGAATCACACCTTTGGGTTGGTTTGCTAATGGTTATACTTCTATATTCCGGGGTACACCTTTACTGTTGCAATTATCTTTGGTTTATTACGCTACCCCCCAATTAACAGGATACGATATTTCTGCCCTGCAAGCGGGTGTATTGGCTTTTACTCTCAATTCTGGTGCTTATATGTCAGAAACTATCCGGGGTGGGATTCAAGGGGTAGATAAGGGACAAAGGGAAGCTGCTTTATCTATGGGTGTACCTTACCAGTTGATGATGTGGGATATCATTCTACCCCAAGCATTAAAGAATATTTTGCCAGCATTGGTAAATGAAACTATCGGACTTTTGAAAGATTCCTCTCTGGTGGCGACAATTGGTGTAGTGGAAACCTTACGTCGTGCCCAAATTGTCGGTTCTAACAAGTATATTTACTTTGAACCGTTATTATTTGCGGGTTTGGTTTATTACGTGATGGTAATGGGTTTAACCTTTGGTGCATCTAATCTAGAAAGGAGTTTGCGGCGCAGTGAATAAAGTAGTAATTAGTACAGAGTTTCTATGTAAATCCTTTGGGAATCTGGAAGTCCTTAAAGATATTTCCACCGAAATTCACCAGGGGGAAGTAGTAGCTATACTTGGTCCTAGTGGTTCCGGTAAATCGACTTTTCTGCGCTGTATGAATTTACTGGAACAACCCACCAGAGGTAAAGTTTACTTTTACGATTATGAAATCACCAATCCTAAAGCAAATATTGCCAAGGTACGCCAAAGTTTGGTGATGGTATTTCAGCATTTTAATTTGTTTCCCCACATGACGGCGTTGCAAAATGTTACCTATGCACCAATCAAGGTGAAAGGGGTAGACAAAGAATCAGCAAAGGAGAATGGTTTAGAATTGCTGGGTAAGGTTGGTTTAGCAGAAAAAGCCGATACTTACCCCTCCAAACTTTCAGGGGGACAAAAACAGCGTGTAGCAATTGCCCGGGCATTAGCTATGGCACCAGAAATGATATTATTTGATGAACCGACTTCTGCCTTAGATCCAGAAATGGTCAAAGAAGTGCTACAAGTAATGAAATCTTTGGCAGATACGGGAATAACCATGGCGATAGTCACCCATGAAATGGGATTTGCGCGGGAAGTCGCTAATCGGATTATGTTCCTTGATGGAGGAAGGTTAGCAGAAGATACCACACCAGAAGAGTTTTTCAGCAATCCCCAAAGCGATCGCGCTAAACAGTTTCTAGAAAAAATGCTCTAAGAGGATGTTTATAAAATAAATATAAAACTCCCGTGAGGGTCTAGAAACCGGGTTTCTTTTGGCATACATACTCAAATTCTCGGTTCTCCACCTATTCCAAACCCGGTTTCTTTATAAACAGCCTCTAAGGAACTTGCAAATCAAAAAATATCCTAATCTTAAATTCCCGGTTTGTTAATTATATCATTCGTAGGGGCGCGGTTTCCGCGCCCCTACAATTGGGGATGATTTATTTTTGGCATTGCTGAATCCATGGCGTGAAAATAATTTTACATCATTCCAAAAGCCTTGTAGAGACGTAAAATTTTACGTCTCTACACCCAGATTCATACTTCAAATCAGCAACGCCTTATTTTTTAGTATGGAAAAGGATAGAATTCTCAACAAATAGTCACAATTTCTTGACTGGAAATCTGGTATAATTACCTGTAGCAAACATTTCCGTTTGTTCCTCACACCATAGCACTACTCTCTTGTTTCTCAAGAACAGGAGAGTTTTTATTTAGCGCTTTATCTTTACTTTACCATTTACCCTTTACCAACCCTCACAAATGGGATTGGTTTCAAACTCAGATTATATGAAGTCTACATCACAAGAAAAGCCAAATTCCAGCCAAATTACAGAAGAAACCATCCAGAGGGCACAAGAGGGTGTAAATTACGCACGCGATCACCGTACCAATGATATGATTGCAGCAGCAATGTTATCGGTGGAAGCGTTAGCATCAGGTGGTAGTGAACGCAAAATTAGCGGTGAAGTGCGACAAACCGTGTTAAGGCTGCTAATTCGGACTCTGTTTCAGGTAAAAGTCGAATTTTCAGAACGGATTCCCACCACTCCTGCATTAGTTGTATCTAACCATCTCAACCACATCGATCCGTTTCTGTTGCTAGGGGAATTACCTCCCCATCCCTACTACTACATTTTAGGTGATGCCCGTACTCTGTACAATCATTGCTGGAAAAGGTTATTTTTGCGCTTTGCTAAGGGAGTCATACCCCTAGAACGGATCTGGAAAGAAGAAATTGCAGTCATGGAAGCTGCAAAAGCTGGACGTGAAGACTTAGGGGAGTTGGCAGCTGCAATTGATAAATATGTTCCCAAAAGCAACTCTATAGAAACTTTACGCCGCATAGACCGCATTGTTCAAGGTATTTTTGCTAACGGGGAAGGAGTTCTACTGTTTCCTGAGGGAAGACTTGGAGACACCGAAGGACAATTATTACCCCTGAAACGGGGTGCAGCCATTTACGCATTACGTTCCGGAGTTCCCATTTTACCTGTAGCACTTATTGGTACTCAAGACCTATATTTTCGGAAAAAATTAACAATTCGGTTTGGTAAACCCTTGATTTTTCCCCAATCTCAACGACCAAAAGGAAAAGAAGCCCAAGCAGTCGCAGATACATTGCAAACAGCAATGATGGATCTATTTCTAGAAGAATATCACGAACCAGAAGAGCCAAAGCCTTTACGTGATTTCCTTAATCACATGTTTTGGTAATTACCCAATTTACTAGCTATAGGGAGTATCCCAATTTTTATGCAATACCCTAGAAGGGTATCGCTACATAGACTAAGCCTACCTACGCAGGCTAGATATGGTCTACGTAGGCAGACTTGGCTTGTATAGAACCTATCCTTCTAGGGTTTGGGTGTTTTTCAAAAATTGGGATACTCCCCTACTTATATGGGGTTTATTTGTGACATTTTAAGACCCGTCCCTAAGTATCTTTTACAATCGGGGAACTTAAGTAAAGGCAAGGCGTCTGTAATACTACTCTATACACGGTAAGATTGTAGGTGCCGTGTCCTTACTTGATAGCGGATTGCATTGATTAAGGCGATCGCGCTTATACTCCTATTAGTGCTATTTTGGTAGTAAGAAAAAACACTGTCAGTCATACTTAAAATAGTGTGAATTTACTGTAAAAAATTTGATGTAATAATTGACTATCGAAAAGGTTTCTTGTTACTTTTAATTTTAGTTTGAGTTGTCTTTTGGGCAAATATCTAAGCATTTTTACTCGTTTTCAGCTAACTTTCCATAATTTTTTTATCTCAGGTTTGATGTGTCTAAAAGTTGGTAAGATAACAGGGTAAAATCAAGCATAGCCAACTCTAAAATCAGGGTAAAAGGACAAGGTTTAACACAGTTGAGAAATGTTCTTGTGCATCATGTCCGACTGATAATGAGGTTGAGAAGAAATAATGACAAGAAAAATAACTGTAATCCTCGCTGGTGCAATGTTCACCTTTGCAAGTGCAGCTTTACCAGCATCAGCTTTCAAAGCTAATGAACAAACTTTTGACAATACTAATAACAATAGTATTGAAGTACAGACAAACAAAATTGAAGATAGAACTGGAAAGACTTTAATCTCCAAAAAACGTGGAGAAAGGGAAAGAGAAAGATGGGAGGAAAGGGAAAGAGATTGGGAAAGACGTAGGGGAAGAGATTGGGAAAGACGTAGGGGAAGAGATTGGGAAAGACGTAGGGGAAGAGATTGGGAAAGACGTAGGGGAAGAGATTGGGATAGAAGTAGGAGAAGACGTGGAGGAAGACGTTTGCGAGTATGGACAGAAAGAAATTGTTATTATAATCGACGGGGACGAAGAATTTGTAGGATTTCGCGCTGTCAGAGACGCTGGACAGGAAGACGGTGGAAAGTGCGTTGTCGTCGAATAAACAGACGCTACCGCTACAGATGATTTGAATTATCGCACCGATTGTAAGTTTGTCGTACCATGACTTGAAAATAAGGGTGTTTGTGTTGGGGAAGGGGGTTGGGAAAAAGAGATTTTAATATGTTCTAGTTTATGCAGTTTATGACGGTCACATACAATAAACTTTTTGGTTCAAGGATTGCAATACAAACATCGTGCTGGATCGGCATACTTTACCCCATCAGGGAATAATTTTTCCTGGCTATGACTGCATTTTTGACATTCGTAAATTACACTACGTCTGAGGGGAGTGGGTAAAGAACACATTCCACAGGGTAATCCTTTAATTATACGAGTAATATCAAAACCAGGTGTAGAACAATTTGGACAAAGACTGTTAATTTTTCTGACTAAATTTTGGGTTGCTTTGGCAATATTTTGCATCCTGGTGGGATTATACATTGCCCGCATATCGGTTTCTATATGGGCTTTACCATGGGGAGAATTTTGTAAAACATAATTAATTGCATCTATCAATTGTTTTTCTGTAGTAATTCCTTTAATTATTTCGCTACTATTTTGAGGTAATTCCTCAAACATTACTACTAAACCATGTTCGGGAAAGCCGACTTTTTCGGCAAATTTCAATGCTTGTTCTATATTCTGCACAAGCATATGATTATGGTTAGTTTCTGTGGAAAATTCTTCACCGATAATCTCTAAATCATTTTCTTGATCTATAAAAATCACAATTTCTCGATTACTAGCAAGATAAGGAATATTGGGATGAGGTGCAAAACTACCTTCACTAGCAATAGCTAAAGTTGCACCTGTAATTTCTATTGCCTTTTTTGCCTTTAATCTTCCAGCTTCAATTTGATTTCCAACTCGTTTAATTTCTCTTGTAAATGTACCAAAAGAATCTGTATTAAAATTTTCCGGAACGGTAACTTTGATTCCTAATTCTTTCTCAAAAATAGGGGCAATTACCCTTTCTTTTTGATGCATTGTTGCCAAGACAGCGACTTGGTTACTAAATAATGATGTAGATGCCATTTTTACCCTTTATTTTTATCAGTAAAGATGCGTTAAATAAGTTATGTAGGGTGTGTTATGCCGTAGGCTAACGCACCTTAAATCCTAATCCAAAATAGTATATTTAGGATGTATTACCCCGTAGTAACCTAGCTTAAATCATTGACGGTGCGTTGCGCTAGACGACAACACACCCTACATTTAAACTAATCGAAAACAGGAAATTTTTTAAGCCTGCTGCTGGGGAACCTGTGACATTTGTGCCAATTCCTTTTCTTTATCTAATCTACGTTTTCTAGCATAAAGCTGAATTGTCACCGCCATTAATATAATTAAACCAAAAATTACCCAAGCAGTTATATCAGTCGGTAAATTATTCTTAAATACCGCTAACATGACAATTACAACTAACATTAGAGTTGGTGCTTCATTCATAGCGCGCATTTGTTTACTAGTCCATGCACAGTTATCTTCTGCTAACCGCTTCATCAGACGACCGCAGTAGAAATGATAAGCTAGCAGTAGCGCTACAAAACCTAGTTTAAAGTGTAACCAACCCTGCTTTAAATAATCTGGAACCGTCACCAATAAACCAACCGCACAAGCCACTGTTACCACCATTCCGGGAGTGGTAATAATATTGTAGAGACGCTTTTCCATAATTTGATACTGATTTTTCAGTATCGTCTTTGCTGGTTCCGGTTCTTGGTTGGCTTCAATGTGATAAATAAACAGCCGTACTAGATAAAATAACCCAGCAAACCATACCACTACACCGATGATGTGAAATGCTTTAAACCAAGAATATGCCATGAATCGTAACCTTTCTTCAAGTTTGTACAGGAGGTATGAGGACTCTCTTTATCAGGTTAGGACAAAATCTGGCATACTCCCTTCTCGTTCTAAGATTACCTATAAAAATTTCTCCCCCTCTTCCCCCTCTTCCCCCTCTTCCCCCTCTTCCCCCTCTTCCCCCTATGAATCCGTCTGACTCAATTCGGTAATCTTCTAGCGGGACAGGAGTAGGTATTGCTGGGAGGGGGATTGATTAGTGAAGAAGTGTGAAGACTTTAAATCTCAAACCCCATAACTACATTTACTGCTGTACGAATTTGTTCCCAGTATTCCTCTTCTAACAAATATAACCACTGCGGTTTCCTTGTGCTTGCTTGTCTATAAATTGGAGAATGTTTTCTTCTAAGGTAATGGTGACTTGAACCATTAGTACTACCGCTTCTAACGTATGGCTAAATTAGCATACTCTAATTTTACAATTGAAATTAGCAGCGATCGCACTCTTCAACTATCTTTAACCAGACTCACTACGTCGCACAAAGGGCAAAAGGTCTTGTAAAATTGTTTCATGATAATGTTCTTGGGGATAATGACCAACATTATTAAGTCTAATTAATTCTCCATTCGGTAGAGATTTAGCGAAACTTTCTGCCATATCTACACTTAACCAAGGGTCAATCATTCCCCATTGAATTAAAATCGGTTTTTCCCAACTTTTAAACCCAGATTCTATTTCTTCCATTGCGGTTGCAAGTTGCAAATTCCGAATAGTATATAAAAGACTTCTTCCCGATGCAGAGGTTTTTAAAAACGGTTTGCGATAAATATCCAAATCTTCGTCTTTAACAATATAACGACTACCACCTTCAAGGGTTCTATCTACTAACAAAGGGTCTTGGGTCATCATATCTCCCACAAAAGGTATACCCATTTGTTTAATTTTCCAAGGTAATTTAGCAGTGGTGGAAATGGGTGTATTGAGAATAGATATTTTGGCAATTTGTTCTGGGTGACGCAAAGCATATTGTAATCCCACAGAACCTAAAAATCCTTGGACAACTAAGGAAAAATTATCTAATTCTAAGGCTTGAATAAATCCTTCTAAAGCGGTGATAAAAGCTTCTGGAGTGTAAGCAAAATCTCTTTTATCTGGTTTGGATGAAAAGCCGCAACCAATCCAATCTGGGGCGATCGCTCTTGTTCCTTGTTGTGCTAATCCTGGTAATATATTACGCCAGCTATAACTTTGGGAAACTATGCCGTGGAGCAAAACTACTGGTAATAGGTCACTTTGACCAACGGGTTCGGCTTCTCGGTAAAACCATTCTAGGGAATTTACGGTTATTTTTTGTTCTTTTATTGACATTTAATCAGCTAACGCAAAGGCGCAAAGAAATTAGAAATGGGTTTTTATTGCTTAGAGGATGTTTATAAAATAAATATAAAACTCGAGTCCAGAAACCGGGTTTCTTTTGGCATACATACTCAAATTCTCGGTTCTCCACCTATACAAACCCGGTTTCTTTGATAAATACCCTCTTAGAGATAATCATCTCACGAATTGTGTACGCTGTGGCAGGTGCGAGTAAGACACCGTTGCGATAGTGTCCGGTGGCGAGGAGAATATTGCTATATCCTGGTAGTTTTTCGATAATTGGTGCGGGACGACCTTCGGGACGGGGACGTAAACCTGACCAAGTACGGATGACTTTGGCTGTGGCTAATTCTGGACAAAAGGCGATCGCTTGTTGTAAAACTGCTTCTAGAAGTTCTTTGTCTGCTGGGATGTCATCAAGTTGATCTGGGGGAAATTCCACTGTTGCACCTACCCAGTAATCTCCCTCTCCTACGGGGACGATATGCACGTCATTACCTGTAATTACTGGTTGAAACTGAGGATTTCCTAATTTGTGTCCCAGACGCAGGTGTAAGGCTTGTCCGAGTACGGGACGAATATCAACTTTTTGGTTGAGTTGTGCAGTTAGGGGAGAAGAACCTAATCCCGCAGCAATGATAAACCAATCCCCAGCTATTTTGCCCTCTGTGGTCTCTATTTGTTGACAAACTTCTCTTTCCTTATTTGGAGTCATTCCCAAGGCTTGAACGCCAAATTTACAGGTAACGCCGTTATGTTTGGCTGCTGTTACCAAAGCTAATGTCAATGCTGTGGGGTCAAGTTGGCGATCTTGTGGCGAATAGATTGCGTTAATGATTTTTGTAGTTTTTACATCTATCTGGGGACAGATTTGTTGAAGTTGAACTCTGTCCCAAATTTCTAAAGCAAAGTCTTGAGAATGGCGAACTTGTTGCAGTTTTTCCCATCCTGCCATATTTTCATCTTCCAGGCACAAACTGAGGATTCCTTGGCGATTGTAGGGAATTTTGTCACCTGTAATGGCTTCCAGTTCAGGAATTAGGGTTTCGTAACGTTCGATACTAGTCTGTCGTAGTCGCCAAGCCTTACCCTTGATTTTATGGCTAATAATCCCCATTAAGACTCCCAAAGCTGCACCAGAAGAAGCTTGTGCGGGGGATTGTTTGTCCAAAACAGTAATATTTAAACCTGGAACTAGACTGAGTTCGTAGGCGATCACCGCTCCTACTATACCACAACCGATAATTACTACATTCATCGCTTTTCCTAAGAAATGAGTAGGAAGATTGGGGGATTGGGAGATGGGGAAGTAGGGGAAGTAGGGGAAGTAGGGGAAGATAAGAGGGATTGATAACTTCCCAAAACAGTTAAAAATTAAAAATTAAAAATTGGTAAGTCATATTTTTCACCATTGGTCGGGTAAGACTAGAAAAACCGGGTTTCTAAATGCAAAATTTAGGCTTTTAGCATGAGTCATTCTCAAGAAACCTGCTTTTTAACCCAGGTGCATTGCGGTGTGGTAACTTCTAACTTTTAACTCCTAACTTTTAACTCCTAACTCCGTATAGACCCGACATCTGGCATCTCTACAACTCCTAATTCCTAACTTTTAACTCCTAACTTTTAACTCCTAACTTTTAACAGTTAACAGTTAACTCCTAACTCCTAACTCCTAACTCCTCACTTTTAATTCCTAATCTCTATTTTAAGCACTAAGCCGACTTCGACTCACTGTTTTTTTCTGGAAGCAGGTCTATGAATTTTTGAATGTCAGAGTAAGCAGCTTTGTAATAATTCGCAGCTGAAAAAGAGTTGCGGTCTTTAGCGGCTTGATCGATTTTAACCAGGTGGTTAAATAAATCCCGCGTTATTTGACGTGCTTGTGGCTGGTCTTGGGGTAGCAGTCTAGCAGTGATATAGTTCATATTCAACTTTGCTTCTGCCATGGGTCCGTGTATGAAATTACCCACGTTTACCCATTCATTCTTTTGGATCAACTTTTCTAGTTCTTGGGAGCGATCGCGTACAGCCAGCAGTTCCGGTAAATATTCCTGAATTTGCTCTAATTGAGCTGTTGTATAAGTAGGAGGTGGTGCAGCTACTTTTGGACCACCGCAACTAATCAGGAAAGTTGCTAACAAGACAAGGATTAATGACAATATTGAGCGTTGACGCGCCATAGACTGATATTATTTTTTGCCGATGATACAGGTCATTTTAGATCGCAGCGTGTAACTTATTGTGGAATTCGGCAAAATATTTTGCATAAATTACTGGTCTGACGGCGTTGCTGAATCCAGCTATGAATCTTGAATAAAAACCTCACCCCGTTCTGCGGACACCCCTCTCCTTACCAAGGAGAGGGGAAGGGGGTGAGGTGTATTCTGTAAATTCTGCCCTTCAATTGAGCAACGCCGGTTTGACGTTGTGATTTTCCAATTAAGACCCTATTTATGATGTTATCGAAATTGATTGAGTATAATTACTTGATTCATTAAACGTGTTTTAAAATATACAGATTATCAATAATTGTAATTTTTAAATAATTTGACGATAACTAGTGAATGGTAAACCTGTTCGCTGCTTGACATCAATTAACGACTTATACTCACCGTTTCTTTCTCTTTCTACAACAATTTTTTCAGCTACAATTTCATCTAGTCCACAAGTGATTAAATCTTGAGTGGAATAAATGTTTAAGCGCTTCCAAGAAGCATCAGCTTCTTTTTTGTAGTTATAGCTAAAGGTAATTAGTGGTGCAATACGAGCTATCTGATGTTCTGGGATAGCGGCAATTTCTGTTAATTCTTCTAAATGAGTAAAAATATATCCTTCATTTTGTAGTGATTCTATATTACTTGCATAAGCTATAGGTAATCCTAAAACATTTACTAAATCATTTTTTGAACATTCATTAATGTCTAGTTTTGGGCGTTGAATCGCAATCATTTTTGCTAATTTATCATCTTGAGGTATTGGTAAATTTTTTGGATAAGTCTTGACTAGAAAAAATTTTTTTAGATAAAAAGAAATACCAATTTGAGATAACCATATTATTACTGATAAATCAGTAGAAGACAAAAGAAAAGAAAGTCCAGTAATTCCTATGCCTAGTCCAACCCAGGAGTTAGTATTGGATTTATGACCAGCATAGGCAATACTTAATCCACCAAATCCAGGAATAAATGATAGCCATACCCAAGGAGGGGTTTGTTGGAACCAAGAATTAGATTGTGACACAGTGAGTCAACTGATAGTTTTTACTTAAAAATATTTCAAAAGTTTTTGCCGTTTATCTTCGTATTCTTCTGCTGTAATTACACCAGAATCATACAATTTTTTTAAATCAGCTAATGCACTGGTTGCATCTTTTGCAGATATAGCTCCTCCCGATTTTGTGACCATATTGTTGAATTTCCTGTTAAAATCGTCGTCTGACATCAAAATTAAAAGAAAAAACTCAACAAATGCTATTATTGATGGAATAAAAGTCCAGAAAAACAATAGATATAATATTCCTGCTAAATTTTGACCAAGATAAAATTTGTGAACTCCTAATGCTCCTAGAAAGAAACAAAGAAGAGCTGCTGTGATTTTATTTTTCATGGTTTTTATTTCGTATTTAAAGATTCTTGATTGATAGCAAATTTAGAATAAATATCTACTATCAACCATAAAGATAATATTATTCCTTGCTACTAAGTTTACCTGTCAACAACAACAATAATAATATAGTTGCTTGAGCTTCCAGTAAAACAAAATAGCCTCTAACCATGTAGTTTAAATCTATGGCTGAATTGAAATAAAACAGTAAGCCACCAATTACTAACAATGGCAGAATACGCAACCAGTTGGATTTTACCCTTGGCATTTAACTGTTGAAGTAAATTATCTGTTCATAGGACAAAATCAAAAAAATGATTCAATTAAAATTCAGACAATACAAATTTTCTAAACTTAAGGTGTTACTTGAGTCCACACAAATTACAGTCTTTTAACCGTAATTTTATTGTGTAATTAGCTGCAAAACATCGTTAAATACACGGAAAAATATTTAGCTTAGTTCCTGTAACTGTTGCAGTACAATCATTGTGAGGAAAATTTGATTGACAGTTGCGAAATCAAAAAGGTCTTGATAAGCTAAAACATTAATATAATCGGACTTCTGGTGCTTTTTGTCGTCACACCAAGAAAAACGCAAACACAGGGGGAGTGCTTTAGTGAACGCATCTGAGATGGCAACCAACCTAGAATTCGCTAGTAAAATAGCGACAGTGGTTAATTTGTTCAAGTTTGAGTTCCCTGATGCGAAATCAGACCTCAAACCTTGGTGCAATGACCAAGAAACTAGGGAATTAGTCGATCCAGATTCGATAGACATCGGCTTTCATTTCCCCGGTGTCAGCATATCTTGGCGTTGTCGTAGTGTTTTGATTCAAATCCGTTTGTTTGAAGACCCCATCAATGGTTCCCGTCGTGCAATTGGGGTGGAAATAGCAGGCTTTAACCATCTTGGAGAACAATGGCGACTCTCGACGGTGGAAAATTGGAATTTTGTGGGTACAACTTTGCCTTCACAACAAGTAGAAGAAAAACTAAAAAACTTTTGTCGCCAGATTTTGGAGATATTTAATAATTAAGAGGGAATAGGAAATAGGAAATAGGAAATAGGAAATAGGAAATAGGAAATAGGGAATAGGGAATAGGGAATAGGGAATAGGAAATAGGAAATAGGGAATAGGGAATAGGGAATAGAGAATAGGAGTTAAAAGTTGTAGAGACGGGACATGTCGCGTCTATACAGGAGTTTGGAGTATAACTGTGAAGGTGATGTGAGAAACCGGGTTGATTTTCGAGTAAATACAAAAATTTTGGATGTTTTGCCCAAATAAAACTGGTTTCTCGGACTTTACGAGAATTTTTGTCCAAAAATATCATGACTTACCCACGGGAAACCAGAAACCCGGTTTCTTGGTAGATATCTATTAGACATCTGTTGGAAAATTAATTATGCGTTACCCGGAACCCTTGTTCGGTGACGTTGCATTGCAACGTCACCGAACATTCTTTTTCGGAGAGGTCTATTGTTAAAACTAACGATTTCTCGTAGAAACCGGGTTTCTTTGCGTAAGTCCTAAATATAAGTAATGTTTTTTAATTAGCACCTTAACGGGGCTAGAGTTAGGAGTGGTTTTCACTCTTTATCAAATACATTCTTATACAATATGAGTGGGATGGGCATCCCTGCCCGTCCTAACTTCGATTCCCTTTGTATTTTACACCCATAAACTTAGTGGTGAGAGTCTAGTAACACGTCTCAAATTTTGCAGTTATCGTCCGCACAATAAACTGATTCATAAGTGCGATCGCGCTTCCCAAAGAGGCTGTAACGATTATCGCGGATTTGTTCATATAGTTTATCACCTACTTTCTTCATTCCCGGTAAGGCACGATAAGCATCAACAAATACACTTCCTAGGGGTAATAACCTGCCGATTTCTTCTGCTGCATCACTACCTTGCCAGCGCTTTTCTGGTGTTTGAGAATCAATTAAAATCATCCCCTGTTCGCAATCTTGGGGTGTAATTCCCCACCCTTGGAGTGTTTGCTGATCTTGCATAGGAGTGTAGCTAAAAAGCTTTCCCTGGTCTAGTTTTTCCAGTAATTTCACGAGGGTAACGCAGAGATTGCAGTTGCCGTCATAGATCACGTTGTAGTTCATAACAATTTTTATTTTGGATCTAAGGATAATTATTTGTTTTTTCTATTGTCGTTGCTATCCTGAACTGACGCTACTTACCTATAAACAAAAATTATTTTTTTATAAAAATAGTTTTGTAATTTAAATGCTAACTCCTTTTTTGTCGATTTTTTCTCGAAAAATTATTCACGTAATTCCGGTGTTTGATGCTATAGTAGAAAAAAGTGAATTTGGGGTTCGTGTGACCATTATTTCCCCAAAACAGCTAAAAGCCTTATCTTGTCGTAGCAACTAAGCTAAAAGTCAAATTTTCATAACATCGCAAAAGACCAATTTTCATTTCCCCCACTCACTTCATAAATAAACAGATTTGACAAAATACGGTTAATATGGTAATCGTACTGAACTTACCAATTAACCCCTAACCGAATTTTAGATTTTGGATTACCTTGCAGAAAGTCCCCTTTGGGGTCTATGGATTGAGTATGTCAACCTAAAATTACAAATCCAAAATCCAAATTAGTTCCTAAATCTTGCAAATGACAGAAGTAAAAGCACCTGAGTTTGAAACCCCCATTGGAGAAGCAGCAGCGATAATTAATTATCAAGTAGCAATGCCTCAACCCGCAAACCACCTGTTTGAGCTAACTTTGCACCTTGTAGATTACTCATCACCAATTCTCGATTTAAAAATGCCCGTGTGGACTCCTGGTTCTTACTTAGTGCGGGAATATGCTCGACATTTACAAGATTTTACTGCTTTTGCTGGTGAGCAACCCTTACCTTGGCGGAAAATTGGTAAAAATCATTGGCAGGTAGAAAAAGATGATGTTTCCGAAGTAACTGTACGTTACCGCATTTTTGCTGATGAGTTAACGGTACGCACAAACCATTTAGATGCTACCCATGGCTATTTTAACGGTGCAGCCCTGTTTTTGCGGTTACCAGGCAGGGAAAAACAACCAATTCAGGTTACCATCATTCCCCCACATCCAGAATGGCAGGTGACTACAGGATTACCACCAGTTGCGGGAAAAAACAATACTTTTCTCGCAGCAGATTTTGACACTCTTGTAGATAGTCCCTTTGAAATTGGTACTCATCAATTACATCATTTTGAAGTCTTAGGAAAACCCCACGAACTAGCAATTTGGGGAAAGGGTAACTTCCAAGTACAACCGATGATTGAGGATATCAAGAAAATCATCGCCGTGGAAGCACAGATGTTTGGTGGTTTACCCTACTCTAGATATGTATTTTTGCTGCATTTATTTGCCCAAGCTTATGGCGGTTTGGAACATAAAAACAGTTGTTCCTTAATTTATCAACGTTTTGGATTCCGCGATCGCCAAAAATATGAGCGGTTTATGCAGTTAGTGGCACATGAGTTTTTCCACCTGTGGAATGTGAAGCGCATTCGTCCCCAGGAACTAGAAGTATTTGACTACGACGGTGAAAATTATACACCTTGTTTGTGGTTCTGTGAGGGAACGACGAGTTACTATGACTTGCTGATTCCCCTACGGGCAGGTATTTACGATGCTAAATCATTTGTGAATCATTGGGGCAAGGAAATTACCAGGTTCTTAACGACACCAGGACGTAAGGTACAACCCTTAGCAGAATCAAGTTTTGATGCCTGGATTAAACTTTATCGTCCCGATGCCAATAGTGCTAATTCCCAAATATCCTACTATTTAAAAGGGGAAATGGTATCTTTACTGCTAGATTTGCTCATTCGTGTCCAGCATGGGAATCAACGTTCCTTAGACGATGTCATGGTGCAAATGTGGCAACAATTTGGTAAAGACGAGATTGGTTATACTTCTGGACAGCTACAGGAAGTAATTACATCTGTAGCGGGTGTAGATTTAACCGATTTCTGGCAACGTTACATTTACGGTACCCAGGAATTACCCTTTAACGAATATTTAGAACCTTTTGGCTTGCAATTGGTACCAGATGCAGAAGCAGAACCCTTCTTGGGAATAAAGGTAAATAGCAATGGTAATAATGGCAAAGAGGTAATTAAGTTTGTAGAAGCAGGTTCACCCGCACAGTTAGGGGGAATCAACGCTGGTGATGAATTACTGGCAATTGATGGGATTCGGGTAACTGGCAATCAATTAAGCGAACGTCTGAAAGATTACCAAGCACAAGATACCATCCATATCAGTATTTTCCATCAGGACGAACTGCGTACCTTAGCTGTTACCTTGGATTCTCCCCGTTCTAGCAAATACGACCTCAAAGCAGTGGAAAATCCTTCTCCTTTACAGCAAAAGAACTTTGCTGGCTTCCTTGGTGTACCCCTGACAACAATTGAGTAAATGGGATTACTCCTGTCCCGCTAGAAGATTACCGAATTGAGTGAGACGGGGAAGAGGGGGAAGAGGGGGAAGAGGGGGAAGAGGGGGAAGAGTGGGAAGAGTGGGAAGAGGGGGAAGAGGGGGAAGAGTGGGAAGAGGGGGAAGAGTGGGAAGAGTGGGAAGAGGGGGAAGATG
>JAAUYD010013760.1_pt1 | contig 38013 bp, 27 predicted proteins | sample 7278101 | NCBI WGS metagenome assembly JAAUYD01 (sample SAMN14350128, study PRJNA611818) | marine sediment metagenome | isolation source: surface marine sediment (0.6m) | place: French Polynesia: Moorea | collected 2018-08
ATAAACGATATGAAACAAAGCGATTTTAACCACGTAACTTATAGTTGGGACGATGACGTCGCCAGCCAACTCGACCCGGTGGAGCGGCTGCGCTACCGCTCCAACATCCTGGGTGCCGACCAGCGCATTACCAACACCGGCGGGGGGAACACCTCCTCCAAAATGGCCCTCCCCGATCCCCTGACCGGCGAAGAGGTGCGGGTCATGTACGTCAAGGGATCTGGTGGCGACTTGCGCACCAGCAAACGGGAAAATTTTGCCTCGTTGTATATGGAAAAATTAAACGCCCTCAAGGGCATTTACGACGCGGCCGAAGTCAAAGGAGTTAAAACCGAAATCGAAGACGCCATGGTGGCCATGTACCCCCACTGCGTCTACAACCTTAATCCACGCGCCAGCTCGATTGACACCCCACTTCACGCCTTTATCCCTTTTGACCACGTCGACCATATGCATCCCATCTCGGCCATCGCCATCGCCGCCTGCCGGGATCAGGTAGCCCTAACTGAAGAAATTTTTGAGGGAGAAATCGGCTATGTTGGCTGGCAGCGGCCGGGTTTTGACCTGGGTCTCCAAATGGAAGCCCTGGCCAAAGCCAACCCGCACTTTAAGGGGCTCATCATGGGTCAGCACGGCCTCATCAACTGGGCCGATGACGACAGGGCATGCTATGAGTTGACCCTTTCTCTGATCGAAAAAGCGGCCCGCTACATCGAGCAGCGTGACAGAGGGGAGAAAACTTTTGGCGGACGCAAATATCAGCCGCTGTCAGATCGTGAACGGGAAGATTTGCTCCTGGCTCTCCTGCCCACCCTCCGCGGCTTGGTATCCCAGCAAAACAAATTTATCGGCACCGTCCACATCACCGACCGCGTGCTGCAGTTTGTCAACAGCCATGATGGCCCACGGCTGGCCGAGCTGGGCACCTCCTGCCCCGATCACTTTTTGCGAACCAAGATCAAGCCGCTTTACGTAGGATGGGACCCTCAAAATGAGGATTTTCATGCTCTGGTCAGCAAGCTGGAAGCCGGGCTGGTGCAATATCGCGAAGATTATCGCACCTATTACGAGGCGTGTAAACACCCCAACTCCCCGGCGATGCGCGACCCCAATCCCACCGTCATCTTGATTCCGGGCGTGGGGCTGATCGCCTGGGGCAAAAACAAGAGCGAGAGCCGGGTCACGGCCGAATTTTATTCGCTGGCCATCGAAGTAATGCGCGCTGCCGAGGCGATCAGCGCGTACCAGGGGCTGCCACGCCAGGAAGCCTTTGACATCGAATACTGGCTGCTCGAAGAGGCGAAGCTGCAGCGCATGCCACCTGAAAAAGATCTGGCTAGGAACGTGGTGGTGGTGATCGGGGCCGGCAGTGGTATCGGCAAGGCCACCGCCCATCGGGCTGCCCGCGAAGGGGCCCACGTGGTATGTGTTGATTTGAACAGTGAGGCAGCTGAGGCCACGGCCGCTGAGCTGACCGGAATTTACGGCATGGGTATTGGCGTGGCCGGCACCGGGATTTCCGCCTCTGGCCCGGCCATCGGTCTGAGTGCGGACATCACCAACCGCGACAGCGTGCGCGAAATGTTTCGCCAGGTGATTCTGGCGTATGGAGGGATCGACAACGTTATCGTCACGGCCGGGGTCTTTATTCCGCCAAGCAAAGAAGGCAAAGTCACCGATCCACAGTGGGATTTAACGTTTAACGTCAACGTCAAAGGCAGCTATCTCGTGGCCGATGAAGCACGAGCGATCTGGCAGGCACAGGGCTTGCAAGGCAGCCTTGTTTTGACCACCAGCGTCAACGCGGCCGTGGCCAAAAAAGGGTCGATGGCCTACGATACGAGCAAGGCGGCCGCCAATCACCTGGTGCGCGAGCTGGCCATCGAGCTGTCCCCGCTGATCCGGGTTAACGGGCTGGCCCCGGCCACCGTTGTCGAAGGCTCCAGCATGTTTCCGCGAGAGCGGGTTATCAGTTCGCTGACCAAATACAACATCGCTTTTGACGAAAGCGAAGAAACGGAAGCGCTGCGCAACAAGCTGGCCCATTTTTACGCTCAGCGCACCCTGACCAAAGCGCCGATCACCCTGGCCGATCAGGCGGAAATGGCGTACCTGCTGTCGACCAAGGCGTTTGCCAAAACCACCGGTCAAATCTTTAGCGTTGATGGCGGGCTGCACGAGGCGTTTTTGCGCTGAATCGGGGAAACCATCGTCTGTGATATACTGATGGTCAATATTTTTTAGCCGCAGTTCACACGAGAAATGTTTATCCAAAAAATCCGTGCGATCTGCGGCCAGGTTTATTCTAGGAGGTTTACATGCCCAGTCCATTTCCCGGGATGGATCCTTATCTGGAGGCCCGAGAGGTGTGGCCAGATGTTCATCAGCGGCTCATCACTTACATTTCAGAGGCACTTCAGCCGCAACTCCGGCCGAAATACGTGGCCCGGATCGGCGAACGGATTCAGCTGGCTCAATTTGGCGGTAGCTATGTCCCGGATGTGCTGGTGCGTAAAACGATCAAAGAAGCGGCCCCCGCCTACACCACAGCCGACAGGGTTGATGAACCACAGCGAGCGACCCTGCTCGACGACGCCTATCGCGAGCCGTATATCGAAATCATCACCAGCAAAACCGGTGAGGTTATTACCCTGATCGAGCTGCTCAGCCCGGCCAACAAAGAAGGCAAAGGACGGGAACAGTACCTTCCCAAACAGGATCAGCTGCTGGCCACACCGGTTAACCTGGTGGAAATTGATCTTCTTGGGTATGGGACTGATACCGCTTTAGCCCGCAGCATTGCCATCGAAGGGCCGGCCGACTGGCGCTATCTGATCAACGTCAGCCGGGCCAAACAACGCAGCTCGCTGGAATATTATGCCGTCCCACTCCGCGACAGGCTCCCCCGCTTTGGGATCCCCCTGCGGCCCCCGGATGCTGACGCAGTACTGGATCTACCGGCCGTGTTTACCCGCAGCTATGATATTGGGAGCTATGACCTTTTAGTTGACTACACGCAAGGCCCAGCCATCCCCCTGCGCCAAACCGAAGCGGAATGGCTCGACCAGTGGCTACGGCAGAAAGGGATCCGAACGGAGAATGAGAAATCTGATTAATCGGCAGCCAAATTTCTCAGCTTGCGGCCGGCGATGACGTGCAGCATCTGCAAAAAATGGTCAATCTTCCCCGTTTCCACCGTTTCAATAAAACGATTTAGAAGCGATCATGCTCAGCCGTCGTAACCTCGAAGCGCGGCCGATTGGCGGCAATATGCTGCCGCACCCGACGGAACACCTGACGACAGCGATTCCCGCAGCACCAGAAATGCCACTGAAATTGAGCCATTGTGTCCTTCGCGGCTGAATGTTTTAAAATTGCCCCTTGAACCTAACGTTACGTCATAGTGTACACTCCATTTTGAACCTGGGAGATCGTGATGAATCGACCATATCGCACGGCTGAATTTGCCAAACTGGCCGGGGTTACCGTCCGCACGCTGCACTATTATGATCGCATCGGCCTGCTCAAGCCGTCAGCCGTGACCGAAAGCGGACACAGGCGGTACCTGGCGGCCGATCTGCTGCCCCTGCAGCAAATTGTCACTTTGAAGTGGATGGGCTTCTCGCTGGCTCACATCAAGCGTATTCTGAACAGCCCGACTTATGATCTGCCACAGGCGCTGATCGCCCAGAAGGCGGCCGTTGACGAGCAAATCGAGCTTCTGGCAGCGGCCGCGGCCGCCCTCCAAACCGCCATAGAAACAGCCAGAAGCCACGATACAGCCCAACTGGAACCTGATACGATTCGAGCGATCATTCTGGCGGTTACCAATCAAGGTCCGGTGATAGACAGTTACTTTAGCGAAACGGCTCGGGCGGGTATTGCTCTGCGCAGGCTTTCCTATACCGCAGCCGAAATGGCGCAAATTCAGCAGGAGTGGGAGGCGATTTACGACGGCTTTGCGGCGCTGATCAACCAGCCGTTTGACCATCCGGAGGTGATGGGTCTGGCCGCCAAAATGGATGGGCTGATCCAGGCTTTTACCGGTGGCGATCAAGAGACCGCCAGCGGGGTTCAGCAGCTCATTCAGGATGCGGAGGCGGGTCAGCTGCCCGAAATGCCGCAGGCCCAAGCGTTTTTCGCTGATGTAGACCCCAACCTTCGCCGGTTCATGCGCCAGGCACTGGCTTTTTATCAGAAAAAACAAAACAGGAGAAAAACGTGATGAACGTCAACTGGATCGATACCCGCACCATTTACCGATCCATGATCAAATCCACAAACGATGCCGAGCGGTCAAAAATATTTACATCGTGCATTTTTGAACCGTGGCAGCAGTTGATGTCGATGGTTCAGGGGTCGCCGGGAGCGGCCGCAAATGATCCCTTCGCGGCGGCGCGGGCGTGGCACTGGCTGGTGCCGGAGCAGCTCGTGGAGCCGCCTGATTCGCTGCTGCGGCTGGAGGCGGCCAACGCCTGGGAAACCGGCGCGGCCGCGATGGAAATGGCCGTCAAGCGCTTTGAACCGTTTGCTGACCGCATCCCCATCGACACCATCGAGGGGTGGCTCATTTTGGCGGATCCGCAGACATCTGATCCGATTAGTCGCGGCTATACGGGAGCGGTCGATTTCTTCGCTCCCCGCTTCGTGGTCCAGTTTAGCGAGCCCAACAGCTATAATTTGCCGCGTCTTGGTGGATGTGTCGTGCACGAGCTGCATCATCTAATCCGCACGAAGGCGGTTCCCTGGAACATTATGGAAGCCACTGTGGCCGACTACATCGTTCATGAAGGGTTGGCTGAGTCGTTTGCGGCCGCTTGTTTTGGCGAAGGGGTGGTTGGGTATTACGTGACTGATTTTGACGAAGCGCAAATCGATACGGCCCGCGCTCTGGTTGGTCAAAATTTGTCTACCACCGGCTTTGATAAGCTGCGGGGCTTTATATTTGGCGACTACTGGGCGGGCAAAATGGGTTTTCCGGCCGTGGGCATGCCGGATTATGGTGGATACGCCATCGGCTATCGGGTTGTGCAGGCGTACTTGCAGCGTACCGGCTCTTCTATAGAAGAAGCAACGTTTGTCTCTGCGGCCGACATCGTGGCTGAATCCGGCTATTTTGAATGAGAATAATTTTTAGCTGCGGTTGGCTTCGATTAGCCTTAATATCCGTGAATTTTGCGTGAATCCGCAGCGTGACTTATTTCCTATCTCTCAACCCTGACTCCCTTACTTATCAGCCAACAAAAGGGATTTTTATACGATTTTTTGTGACGACCATGGTTGACAAATATTTGCGGTAGGTTTACAATAACTGAAATTCAAAGTATTGTTGTATTAACACAACACTCCCCCTCAAAAATCCCTCAAACCCCTTGACACAAAACAAAAACCCTGTTAGTATGAACGAAAGTAGACTAAATCAGTTCATGGTAAGCGGTATTCAGTGTCAACTCGTACTTTCATCGGACGTGTATCCGAACTTCAAACTCTCGAACGGCTGTGGGGCTCAAACAAAGCCGAGCTCCTAATCCTATACGGTCGTCGCCGCGTGGGCAAAACCCGTCTTCTCACCCACTGGAGTGAGCCCTACGAGGAAGAAGGCAGCGCGCTGTACTGGATGGCTGAGCCAACCAGTGCGTTTGATCAGCTGCGTTCATTTTCTCAGGCGGTGATTCACTTTCTCGATCCCGACACCCCAGCCAGTCCAGAATTCTCATATGATAGCTGGGAAATGGCGTTTCGCGAGTTGACGCGTGCGGCGGCCGAAAAACGAATTGCCATTTTAATTGATGAGGTAACCTACCTGATCGATACCGATCCTGATTTTTCGGGAACGCTGCAAAAAGCGTGGGATCATATCCTTTCAAAAGCTAACGTTATGATCGCGCTTTGCGGGTCCCAGATGGGGCTCATGCAGCAGGAGTTGATCAATCACACCGCTCCTTTTTACGGCCGGGCCACGGCACTCATCAGGCTACCTCCCCTACCATACAGCGCCCTTGGCCTTTTCTTTCCCAATTACTCAATCAAAGACCGGGTAGCCATTTACGCTATCTGGGGGGGTATTCCCGCCTATTGGGAAAGAATCGATCAAACCCGATCGGTTATCGATAATTTGCAAATCCAGCTGGCCCCCTCAAACACGTGGATGTTAGATGAGCCGCGCATATTGCTGCAGGATTTTATTTCTGATCCCAACAATTATGTGGCCATCATGCGCGCGATTTCCAACGGGCATTGGGCGTTAGGAGATATATCCAAACATACCGGCATCGCCTCAGGGCCCATTTCCAAATATCTATCAATTTTGCGCGAAACCGGATTTGTGCGGCGCATGGTGCCCATTTCCAAAATCGGGCAGGATACCCGGGTAGGGCGTTATGTGGTCACCGACCATTTTATGCGCTTTTACTACCGGTTCTTATCAGCGTACTCGACTCAGCTGGCACGCGGGAAAACTCGTCAGGTGCTCGATCGCGTTGAAGAAAATCTCAATCATTTTATTCACACCAATATCTGGCCGGAACTGTGCTGGGAGTGGGTTTCTGAAGCCAGTGATGAAGCCCATCTGCCAGCGATTCAAGATGTCGGCGCAGAATGGACGCGAACCACTTCTGTTGACGTGGTGGCGATTGATCGGGAAGGGAAGAACCTCGTCATCGGTTCGGCCGATTGGAAATCAAAACCGGCCCTCAGTATCTTGGATGAGCTTTATAAGCACAGCAACAAGCTGGTCAAAGATTTAAACGGATCGGGAAATTGGCATGTCCATTTTCTGCTGTTTAGCGGTGAAGATTGGACAGATGCCGAGCGTTTTCAGGCAGAAAGCCAGGTTGTCAGTCGCAAAGGGAAAAATTGGGAGGCTAGCGGGGTTGAGCTAATCTCTCACCCGGATTTAGACGCCAATTTAAACCTTTGGACAACCGGTCAGTTTGTCCAGGCGGTTTAAGGAGAACAGAAAACCGGTCGCGAACTGCATATATTAACTCATTAAAAGAAAAAGCCCTTGTAACTTGGCGGGCACAAGGGCTGAATGGGGACCATAGGGTCCAGTAATAGTAATTTTCTGCTCCAAAGATAACACGTTTCTAAACGAAACGTCAAGAGAGCCGATCCCTAGATCCCTCATTCACACACCATTCATCCAATATACCGGCAGCAATCCGGAGTGAAACTGTGTTTTGCTGTTCGCTTTCGCGACCACGTTTATGTGGAGGTATTCATTTACCTGATTTTAGGATCGATTCATGGGCAGCAAAAGCAGCCATAGTGAGGAACCATATCGCTTTCCGGGTTTTATTGCGCCCCAATATACAAGCGTGCCCGATATTTTATTTGACGAGCTCTTAGCCCGCCTATCAGGAGCTGAAATCAAAGTCCTACTCTACATCATTCGCCGTACGTTTGGATTCAAAAAATCGGCCGACAACATCTCCTACAACCAGATGCTCAAGGGAATACGCACGCGTGACGGTCTCCAACTTGACCAGGGAGCCGGCATCAAAAGCCGCACAACGCTTAGCAAGGCGCTTCAGCGTTTAGCCACGCTCGAAATCATCCAAATTGTCAAAAATTCCTCTGCTGAACACGGCAATGAAACGACGACTTACTGTCTCAACATGGGCGGCACCCGCCAGCTGCACCAGAGAGAAATCGTCAAAAATACCCCCGGTCCAAAAAATGGACTAGGGGGTGGTCCAAAAAATGGATCAGGGGCTAATCCAAAAAATGGACCACCTCCTAATCCAAAAAGTGAACCAGGGCTGGTCCAAAAAATGGACCCACAAAATACAGCACAGCAAAACACAGTTAAGCAAAAAACAGATGTTGTTGCTTTGCTGGCCGATTGGGGGATGAATCAGCGGGTCGCTGAACGGCTAGCCTCTGAGCACCCGGCCGCAAAGGTCCACGAAAAAATCGCCTTTTTGGAGTATTTGCTGGTCGCGGAGCCCGATCACGTTCAGCATCCCATCGGGTGGCTGCGCCGGGCGATCGAACAGGACTTTTCTGCCCCGACAGGGTTTATGACGGTCGAAGAGTTGGAGGCTGAGAAAGCCCGTCAAGCCCATATTACCCTTCAGCGCCAAACGCGTGTGAGCGAACGGCAGGCTGCGGTCGTCAATCAGGTTGAAATGCTGTTTGTCAAATACAACACAAAACCGGTGGAAAAAGAGCTGTGGCAGGATGTATTGAGCAGCCTGGAATTGAGCCTCTACGCCGAAGCGTTTAATCATTTGCGAGATTCACAACTTCTAACAGGACAAGGCGGAAAATTTGTGATTTGGATCGAAGATTTGCGCGGCCGTCAAATTGCGGAAGTCCAGCTTGTTGCCCGCATCGAGCAGGAACTGCGTCGCTGTGGCGTTGAACAGGTAAAATCAATTTCTTTTGCTGTGGAAGAAAGGTGATTTGATAAAACCGAGCTTACAAAAATCCCATCTGCTTGAATAAAAATTTCGTATAAACGGCCGCTACCATACTTTCAAGTAGGCTAACTGAAAGTAGGCAATTTGGCCTTTGTAAAAAAACCGTTCCTCTCCTGGGCCTACCAAGACAAAAAGCACAAATCGATTTTGGGTCCAATTTAAAATATTGATCGGTTGCAATTTGGGCAACTTGTCAAAAAAAATTCCAAACGTCATTGAGTAAATAGTGAAGCAATCTTTCTTGCGGTTTTGTGAAGGATGTTTTTTGAGCGGTAATGGATCTTTTCAAGAGGAATACTGACCTCAACGGAAAAGGCGCAAATGATTTTAATACATATGAGGATATTGTATAATTTTGACGGCGTTTCATACACACGGGCGTGGGCAAAACAAGCCTATACCGTCCACTACCCTGCACAAAAAAGGAAAAAGGAATCTGATGAACAAGAGAATAACACCGATGCTTATGGCCCTAACTCTAGGTGTCTTAGCCGTGTTTGCGTTTCTGCGAGTGTCGGCTAACGAGCTCGATCACGCGCCAAATCAGGAGGTGAATGCAGCCGCATTCACTCAGCCGATTGAACGGCCGCTGGCCGGCCGGATTATTCCCGGCGGCACCGTTTTCGTGATTCAGCTTGTAAATGAGGCTGAGCAGGTTGTTGCCAGAACTCAAGCGGACTCAGACGGAGTTTTTCTGTTTCCGGTAGAAAATCTATCCCCCTACGAAACCTACTCATTCCAGGTTTTTGATCTCGACGGCCAATCGCTTTCTTTGCAGGAGAATGTGTTCTGGCGCAAGGGCGAGTCAGAAACAATCGTTGAACTTTTTCTTGAAGAAGAGATTGTCCAAGATAGCCCCGAACGGGAAGAAGAGATCAACGATCCGGCGGCTGCGGCCGCTGACCCCATGGTTGTCGGGCAGGTGACCGCGGCCGATACAAGTCAGCCGGTTGAAGGGGTTCAAGTGAGATTCTATCAGAACTCGACCAGCTACATGATTGGAACCGATACGACAGATATTAATGGCTTCTATTCAGCTACCCTGCCAGCTGACAGCTACACAGTCAGAGGATATGCTCGTCTCAATACGGACTTTATTGATAAGGTTCCTGTAACGACCGCCTTATCATTGACAGGTCTTAACAATCAAACGGTTTTAGACTTTACCGTTGATCGCAAACCGATAATTTCTGGCACGGTGACTTCGGCCGAAACTGGCGATCCGCTCCCATCTGTAGACATCTATTATTATTTATCAGCAGATTTGACAGATATATTGAGGAGCGTCAAGACCGATGCCAACGGTCAATATCAGATTTCCGGATTCCCCGAAGGAAGCGAGGCTACACTTCTGGCGACACTCCCCCAACAAGCGTTGACAGATACGGCGTATATTCCCACCTGGGCAGGAGATGTGATCGATCAGGAGAGTGTGGCGGTCTTTACGCCACAGCTCAACCAAATCTTGAGCCAGGACATCGTTATGCAGGTGGGTGGGTTTATTACCGGCGTGGTTTCGACATCTGGGCCTGATGATTTATCAAATGCGCAGGTTTCCGTATACAACGCGGCCGCTCCGGATCAGCTCATCGCGGGGACAACAAATTATTGCAGCAGTTGTCCATCGATTGGCTATAAGGTGGCTGTGCCGTCTGGCTCATATCTGGTTCAAGGGCGTTCTAATAATTCACAATATGCGGCAGAGTTTTATGACGAGGCTATTTCAAGCGGCCAGGCAGATGTTATCTCGCTGACCGTTGGGCAAATTATCAGCGATGTCAATATCGTTCTTGATCCTGGAGGTACCATCTCCGGTGAGGTATCTTACAGCTTTGCCTATACGCCTACCTATCCATCTGATGTTGCTTTTGCATATTTGTTTACGGAAGGTCGGAGTGATCCAATCGACTCAACCGCCGTTGATTTAAATGGAGAATTTTCTTTTGAAGGATTAAACGAAGGACCTTATTTTATTGCGGTTGATCCTAAACATTTTCTTGCCAACAGCTATACGAATTACGACCCTGAGACACCCGGCCGTGATCCGATATTTGTTAAAAAAGGGATGACAACCACAATTGAGATGGAATTAAATCAGGTCATCGTTTCAGGTCAGGTGACAGACCAAGATTCCGGTGCCCCACTAGAATCGATCTACGTCACCGCTTCACTACTCAATGATTGTGGTCTGGGTACCATTCTAGAGTCGACCAATACAGCGGCCGATGGCACGTATGAATTTAATAATCTGCGACCGGCTCAATACCGCATCGAGTTTAGCGATGACGCTTATCCCCAAAAATATCAAGATACTTCCCAAGTTGTGGTCTTGGAAGAGGGTCAAACCATCATTGATCAATCTCTGACGACTGGCGGCGAGCTGCAGGGGCGCGTCACGGCCGAAGGCACTGGTGACCCGCTGCCCGGCGTGTTTGTTTACGTCTATGTTTATAGTGAATTGGACGGCCGCTATTACAATCTTGGCAGCAGCACTACGGATGCAAATGGCGATTATTCTATGACCGGCCTGATGAGCGATGAGTATGTAATTTATTTCGATACCTCACGCGCCGGCCAGCCGGTTAAAGAGTATGTCAGTGAATTTTTTGATGATGAATTGGGCGTAAATGGCGCCTCGCTTGTCGATATTGGAGCAGGACAATCCGTAACCATCAATGAGCAGCTGAGTCCCGGAGGCTCAATTTCCGGTCGAATCACATCATCTGAACATGGGGAACGAATTTTGGGTTCCAGAGTATATGCTCAACCCACAGACAATCGTCAATTAATTCTTCCGATTTCCGCCCAAACAAACATCTCAGGGGAATATAAAATTGATGGATTGGCCCCTGGTGATTATCGCATTTGGATTGAAGCAAGTAACAATCCGCCAGGGTCAAACTCCCCTGAGGATATTCTCTTTAGCATGAGCTACGTTAACTCTTACCTGGGGGGAGGATATGATCCGGCAACCGCCACAATTGTTACCGTTTCCACAGGGGCAGCGATAACCGGGTTGGATCAAAGCCTTGATCGAGGTGGCGTGATTTACGGTAGATATACTCTCCACGCAGAAAACCTCTTTTCATATCAGGGTCAGGTCACCGTATATGATAGTTTGGGCCGCCAAATTGAAACTGTTTCAACCAATTCTTCATGGCCGGCCAACTGGAATTACGCAGTCGGAGGACTTCCACCGGGTTCCTATTTCGTCCGGTTCCAGGATTGGGACTCAACCCGGATAAATAATGCCAACGGCATATGCGTCGAAAAATCAACAATCTATGGTGAGTATTATGGTGAATCACCGACATTCGATGGGGCGGCACCAATTGTTATCTCTGGGAGTGAGTATGTTCCGGGTATTGATGGCATTGTGACACAGGATAATTCCCGCACCTACGATCCGCCGTTTCAGCTATTTGATGTGTCCGGCCGCATTACCGCTAGCGGCAGCGGGGTAGCCAGCGTGCTGATCACGGCCGACAGCGGGGAAACCGCCCACACGGCCGCGGACGGCACCTATACGATTACCGTTCCCAACGGCAGCCGCACCCTGACGCCCCTGCTGGCCGGCAAATCGTTTTCGCCAGCTGCAGCCAATATCAACGTCACGGCTGATCAGGGTGGGGTTGATTTCACCATGAGTGACACCGCACCCAGCGGTTCTATTAGCGGGCAGGTCTCACCGGCCGCCGAAGGTCTCCTCGTTGAGGCGTATCGCTTGACGTCCGGAGAATGGCTGGCGGCCGGATCAGCTGTGACTGCCAGCGACGGTACATTTGACGTCACCGGTTTGCCGGCCGGCTCCTATCGCCTGCGGATTTCCGATCCGGCTGGCCAATATCAAAATGCCTTCGGCGGGGGTACCACCCACTTCACCAACAGCAGCATTTTCAAAATCTCGGACGGCCAGGCGCTGGCACTCGCCGACCCGATCCCGATTCAGCCGGCCGAACCCCAAACCGTGGGGATCAGCGGCATAGGCAGCATCGTTGATCGAGATACGGGCGACGTGACGGTTCGCGTTGCTAATGGCTCATCGGAATCGGCCACGTTTACCTTTACGCCAATCTGTTCTGCCGGCCCCCCCAGCAGCGTATTTTTGTCAATCGGCTACGATTCGTTCCCGATGCTGTCAACCGGAAACGGCGAATTCGCCGTTTCGCTGACTTTGCCCGATGACCTATCCACTCCCGAAGGAGGCGTCATGGCTGTGCGCTTTATTTGTGATGGGATTTCTCATCATCGAGGTGTTGGGACGCTGGTCCTCTATGATCCCAGCGGGGTCATTACTGATGCTAGCACCGGACAACCGCTCTCTGGGGCCACGGTGCGTCTTTATCGCGTGCCCCTGGCCGAGCCGGACAGCGGGTCAGAAATCAACGACTGTCGTACTGTAGACACTCGCCCGGCCGCCAGCTCCGGCCCATTCGGCGCCTGGAGCGATTTACCGCCGGCTAACCTCGCGGCCGGTCAGCTGGTCAATGCAGATGTCGACGTCAGCGGACCGGCACCGATTTTCGATCCGGCCGTCAACCCGCAAACCACAGATACCTCTGGGCGATATGGTTGGGATGTGGCCGGCGGCTGCTGGTTTATCGTTGTAGAAGCTGACGGCTATTTGCCGCTGACCAGCCCGCTGGTTGGCGTGCCGCCGGAGGTCACTGATCTGGACATCGCGCTTGAACCTGAGCTTGTAATTGAAGAGTATGAACTCTTCTTACCGAGCGTTGTGCGGTAGCGGTTTGGGCCTAAATGGAGAAGCCGGGTGACAGCCAAAAGGCTGCCCCGGCTTTTTTTATGGCCGTCTGTGGTTATAATGATTAAATGATTTTTCCCTGGGCAAACCTTTCCCTAATTATCTTTTTAGCCACCCTGATCATCACCGGTTTTTTCGGTTTAAAAAGCGGGTTTGGTGGGAACGCCTGGCTGCTTTGGCTGCACGGTGTGGCCGCTTATGGATTAATTGTGCTCATGTTTTGGAAAGCGTGGGTCATTATGGACGCGTGGCGCCGCAAAAAGCGCTGGACTCGACAGCGGATCTCGTTTGCCGTCATGCTCCTGATGCTGTTAGGCGTGTTGGCTTTGGGTTTGATGTGGACCTTCCAGGGACCGATCTACTGGTACGGCTTCAGCCTCGTCAGTTTACACATTTATCTGGCGGTTCCGCTGATGATCTTGATCGTGTGGCACGGCTGGCGCATGAAATTTATTTTCAAAGTTGAAGGGGCGGCCGATCGGCGGCTGTTTTTAGGAACGGCCGGGTCGGCCATTTTGGGGCTTGGCTTAGGGGCGGCAGCCAGCAGGGTGCAAAAAAAGGTCAATTTGGCGAGTGTGCAGCAGCGCTTTACCGGATCATATTTATGGCCATCCTCAAAATTTCCGGTGACGAGTTGGATCTTTGATTACCCACCACCTATTAACATCGATGAGTGGCGCTTGACCATCAGCGGGGCGGTTGATCACCCTCTCTCGTGGCGTTATGCTGACCTTCACGACCTGCCGTCAATCTCTCAGGACGCTTTGCTCGACTGCACCAGCGGGTGGTATACCGAACAAAAATGGTGTGGGGTTCCTTTACAGGCGATTTTGGAGGCGGCCGGTGTTCAGGAGGATGCTCGAAGCGTTACCGTACGCGCCGTTTCCGGGTATCAGCGGCGCTTTAAGCTTGAAGAGGCGGCCGGTTTTTTGCTGGCTCTAGCAGTGGCGGACGTCCCCCTTTCCCACGGTCATGGGTTCCCTGTCCGCTTGGTGGCCCCTCCCAGACGCGGCTTTGAATGGGTCAAGTGGGTCTCTCACATTGAGGTAAATACAACATCGGCTTTTTGGCAGTCCCCTCTCCCCTTGCGATAGCCGGGCAGCACATTAGGAAAATGTTTTGTAACTATACAGGTGCTCTGGCCGGTCTCTGACCGTGCCGGCTGGTGGCTCGGTGAGGACACCGGCCACAGCCTTTAAGCCTCTCAGCAAATTTGGATAATGTTTTAACGTTAAAACGCCAAATAGTTTATAAAGAACTTTCTCCAACCTGGAGAAAGTTCTTCCTTATCGATTAAAAAGGAATCTCATCCTCATCCTTTTTTGATAATCCGCTATCTTTGCGGCGCTTTTTTTGATCCTGGATCAATTTTCGATCTTCCAAATAGGATCGGTCGCTAATCACCTTGCGGCCGGTTCGTTTTTCCAGATTTCGACGCGCCTCACCGGCCGCTTCACCCCCCTCTTTGGCAGCGGCCTGATTTTCTTCATATCCTTGGGCATCGCGGTGACGGACCTCATCGGTGGTAATCGCTTCACCCAAAATCGTGAAGGCCAGCTCGAGCGGATTCATGTGGTCTCGCAAATTCCCTTTTTTAACCCCTTTAAGCGCTTTATGCTGGCCAACCGATAACCCATCAAAAGTGCCTTTGTGAACCTCGTTGGTCAGGATACCATACTGCCGCCCTTCAACCCCTCTTTTTTTCCACTCGTCGGTTAATTCGTTGCGGGTGGTGATGGCCCCCAGGCGGGCCCGAATCCACTCTTCATCGTAGCCCATCAGGCGGTATTTTTCCCGCTCAGCTTCCAGAGGGTCCGCCTTAATTTCGTCGAGGCGACGGCTGCCGGTCATGGCCAGCCACTGTTTAAAAAACTCCGCTTTGGGGGATGGGATCGATTGAATGATGCGCAGGATATCCTGTTGTGAGGCGCACTCCGTTTGGTAGGTGCGATTATTTACTTTGCTTTTCATGGGGAACTTTCTCCAATTTGGAGAAAGTTCCTTTAATCCTTTGTCGCGGGTTTTTAGCTGATGCCAATATTTGCTGGGGTTGGCAGCTTCGCTCAATACCCCCACCACATCGACGATCGCAAAGTACCAGGTTTGACTTTCTTCATCCCAGACTGTGCGAATTTGATCATCATACTCTTCAAGCGGTTGGATGTCATTTGTGCTCATGTTACACCTTTTTGCGGTTTGACCGTTTTAACGTTAAAACGCTAACCCGTCAGCTTATCACCTAACCTGATTTTTTACCGGCCGCCTTACTTTTTTTGACGCGATCCGCTTCCCGCTTGACGATATTTGCCGGAAGCTGGGAAGATCCCCCTTTATTTAGGAAGTGATCGAGCACCATTTTGACACATTCCTCGATGACGGCCGAATTGCTGATCGAATGCCCCCGAATACCGGTCAACTTCTTGAGTTCCAGCTGGGAGCGGTCGAGCATATCGGCCACCACCGGGTCGAGATAGAGGGTCATCCGCACCGGTTTTTCTTGCATGGGGGGCTGGATCGCTTTGGGCGTGCTCCGTTTGGGCCGGGCGGCCGGAGCTTTTGCCTTTGGTTCTTCCCTTTTTGGTTTGGCTGTCGGGGTGGTTCGGCGCGGCGTGGACACTTCGCTTACACCCCATACATCATCTAAGCTCGGTTTCTTAGCCATTTTTTCACCACCTTTCCTAACTGAGTATACTCTTTCGCTGGTTTGGATTCTGGAGCATAGGTCACCACGGATGTGCCGGTTGCGCCCGCCTCGGCGACGGCGATGGCGCGGCTGATCGTGATGTCCAATACCGGGAATCCTGCTTTTTTCATGGCTTGAAGCGCCTGCCGGTGATGGACCAGCCGGGGGTCGTACATGGTTGGCAGGACGCCAAAAATTTTGAGGTCGGGATTTAAACGCCGGTGCTGGGCGCGGGAGATCGATTCTCTATGAAACAGGCGCAGGCCGCGCATATCGATGATTTGCGGGGTGACCGGGATTAAAACCTCGGTTGCGGCGACCAGGGCATTGATCATCAGCCGGCCCAGGCTGGGCGGGGCGTCGATCAGGCAGATATCAAACTGCAGCGGGGTCAATAAATCTGTCAACAAAAATTCACTGGCGTTGCGATTGGCCAGGGTCAATTCTACCGCAGCCAGCTCTAAATCTGAGGGAATGAGGACCGGTCCTGTGGGCAGCTGAACGGCGATGTCTCGCAGTTCTGCCCGGCCGTCCAACGCTTCGGCAATCGAGGCTGTCTCCGCGCTGACGCCGGCCGCTTCCGTTAAGCTTGATTGGGGGTCCAAATCGATCATCAATACGCGAACACCATTCTGAGCCAGCGCTTCGGCTAGGGCAAAGACGGTTGATGTTTTGCCCACTCCCCCTTTTTGTACCCCGACGGTTAAAACTTCCATATCGTTCCTTTTAGATTTGATGGCAGAGTTAGATGGTTTAATTTTTCCGAGAAAATAACGTTAAAGTGTTAAAACGCTTCAACATTAAAGGGCTAAAACACTTTAGGATTATAATGACATAACGACAAAACGTCAAGCAGTTATTATGTTTTAACGTTAAAACGCTATGACGTTTTGAGGCTAAAACCCTTTATTTTGTGTGCAAATATCCCTGGAATGTGCGGCTCGGTATCGGCTTTGCGGTGGGGGAGGGGAGACTCACGCGCCAAATCGGCGCTAGATTGAATTTGGATCACCGTGCTGATAGATTCCCCATTTTAGGCCATTTGTGCTGATTTTGCACCCAAATTTTTTGTTTCAGCGGCAATTCCACGATGATTATCATCAAATTTTGCGAAAATTGGTTCTAAAACCGATTTTAACCGAATATTCCCGTGGCGCGGTCAAGCCCTTCTCAGTTGTGGATTAATTTATAAGCCAGTTTATAACTCCGCGTAGACAGACCTCACATTATGCTGGCGTTGATGCCGTAAACCGGTGCAAATTTAAGGCAGCTGACCCATAAAATTCCAGTCAAGTTGCGACTTTAATGGGGAACCACATCCCTGTTAGAGAAGCCGAAAGCGGATGGTTTTATGATGCGATTATGGAAATTGAGAAATAAAATGGCTAAAAAAAAGCAAACCCCTGTCATCCAGAGCCCTTCGGCTTCGCTCAGGACAGGCTTCGCGAAGGATCCCGCTATTTTCCAGTGAAAGTAGCCTTTGCTGAAACAGAAGTGCTTCCCCTTGTGACCACCAAGTTTCAAGAGCAATTTGACGAGATTCCTCGCTCCGCTCGGAATGACAGGTAGACCGCGGACGATGTATTGATCCTATGATCCATTTGATTTTTAACCCAAGTTGCGACCTTTTGACGCAACCGAATAGTCGCTATGGAAACCGAAACCGGATTTATCCAGCTAATTAACGCGATTTTGAGTTTTAACAAATGAATACCGATACGGGTCCGTCATTCCCGCGAAAGCGGGAATCCATTAGATTGCCGCCGGTGGATCCCCGCCTGCGCGGGGATGACGGGCCTGTTTTGGAAGACGGTTCATATCCGAATTGATTAGTAAATCTTCAAAATCCGTTTAATTAACGCGATTTATCGCGTTTCGGTCTCTTTGGCCGATGAATTTATTCATCGGGAAGGTAAGGTAGCAACTTAGGTTAATTTTTAAAACGCCGTTATCGCGTTTTGTTCTCATCAGCCAATGAATTTTGAAGGTTTACAGATAATTTAAAGAGAGGAGATCGGATTATTATGATGTTAAAACGTTTTAACGTTAAAGTGATAAGGTTGCTCGAACTTACTCCAGGGTCACAATCCCGCGCCGCAAAGCCGCCAGCACCGCCTGGGTGCGATCGGCCACCTGGAATTTGCTTAATATCTGGCTGACGTTGTTCTTTACGGTGCCGGAGGCCAAAAATAATTCTTTGGCAATTTGCCCATTGGTATGCCCTTTGGCCATCAGCTGCAATATCGAAAGTTCGCGAGCGGTCAGCGGATTCACGAGGGGGTTGGACGGCGGGGGTGTGGATTGCCGGAATTGGTCAAGAAGCTTTGAGGCAATCTGGGGATCAAGGCGGGAGCGACCGGCCGCCGCATCGTATACCGCCTGCACAATTTCCTCGCCAGATGAATCTTTGAGCAGATAAGCGACCGCTCCGGCCCTTAAGGCATCAAATACCCACTCGTCCCCATCAAAGGTCGTTAACACCACAATTTTTGCCGCTGGCTGACTACTAACAATTTGCTTGGTGGCCTGGATGCCGTTGAGCCGCGGCATCTTAAGATCCATCAAGATGACGTCTGGTTTGATTTCTTCGGTCAAAGCGACCGCTTCATGCCCGTTCGAGGCAAACCCAACGACCTGCAGCCCATCCTGATGGGAAAGAATGATAGTGAGACCTTTGCGCACAACTTCCTGATCGTCACATATCAAAATGCGCAGAGGATTGGTGGATTCTGATGACATTGGGGCTAAACCTCCGGATTGGCGAGGGGAAATGAGGCTTCAATGCAGCATCCGTTACCCGGTTGGGAGTGGATGTGCAACCGGCCGCCGGCAATCTCAGCCCGCTCGCGAATCCCCTGCAAACCAAACCGATCGCTGGCCAGGGCCACGGGCACATCAAAACCGACCCCGTTATCGCGAATGATCAGCTGTATCGTTTCCTGGTCCTCAAGCGGGGTGAGTAAAAGATCGATCTCGCTGGCCGCGGAGTGACGCTCCGCATTGTGCAATACCTCTTCTGTGATTCGATAAAGCGCCTGCTCAACCGGCTGCGGAAGGGCAGGCAACCCTTCAGGCGTGCGACAGGCGATGGAAATCGCCGAGCGATTGGTGATGTGGCTGGCGCACAGCTGAATCGCGGCGGTGAGTCCCAATTCATCAAGAGGGGATGAGCGTAAGGCTCGAATGGCTCGTCGGGATTCTTTCAGGCCGCGGCGAATCGTTTCTTGCGCGGCTTGAAGTTCATTTTCCGCGGCGGCCGGATCAACCTGAAACAACGTGCCGATCGCCTGCAGCTGAATCGATGCGGCCGATAAAGAATGGGATAAGGTGTCGTGCATTTCCCGTGAGAGGCGATTCCGCTCCCGGTTGACCGCCAGTTCTTCCATCATCAGGGACTGGCGGGCCAGTTTCTCATTGGCCGCGGCCAGCTGGGAATTGGCTTCGCTCAGGGCGGCCTGCTCGCGATGCTCCGCCTCGGATAAGGTATAGACAATCGAGGCCACGATGAGTGAGGTTCCCAACAAAACAAACCCTCGAACGGCATAAATACCCCAGGTAAACGCACCGGCTGGCAGGAAGACGGGCATGCTTACGTAATATACTCCGGCCAGCATTTGGGAGAGCCAAAAGCCGCGCTTGCCGTATTGCCAGCTGGCCAGAACGACCGGCACGATGACAAAAATAAGCCCCAGGGCATGGATGCCAAGAGATTGTTCGGGCGTCCAATTAAAGCGCGTCACATAGTAAGGATTTTCCAGCAGGGCTGCAAAAGGAACCCAGGAGGCCTGAATGATTTCCACAAACGATGCGGTTAAGGCAAAAAACAGGGCAAAAATAACTTGAATATGGGTCCAGAAAGATTGCTGAGCCAAGCGTGCCGGCCAGGGGAGAAGCCAAATTAAAATGAAGGAGGTGGCCACTACGACGCTCCACCAGCGATCAAAAATCGATTCATAAAGGGTTAGACGGCCGATGATCAACGCCACGCCAACGCCAACTAATTTCAGGGACATGGCAAAGCGAAAGGTGTTTAAGAAGCGCGGGAGGGGTATGTTATCCATCCAGGCCATTTTATCATTGATCACCTTGATTTCCGTGATTTTCATCCTGCCAGGGTGAATTTGGAGCGGGTAAAAACATGATCAAAAGATTGATCAATTGTTCAATAATGTAAGAAATCGGTGGAAATCGCAGGATTGCCCCGAGGAACGCCCATCCAAAGGTAAGATGACTCAGGGCATGGCCTAGAGCGGCCGCCCCGGAAGCAGCCTGGCTGCAGTCAGATGATTCATAGACCATTTTTGTCAGTGGGCGGCCGGCTGCCTGCCCGGCTGGAACAATCGTCAAGCCGTCAAATGGTTTCTTCATCATCCAGCGGCCAACCAGTTGGCAGGTGAGATAACGGTCTGTAAGAAAAAAAGTGGCGGAAGAATAACTTTCTGAATGTTTACCTAAATTGCTCATGGAGCAGCTCCTTTGAACATGATCAATTGAACAAAGGAGATTGTTACCGATCGGGCAAATAGAGGATAGTGCCGAGGGTCATCAGCTGTCGTGACTCAGGACATAAAATGAGCAGCAGAGGGGGATAAAAAAAAGGAGAGGTGAACAATTAACGGGCGTTAATCATCCACCTCAGAGGGAGCCTACACAATTCCGAGATTACAATAAAATAGGCTAAATGTCAATGTCGAAGGTTACATTTTTGGCAATTCATGTAAACTTATGATGTACTGTTATTTCAAAGCCAAAATCGGGCCCAAAATTCATCATGAAGAGTAATCAAATTCAAAAATTTAATGAGTGGATAAACGCTATGATTGATCAAGAGGGGGAGTTTGCTTATCGCTCTCTCGATGATTTGCATCGTGTAGTGAGTGGTGTCCAGAACGGCTTGCATTTTCGAATTGAAAAAGAAACGGCTGCTGACGAAGTGACGTATATTGTTTCTGATCATCACAAAAAATTAAAGCCGCTGCGCCTTCTAAACGAAGACGGCCGACAATCTTTTCTCAAATGCATTGAAAAACGCACGGGTGGTGATATCGACGCTTTTTTTGAGCGCGAGCACCGATACCGGGGAGAAGATATGAAAAACTGGATTTTTCCAGATCGAGATGATTAAACAGGCTCAAAAAACCAGTGATATTGAGCGGGGCACGGCATTTTCCAGGTTAAACGTGCTGATTTCCTTCTTTATTCATCGGGTAAGGGTATTGGCAAAATGGGCATTGGCCCATAATCGCTTAAGGTCCAGCTGTAGTAAATTGACACAATACCCCCATCCATTTCAACGACTTTTGTCTCCTGTTCCCGGTTGAGATCAAAATCAAACCGGTTTTCCGGCGCCGAGACCAATTGCTCTGCGCCAACCAGGCCGGATCCTTCGGGGCAACTTTCCGTGAAGAGGAAGCCTTCGGGAAAATACTCGAAGACATTTACCGTGGCGATGCCATTATGACACACGCCAAAAATATCGGCATACAGGTCGTTTTCACCTTCAATGACACAATCTACCGCTGTACCCGTGAACGAAATCGGGACGCTGTTTTCATAACCTTCGCTGTCGATAGTGCCGTCTTCACGGACAATGAAGAAGAATGCCGCGTCTGGTTTTGAGTTCATTTCCAGGTGAAATAACCCTGGTTGATCCAGCACGAGTTGATGGGTGTAATCCAGCTGATAGAGCCAATCGTTTTGAGGGCAGCCAGAAAATGGTGGCTCTTCCGTTTCTGTTGGACCTTCTGATTCTACAGGTATCACGACGGGTGTGGGTGTGGCGGTGGCCTCCGGCCGGATCACAGGCGTCGAGGTTGGTGTTGGTGTCGCAGTCGGGGCGGGTGTTAGTAGAGGAGCGGATTCCGGGGTGCAGGCGGAAATAACGATCACCGCTGCTAACAGCAGAAGTGCCAGCCAAGTATGGACTTTATTCATTTTAATCCTCCGGTTGTATCGTCCGATATTTGAGACATGTTGCCCGGTAGGATTCGGAGATCAATCAAACACAGGTCAAATCTAGGAGAGGGCTGCAAAAAAGCGGACGAAGTCGATAAAGAAATGATAGCCAACCGCGTGTTCAAAATCCCGCTTGACGAAGAGCAGACCCATCGGCACGCCAAAGAGAATCCCGGCGATGATCATTTGCAGGGCGGCCGGTGAAAACACCATGGAGCCGGAGAGGTGAGCCAGGGAATGGGTAAACGCACCGATCACGACGGCCGCGGCCAAAGCACGGCCGGGACGGTCGTTGGTTTTGGGGCGCAGAAGCACATAAATGATGGTGGTCATAAAGAGGCGGGCCCAAATTTCTTCGGCGATACCGGGCACAAAGGCCACCAGCGGCTCCCATAGTTGATCGACCCAGGCATCTTCAGCATGCGCACCAAAAGAAATGTTTAGCAAGGCGGCCGGTAACGCCAGCACGCATGCCCACAGAAATCCCTTGAGGGCCAGACCCCAATGCCCTTCGGCAGTGTAAACATGGGACAAACCGGATGTTTTGCTTAACAACCCGCCACCGATAAATAAAATCGGGGTGCAGGCCAGATAAAATCCCTGAAAACCATCGAGCCGGCCGCTAAACCATGACAGCAGGACACAGATTGCTCCAGCGGCCAACCCCACAATAACCAAATTGAGCGAAAGATGCTGCCGCAGCTTAATAATGACCCCAACGGCAATCAAAGTCAGGGCAGCCACCACCACCAGCCAGGGATGAATGATAATTCCCAATAAAAACAGAGCCACCAGCGTTCCCACAATGACCAGTAGGGTCATGCCGTAACCCAACCGCGGTAAGAGAAGCGGCTGAATATCCGGCATATCGGTGGCGTTGGGGGGCGTGCGCATCAGATAAATAATCAGGGCCAGGATCAGAACCACACCGGCAATCTGCTCAAACCCGTTGAAGTTAATCTGCGCCATCGATTGGGTGGCGATCATCAAGCCGCTGGCAATTAGCCAGAGGACAGCGACCAAGATTCCCAAAATGGCCCCTTTGGATGGGGAAGAAGTTGTTGGATTCATAATTTTCCGTACCTATTTTATTAAGGTGGTTTAAGTTTGGATTGTCGCAACAGACTTTGATTGTATGGTTAATGATGGATAGAGCCACAGTGAGGATTTACCCTGTGGGGCGGCTATAAAGGCATAGGAAGAGGCTCAAATTTTGTTGCGTAAGGCCATTATAAAATAAATAACTTGTATTCGTCTAGAGATTTAAGAGGGCGGTTGCCAGCGGAAAAGCGACCCGGCCGCCCATCCTTCTAATACTCGATAATTGGGGAGAGGTCGCGAGCTTTGGCGATCGTGCTGCGCACCTCTTTGGGTAGGGGGGCAATCCCGTCGAATCCGGTTGATTCGACAAAATGTTCCAGCATTTGACGCAAGGCTTCCGGCTCCCAATCTATAAATTTGCTGGGCTTGTCTAAACCAGCGTCAAAATATAAGCGAGCGCGTACCCCCTTAACGGCTCCGAGGCGCGATAAATCGGAGAGCTGCACCAATTCCAGGATGCTTTCGAGTGGGACATTGGTCTTTTCGGCCAGCTGCTGTCGAGTGAGAGGCGTCTTTCCGGCCGCCAGCATATCATCCACCGTAACAATACCGATCGTTTCCAGCCGAACTACCTCTTCAAGATTAATGCCGCAAAAATGGCGAAGCTTAAAGCGTCTGCGTGTTTTGGCGACTTCCTTCTCTCGAATGGCTCGCGCCAGACTGGCTAATGGGGCATTTCTGCTAAACTCAAAATACAGCGCCAGGGCGCGCATCCGCTTTTTGATTTCCTTGGTGGGTAAAATCTGGGTGAAATGCCGGATATCCTCTTCTTCGGCACTGTCGAGTTCGACCTGCCGTTCGGCCTTGAGATAAGCCTCTGCCGCCCGAACCTGGTTGACCAATCCTTCAACGACATGCTCTTTTTTGCCGGTTCGCTTTAAATATTTTTTAAATCTATCCATTTGCTTAACCTTTAACGCAAGTTGCGGCCTTTATACGCAGCCGAATAAATCCGGCTGCCAGGAGAACCGAAACGCGATAAATCGCGTTAACAAACCGGATTTATCCGGTTTCGGTCTCTTTGACCGATGGATTTATTCATCGGGAAGGTAAGGTAGCAACTTGAGTTAACCTTTATAAACCCTGGCCACATAATAACTGGGCATGAAATGCCTGATCGGGTTGCCGGTTGCCGTTTCCTATGGTTGAATTTCATTGGATCCCCTTTAAGCATATTGGTTTTCAATGTGTATCGTGGGATATCTTAATATGAAGTCGCAGATAATCCGTGACTTTTCTTTGATCTATGAAATGTGCGTCATTGACTACCAATGAAATTTCAAAGAATATTTGCTTCTCTAAATTATATAAAAAAACCGGTGTAACGAGCGGCCGGGTCTTCAGAATATGTTTGTCAACCTGATTACAATTTATCGGCGATTTTTTTATCGACTGGCGCGAACGCAGCTGGGACTCGTCCTGGTTCCAATTGTCCTGCTAATTGTCATCGGGACGATTGGTTATGCGATGCTTGAAGGATGGTCGCTTTTTGAAGCGCTCTATGTGACCATCATTACCATTACCACCATTGGGTACGGGGATTTTTCACCCGAAACGGTCGGTGGCCGCTGGTTCGCCATCTTCTTTGCCATGAGCGCTATCGGCCTGGCCAGCTACGCTGTCTCAACACTGGCCGCAAAGGTAATTGAGTGGGAACAAAACCGGGTTCAGCGACAGGTGCAGGAGAAACGGATGAGAACAATTGAAAGTTTAAAAGATCACGTCATTATTTGTGGGGCAAGCAACATCGGCCGCGTTGCCGGCCTCTATTTCCAGCGTGCCAAGCAGGATATTATTATCGTTGAGGCGGATGAAGATCGCCTGCGACGAGCCTTGTTATATCTCGATGTCGAATATTTACGGAAGAAGTTTAGCCCCTATCACGATATTGCCAATGCGGTCGACGTAACTGAAGATGAGCAGCTATCGCTCGATAAATTGGCTGAAAAGATCGACGTACCTTATTTAATGGTTGAACCCACCGAAGACAGCACCTTGATTGCAGCCGGCATCGGTCGAGCAAAAGGAGTGGTGGCGGCCCTCGACAGTGATGAACGCAATCTCTTTACCGTGGTCAGCGCCCGAGCGCTTTCCCAACGGCTCGATAACGTCAAACTGCGGATCATCGCCCTTGTCCACGATGATAAAAATGGCACAAAGTTACAGGTTGCGGGTGCTGACCAGCTCGTCCTGCCGGAAAAGGGGAGTGGTTTACAAATTCAGACGTTTATGATGAATGCTCGTCTGGCGGACTTCTCCTTGCGCACAACGATAAAAGGGACGGCGGGATACGCTCTTCAGCAGCTGAGTGATGATCCGGCCGCCAGCTGGCAAAATGACACCATCGCTGAGTTGAGTGCGGCGCGTGATCTTGTCGTGCTGGCCGTTTGGCGAGATGGAGATTATATTTATTCACCTCCTCACGATACCCGTCTGCAGACCCATGACGAATTGATTGTCTTTGCTCCCAGCCAGGATCTGGATTTGTTTAGCCAATTTGCGAAGAAAAATGGAAAGGGATAAATGTAGTCAAACTGCACAATTCACATCAAACAACCGTTAACCGAGCAAGCTAGCTTTGCAATTTTAAGGAGAATTTTATGCCTCAAACCGCCCCATTGCGCACCGTTCATGTTGGTTCTTTTTCCATCACCTATTTACCGGATGGCGGTGGCGTCGTGGTCCCCACCGCCCTATTCCCCGCCTCGGCCGAGGGCGGATGGGATCGCCATCAGGAACTATTGGATCAAGACGGCAAGTTAATAACCACCATTGGTGGGTTTCTTATTCAAACACCAGAGCGCAAAATAATCGTAGACACCGGTATCGGGCCGGTTTCGATTGATTTTCCCGGTTTTGGGCCGTTTAGCGGCGGCCGATTTCTGGACTCATTTGCTCAAACCGGTGTTGATCGCCAAGAAATCGATACGGTGATATTCACTCATCTTCACCTTGATCATGTCGGTTGGACATCAATTGAGGAAGATGGCCAGCGCGTCTTAACCTTCCCCAACGCCAAACATTTGGCTACACAAATTGAGTGGGAGACTTGGGCCGGTGGCGATAACCCAGCCGGACCACACCCGGACACGGTACAAAAACCGCTGGATGGACAATTAATCTTTATCCAAGACGGAGATGAAATTGCTCCGGGGATTACCGTTCTGCAGACACCGGGCCATACACCCGGTCATATTTCCTTGAAGATCGAATCTGAAGGGCAAATCCTCTACCTGGTTGCCGATGTTATTCACAATGTGGCCCAATTTGAAGAGATGGATTGGTTTGTGGCTTTTGATATGGATCCGGAAGTAGCCCGTCAATCGCGTGAAGGGCTTTATGAGGCGCTCTCTCAACCAAATACGCTGGTGGCGTGTAATCATTTTGCTGATGAAATATTCGGCCGGCTGACAAATGAAGATGGCCGATGGGTATGGCATCCTCTCACTTAAAACAAGAACCCTGGAGACACATATGTCCGATCAATATCAGTATATGATTGCGGCGATTCCCCTAAATCGACCGGCCGTTACCCCGTTTCTCACTAATTTTTCGCCCAACCCCCGCGGTACGTCCCTCCAGATCGTCGGACAATTGCCCACAGCAGCGGCGCAGACGGCCTGGGCTGCTCGTTTGGCCGCCTGCCTGGATCAGGATTCGGCGTCTGGTGACGAGAACCGAGATTTGATCACGTGGTTGTCGATCGACACCCCGGCCGCTCACTTGCGGCAGACCTATACCGACCGCCTTGTGCCGGTTGAAGCCCTGGCCAACCCGGAATATTTGACGCTCAATGCCGGGGGTTGGACCTGTATTTTTTTTGGCGTAATTGGTCTGTCACCCGATAAAGTTGACAAAGACGACCCCTTGATGGCGGAATTACGGGTGTTGCGCCCCTTTGGGCCGACCATTCACACCTTTGGCGCCGATTTTGAGCTGGTTAAATCCCGCCTGCTCCGCGAAGCTCCCGATGGATTAACCGCCATGATGGACGGGGTTGTGCGCGTCGAAGCGTTGAAACAGCGGATTAACCAAAAAGACCCCTCTCGATATGCTCTGGCCGAGACGCTGTATGAAGAGCTGATCAGCGGCCGGCGGCTGTCTTCTACGGGAGAGCAGCCGGTACCACAGGAGGTGCTTTTTGACGCCCTGATGGGAGCCTTAGTCAAAATCGAAGAGGCGCGACGGGTTGCCCTCTTTCAGGACGATCGCCGAACCGTCGATCAAATCGAGGCGTGGCAGGCAGCGCGTCAAGCGGAAACCGGTCTCACGCTGATTCTCAAAGCGGAATATGTGGTCGGCCGCAGCCGGCGGAGCACGGTGATGATCGCCCCGGAACTCGGCCTGGTGGTAAAACAGCCGGGACCCGAGCCATTTCACGAAATTGATCTCGAAGCGGAACTCTACCAGGGTGAAGCTGAGAATTGGCCGGTGTTAACCCACGACGGCGCTCTGGTGACTTCGCGCGGGCGGATGTGTCTAACGGTTGAAGAGAACCTGTTGCCACGTCTGAGCAAGGTTTTTGGTCACGGGCCGGTTTACAATACCCTGATGGGTTGGCAAATTGAGCCGTTTATCGACGGCCCGACCCTGCGGGAATACATTTTGGCTGATCCTGCTCGTCTGACAGACGATATTTACGAAATGGTCATGCTTAATCAGCTGGTCTGCGAAGAATTGGGAATCGAAAATGGTGATTGGCACTCAGCCAATTTCATGGTGCGCCCAGCGGGGGATTGGGTGCATATTGATTGGGGAGCGGCCCGGCCGCTGGCGGCGCATGAGCTGACACCCAACGGCCGGGAGCAGCGCTTTAACCAGGTCAGAAATATTTCTTTCTCATTTCACGACAAGGCGCTCGCCAAGCGCACCGTCGCTTTGCACAAGGCCCTGGTTGCAGATGAGACACGGCTGTCCGACTTAAAAACGCGGGCCAAAGAGCTGGTTGCTTCACGCGGCCTTTAAAACAACCGCCTCATCGCCGCTGAGTGAAAGACGCGCTTCAACCGCTTCCACCAAGGTGCCGCGGGCGGATATCAAGGGGTGCCACTTTCCCTGTGGTAGGGTGATTTCGCGCGTTTCAGAGCTAAAATTGGCAACAACCAGCAGCTGTTCTTCGTCGTGGGTGCGCCAAAAAGCAAAAATATCGGCGGCCGAGTCGAGTGGAGCGTAGTCACCGGCGTGCAGCGCCGGGTGTTTGCGGCGCAGCTGCAGCAGAGCGCGCGTCAGGTTGAGCATGGAGCCTGGATCGGCCGTTTCTGAAGCCACATTTAAGCTTTGGTGGTTGGGAGCCAGCGGCAGCCACGGTTCGACGCCGGGCGCACTGAATCCGGCCGCTGCGCTGTCGTCCCACTGCATTGGGGTTCGCTCCGGATCGCGCCCTAACCCCATCCCCGGCACAAATTTCTCCCAGGGGTCCTGCACCCGTTCTGGGGGAATAACCCCATCAGGCATGCCCAATTCATCCCCATAATACATGGTCGGTGTGCCGCGCAGGGTCAACAGCAGCAGCATGGCCACCCGAGACTGCGCTTCTCCAATACGGGCCACCACGCGATGCTGATCGTGATTTCCAAGGACGTAATTGGGCCACGCGTCCTCCGGCAGGAGCGATTCATATCGATCAACCATGCTTCGAATCGCTTCGGCATTCCAGGGTGTAAATATAAGATGAAAATTGAACGGCAGATGGATTTCATCATTGCGGCCGAAATAAGTCACCAACCGCTCCAGTGGCAAATTGATCTCACCGATCAGCACCCGCTGGGGAAATTCATTGGCGACCGCACGCAGCCAGCGATTAAATTCGTGAATATCCGGCTGAAGGTCTTTGCTGTACCGTTCAACCAGCCGTTTGTGAGGGTCCATTTTGCCGGGTAGATAGTGGGGATTGAGCGGATTGTCGCGCAGCGCTTCATCTTTCATAACCCGATAGGAGACGTCCACTCGAAAGCCGTCAACCCCACGGCGAAACCAAAAACGCATGACGTCGAGCATCGCCGCGCGCAGCCCCGGATTGCGCCAGTTGAGATCCGGCTGCTCTTTTAAGAAGGAATGTAGATAATATTGGCCGGTGGTTTCGTCTAGGGTCCAACCGGCCTGACCATCAAAACGGCTGAGCCAGTTATTGGGTGGTCCACCATCCGCGGCCGGATCGCGCCAGAAATACCAATCCCGTTTGGGGTTGTCCCTTGAGGATCGGGATTCTTGAAACCACGGGTGTTGATCGCTGGAATGATTGGGCACCAGGTCGAGGATGACCCGCAGGCCGCGCTCGTGAGCGGCCGCGATGAGTGCATCCATATCATCCAACGTGCCAAACATCGGATGCACATCAACGTAATTGCTGACGTCATACCCAAAATCGGCCATCGGAGAAGGATACATGGGGGAGATCCAGATTGCGTCGATGCCCAAATCAACCAGGTAATCGAGCCGCCGGGTGATGCCGGGCAGATCGCCAATTCCGTCGCCATTGCTGTCCTGAAAACTGCGTGGATAAATTTGATAAACCACGCCAAAACGCCACCAGTTTGTTTCTTGATTGGTCATGCCACGATTATCACGTTTTACCTCTCAATTGACAAAGTAATTTGTGGTCACTTGAAATACCTTTTCACTCTGAATGGAGCGAAGCAGCGTGAAGAATCTCTTCAAGCTTCAGTAAATAATGAATGATTTGGAGAAAGAAAAGCCTAATTCTGGCCGCCTTCACCTTCGTGTAAGTTGACGGGATCCTTCGCTCCGCTCAGGATGACAGGGGTCCGAAGAGGATTGCATTGGTTAATGAATCTATTACCCATTAATTTTTTAAGACTTCATTATTCGGCTGCCTAGTTACTGTTGACATTTGATTCAATACGATTCTCAATTTTGTTCTACATCCGTCGATTAAAACCGATACCCGTCGGTTTCGACCGACGGGTAAAGGGTTGGTTACCCTTCAGGTCGGCCCCTTTAGCCCCGCATTTTAATGCGGGGGTGAAGAATTATCTTTTTGCTGTTCACTTACGGCCGCAGCCTGAGTTAAGATAGACGGTCCTGTACAGCTTCGTACTCATAGGTCGTGACCTCATAGCGATTGCCGTAAGGGTCACAGAAGTAGAGTGAGTAGGCCTGGTCGTGGTCCACAATTTCCAAGGTGTGGGCCGGTCGGCCGTCAAAATCATACACCGGATGCTCGTTCAGCCGCTCAAAAAAGGTCAAAAAGCCCGCCGCATCAACCCGAAAGGCCACCCGGCGAAATCCGAGCGGCTCCTGGAAACCAGGCCCCTGGCCTTTAAAGAGGGCCAGCATGGTGGTTCCGTTATCACTGGAAATCATTAGCGGACCATTTTGGGCCCAATGTTCAAAACCCGTTACGATTTCAAAGCCCAGAACATTTTGGTACCAGCGGGCCGCCTCGTATTGATCGGGAACATACAGCTCAACGTGATCGATATGTTTGACGCGAAAGGGCGTATTTGCCATGGGAAACCTCTTCTAATATTTAACTTTTCTCTCCCCGAACCGTTTCAGGGGCGGACAGGTTTTCAATAACCTGATTCATCGTTAGGCTTGGTGTAAGGGCTTGGCTAGCCAAGCCCCTACCAATGTGGATTGTTTCAATCGCCCTTGAACCAACACAGGAAGGGACTCTAACAGCAAATCTATCATCGTCGGCTGGATGAAGCACCTCACAATAGGACAGGTTTAACCTGTACAATCGGTCAGGTATCATTTTCATCGAGCTTCTTCTGGAAGCGACGGTGGGCTTTGGCCAATTCATCCAGACGATCAGTCACCAGCCGGTTGATCGTGTTGGCCGGATAGCGGCCGTCCTGATCCTTTTCACCGGCCGGGATACCGGTCAACAGTTCATTTCCTTCGTCGATTGTGCTAACCGGATAGATGTGGAATTTCCCCTCATCGACGGCGTTGATGACATCGCTGCGCAGCATCAGGTTTTTAACGTTGGCTGCCGGGATCAGGACCCCCTGCTCCCCGGTCAGACCGCGGGCCTGGCAAATGTCAAAAAATCCCTCGATTTTTTCATTAACCCCGCCAATTGCCTGAACCTGCCCCAGCTGATTCACTGATCCGGTCACGGCCAGCGATTGCTTTAGCGGAATCTGGGCCAGGGCTGAGAGCAAGGCGTAAAGCTCGGCTGATGAGGCACTGTCTCCTTCGACCCCGCTGTAGCTTTGCTCGAAAACCAGCGAGGCGGTCAGGGACAGCGGCCGCTCCTGGGCATACCGTCCGCCCAAAAATCCGCTCAAAATCATAACCCCCTTCGAATGGATCGGGCCGCCCATTTCCACCTGGCGCTCAATATCCACAACCTCACCCTTGCCCAGGTGCACTCGCGCCGTGATGCGGCTGGGACGGCCGAAGGCGAACTGCCCTAAAGAAATGACGGAGAGCGCGTTGATCTGCCCGACGATTTCTCCTGATGTATCGATCAACATCGTATCCCGCAAAATCGTTTCCTGCATGCGTTCCCGGAGCCGGCCGTTGCGGAAGATTTGGGCGTCGATCGCCTGCTGTACGTCGGAGGTCTGAACCACCCCATGGTCATTTTCCGCTGCCCAGTAGCTGGCCTCTCGCATCAAATTGGCCATCGGCTGCATATGAGTAGACAGCTTCTCGGCATCACCTGCCAGGCGCGAGCTGAATTCGATCACGCGGGCCACGGCCTGCCGATCAAAGGGGTGCAGGGACTCTTTTTGCGCCAGCGCGCTGATAAATTGAGCATATACGCTGTTGTTCGCCACACTGCGAGTCATATCCATTTCAAAATCAGCAGCTACCTTAAACAGCTCACTAAAATCGGGATCAAGCTGGTAAAGTAGATAATAGAGGTAGCGTTCGCCCAGCAAAACAACCTTGAGATCCAGAGGAATCGGTTCTGGCTCCAGGGTAACGGTGCTCAGCAGCCCCAGCGAGTACCCCAACGGTTCGATACTGATTTCCTGAGACTGCAGGACCCGTTTGATACTTTCCCAACTTTGGGGATTGATGAGCAGCTTGCGGGCGTCCAGAATGAGATAACCGCCGTTAGCTCGATGCAGCGCTCCCGGCTTGATGAGGGTAAAATCGGTGATGAGGGCCCCCATTTGAGAGATGTGTTCGATGCGGCCGTTTAGATTGGGGTAGGTTGGATGGTCGGCATAAATTACCGGTGCACCTGTCTGCTGGTCGCCGTTGTCGACCAGCAAATTCACCTTATAGCGATTAAAGAACGAGGAGTCACGCGACACTTTTTGCTGGGTCACGATCGCCATAGCGATCAGATTTTGTTGGGCAGCTGAATCGTCGGACTGCAAAAAATAGTCCGCATGTTGAATGACGTCCTGCCTCACCTCAGTCAGATAAGTCGTGACTTCGGGCAAATCGCCGTATTTATCAAAAAGTTCGTTGATAAGAGGCGTCACTGAAAAGGTGGCCACATTCTGGTCGAGCTCCTTCAACTCTTCCCGGCTGTGGCGACTCCACTGGGGAACCTGGCGCACCAGCCGCTGCAGCTTGTCCTGATACTTCTCGATGTTTTTCTCTAGCTGCTGTTTCTCAGCAGGAGACAGCGTCTGAAATTGATTTGGACGCAAGACTTCGCCATTGCGGATAGGCGCGAAAGCTAATCCCTGCGGTGTCCGGATCAGGGCGATATTATCCACGCGGCACTCCTCATTTAATTTTTCGAGTGCCTCTTCCGGTTTGGCCTGCAGGCGGTCTTGAATCGCCTGCCGCTGCATTTGATAATCCTCGCTTTCAAAGATAGCGGGGATAACGGTAAATAGCTCCTCTAGCAGGTGCTCCATATCCTCGACCAGCTCGCCGCCCTGGCCGGCCGGCAGGCTGATTGCGACCGGCTGATGAGGGCGCTCAAAATTATGCACGTAGCACCAGTCAGGCGGGGTTGGTTTGTCCTGGGCCTGCTGGTCGAGGTAGCGGCACACCGCCGTATATTTACCTACCCCATTGGGACCCAGGGCGAACAGGTTATAACCTTGCTGCGCCATGCCCACGCCAAAGCGGATTGATTCGACCGCTCGTTCCTGCCCGATAATGGTGATAGGGGAATCGACAGCGGCCGTTGTTTCAAAGGCAAATTGATCTGGGTTACAGTGATGGTATAACTGCTCCGCTGACAAACTTTTTAAGGTGTTCATATCCCTCTCTCCTGAAATAATTCGGAAAATTTCGACCTGTTGGCTGTCTGAAAAGCGCATTCCCCCTTTGCCTCATGGTAAAAAAACAGGTGTACCGATTCAATGGTTCCGGGTATAGAAAGGGGATATATCAAGGGTATATTTTTGGATGGGTAATTTGGTATACTAAGAACATCTGTGAACAGGCATTTTCTCTGACAAAATCTCAAAGTTTTGGTTTGTCACAAGCAGCATTGATCAAGTGAAGGATCGTGGAGGGGCAATGATTCGCGTTGTTGTTGTCCATCAAACCCAATTAATTGCCAATATTATCGCGTCGGTTTTATCTGAGGAGCCAGACATTGAGGTTGTCGGTACGGCCATCACGGCGGCCGAGACCCTGGCAAAAGTCGAAGAAAGTCAGTGCAATATCGTCTTGACGGCCGCTTCACTGCCAGATGGAGCCGCCTTAACGCTCACGAAGGCGATCGCCCTCGATTTCCCCCAAACAAAAACGTTGATTATTGGTGTTCCCGAATCAGAATCGGTCATTATGAAATACGTGATGGCCGGTGCTTCAGGGTATGTGCTGCAGGATGTTGGTGTTGAACAACTGCTCGATCACGTCCGGGCTACCTATCATGACGAGGCGTTGGTCTCACCGGCCATGGTCTCGGCGCTAATCCACAAGGTTGCCCAACTGGCACAAATATCTTCTCAGCATGAACTCGATCCGCAGGCGATCGTTGACCTGACCGCCCGCGAGCGAGACGTTTTAAACTTGATTGGGGCAGGTCTATCCAACAGAAAAATTGGCGAACAGCTGGTTATTGAGGTGGGCACCGTCAAAAACCACGTACACAATATTTTAAAGAAGCTAAAAGTTAATGACCGTCGGGAAGCCGCTTCGTATTTGCCCCTGCTGGAAAAGAATGAGTGGCAAAACGCCTCGGGTTTGAAAAAAAAATAGCCCTGGCCCTTTTGGCAGCTTAACCCACTAAAACCCGGTCCAAACGTCGGGTATGATTTAGACGGGTGGGACGCCGACATAGCGTGCCCGGGGGCGAATAATCTGGTTGCGTTGATACTGCTCGATGGCGTGACCGATCCAGCCGGCCGTGCGCCCCAAGGCAAAAAGGGCCAGGGCGGATTGAGGGGGCAGCTGAAGGGTGCGGGCCAGGGCCACCAGGGCAAAATCGATCACCGGAAAGGCGTTCACGGTTTGCAGCGCGGCCGCTTCGAGCGCCTCGATCAGTTCAAGCACCGCAGATTTTGGAAATGCGTTTTTTATCATGTCGAGCAGCAGCCGGGCGCGGGGATCTCCCTGTGGATAAAGTTTATGGCCAAAACCGGGCAGGCTCTCTCCCCGGCGCAGCCGGCTAAGAACGGCCGTGGGCACATCCGCGGCGGATTGGGCCTCTTTGAACAAGGCTTCAACGCGTTCCGTGTATCCGCCGTGTTTGGCACCCTGCAGAGCGGCCAGCCCGGCCAAGACCACGCCATATGGTGTGCCCGCGGCCGAGGCCACACAGCGGGCGGTAAAAGAAGACACATTGAGTTCGTGATCGGCGCACAGGATCAAAGCGGTATTGATGAGGGGAACCGCCTGAGGCGCTTGCGGCACCCACGCCTGCTGCAGCGCTTGAGCAATAGATGGGCGGTGTGAACGACCGGTAGCCACGGCCGTCAACAGGGCCACTATGCGGGCGCCACTTTGGGCCACGGCCGCTGGGCTCAAATCATACGCCCCCCAATCTTGAGCGGCCGCCAATGGGAGCATCATTTGAAACGCTTCGACGTAAGACAAACCCGCCGGAGGTGGAAATTCATCTGGCAAATGAATTGTTTCGGGAAATAGGGGATCAGCTTCAAGGTCTAATCCCCAGATTAGGGCCGCCACCTCTTCGAATTGATGGGAGCGGGTTAGGGTGAGGACGTCGTGCCCTCGATAGTAGAGCCGGCCGTCTTCGATCAGCGTGATGGCCGATTCCAGAACGGGTGCCCCAAAATGGAGGGCTGTCTCCACAGCCTGGGCTGGATCGCGGCGCAGGGACTTGCGCTCCAGCAAGGCATCGACATCCTCCCTCCGGTACCGTCGTGCCCGGCTTTTTCCCTCGGTGGCTTCAGAACGGATAAGGCCCCGACTGACATAAGCGTACAGGGTGGGCACGCTAATCTCCAACATCGCGGCCGCTTCTGCCGCGGATAAATATCGCTCATCTGAAGTCATGTGGTTAAGTCCTAAGTAGAAAGTGCTAAGTCCTGAGATTGTGTGAAATCCGCGGCTGGTTTTTAGCAATCTATATTGACTGATAGAGTCTTTGTTGGTTTTGTATTGATTTGCTAATCAATATTGACAATATTATAGACAATTTCTATGATACGTCAATGATTATTCAACACAAATCCACCGTCCCGTTTCGCGAGCGAAATGGGCTCACATCTTATATTTATTTGCAGTCTGGGGATATTCAAGATTCCCAACTGGCCGTCACCTGGGTTGAAGTTGCGGCTGGGGCCAAACAGCGGCCGCACCATCACGAAGCCGAACAGGTCTATGTCATTATCCAGGGGAGCGGCTTGATGCAGGTCGACGATCAATCACGGCCGGTAAAACGCGGCGATCTGATCTATATCCCCGGCAGCGCCATGCACGGTATTGAGAATACCGGCAGCGAGGACCTGATCTATGTCTCGGCCGCGACGCCAAACTGGGATATCACAGACGTGTACGATCACGGTCAGCTGGCCCTGGAAAAATAGATTTAAGTGGATCACGATTAAAAACCAGCCGCAGATTAACACGGAGTATCACAGATTCCTCTTTGCAATCTGCGGACCAACATTTATTCGTAATTATCAGGAGAAAAAATGACCGCTTCATCAATGAATGGGGTAGTTTCCGGGTTAGAAAATGTCGTTGCCGCCACCACCCGACTCAGCAGCGTGAATGGGCAAAAAGGTGAGCTCATCCTGGCTGGCTTCCCCCTCGAAGAAATAGCCGAACGGATTTCATTCGAAGAAATGGTTTTCCTACTGTGGCACGATCGTTTGCCCACGGCCGGAGAATTGACCAACTTTAGCCAGCAGCTGGCTGATTTACGGCCGCTGCCGGCCGCAACCCTCCCTTTATTGCGAGCCGCGGCTCAATCAATGCTGCCGGCGATGGACGCTCTGCGTATGGGGGCGGCAACGCTCGATCTTGATTTGCCCGCGCAAGATCCGATGCGGCAGGCGCAAGCGCTGGTGGCCAGAATGCCAACCATTGTGGCTGCTTACTGGCGGCTGAAAAGAGGGGAAGAGCCGCTTCCTCCTGATCCGGCCCTCAGCCACAGCGCCAACTATTTATACATGCTGAGCGGCGAGAAGCCCGGCGAGGCTCTCGTCAGGGCTTTAGACACCTATTTGATAACCGTCAGCGACCACGGGCTAAATGCCTCGACGTTTACCGCCCGGACCATTGTCAGCACGCGTTCCGATCTGGTATCGGCCGTCACCGGCGCTATCGGAGCGCTAAAAGGACCGCTCCACGGTGGGGCGCCGGGACCGGCCCTCGACATGGTGTTTGAAATTGGTGCAGCTGAGCGGGCCGACCCGTTTTTGCGCAGTAAAATCGAAGCGGGAGAACGATTGATGGGGTTTGGCCATCGCGTTTATAAAGTGCGCGATCCGCGGGCTGACGTGCTCGGCCGGGCGGCCGCTCGACTGTACCAGGCGGATGGGGATATGTCGCTGTACGAATTGGCCAAACAGGTTGAAGAAACGGCCGTCACCCTGCTGGCCGAATACAAACCGGGCCGCAATTTGCAAACCAATGTCGAATTTTTTACGGCGCTCCTGCTGCACGGCCTGGGTTTGCCAACCGATTTATTTTCTCCGACATTTGCCGTCGGGCGCGCGGCCGGCTGGCTGGCTCACTGTTTTGAACAGCAGCAAACCGGCCGGCTTATCCGCCCCAAATCTGCGTATAGTGGGGAAACCGGCCGGCGCTGGCAGCCGGTCGACCAACGAACTGATCGCTGACATTTAGATAGGTGCAGTTCAAAGTAAAAGATATAAAGTGCGAAGAAATATAATTTACTTTGAGGGGTTGTTCTTTTAACTTTAAAACTTTGTAATTTGAACTTTTAAGCGGGTGACAGCTCAAAATTTTAAACAGGATTTCACAAATAACACGGATTATTTTTCATTCAAGTGATTTACAAAAACTTTTCAAAAATTTACTATCCGCAGATTTTCGCAGATTAGAGAGAGAAATCTGTGAAAATCCGTGTTAATCCGTGGCTTTTTTTACAACTCTCTTTGTGAACTACTCAAAAAAGAAAATCCTTATAATTCGTGTCATCCTGTTTTTAAAGAAATTCAAATGTGATGTGTTTAAAACCCTAAACTTTTTTGGGCGACAAAAGGTTGAGTTTAGCCGCCTGAGTCCGAATACAGTCGATAAAATGGGTCGCGGCCGGAGAAAGAGTCGAATTGCGCTTTAGCCTGACCACAGCGCTGTCCCGAAAAAGCTGCGGCAAATCAACCACGTCGATTTGAACGATCTCCGGTGACATCAGTTCCGGAGTAAACTGCGCTAAATTAAAAAACCCGGCCCCGATCCCGTTGGCGATTAGGAATCGGCCGGTATCGGTTGGCACATCAACCGCTTTTTGGGCCATCTCTACTATTTTTGCTACCGGATCCGGCGTGACCTGCCACCAGCGCAGTAAAATAAAGGGATTGCTCAACCTGGCCACGTCGGCCTGGGTCACCCGCTTGAGCTGCGCCAGGGGATGACGGTGGTGAGCCAACAGCACGACCGGTTCGCGAAAGCGCAGCAGGGGAGTCATATCGGTTATATGTGGCCCAACCGGCGGCCAGGTAACCAGCCCCAATTCAATTTGATTGTCGTGCAGCCACTCGACAATTTGCCAGTGACTCCCTTCCCCAATGATGCATGCTACTTCCGGATGA
>JAAUYD010040744.1_pt1 | contig 37958 bp, 39 predicted proteins | sample 7278101 | NCBI WGS metagenome assembly JAAUYD01 (sample SAMN14350128, study PRJNA611818) | marine sediment metagenome | isolation source: surface marine sediment (0.6m) | place: French Polynesia: Moorea | collected 2018-08
CCGGAAACGTCAATTTCCCGATTGGCAAGCATCGGCAACTGTTCCGCGACCTGTTTATTCAACCGTCTAACCTCAGCCGTCGCTTCGGCCAGCTGCTGCTGTCCACGTTTTCGTTCAGCGGAAAGCTGCATCCGTTTGAGTTCCAGCGACGGCAGCACCCTCTTAAAAAGGCGCATATCTTCGCGCTGCTTGAGAAGCCCACTTTTGCACAAGTCTAATTTCGCCATAACCTGCGACCCTAAATGAATAGTGCTCAACTTTTATAAAATCACAAATTCCAAGCACCAAATTACAAATAAATCTCAAATTCCAATATTGACGGTCTCGTAAAAAGTCAAAGTTGTCGAATTTTGACTTTGTAACTTATCGATATTATTGATAGCAAAAATTAACTATTGCGCTTTTTGCGCCTTTTTGCGGCTATATCAATATTCAATGACCAAAACATGTTCGATCAATATTGGTTACAGGCCTTATACCTCTTCCATCGGTTTGGATTTTCGAATTTCGGTTATTGTGATTTGCTTGATATTTGACATTTGTGATTTGAAATTTCCTTTAACACTGATCCCTTAAGCCTATTGCCAACCTCCCGCGAATCAACTTTCCCTAAACAACTAATGGTCCGCTTTTTCTTTGGGAAAGTATTTCTCAATCAATTCCTGTTTCATGAGCAGTTCTTGGGGGTCGAAACACTCGGCCAGTGTCTGCCAGCAACGATCCAGGGCCTCGATGACTGGCATGGAAACCCTAATATCCATAAATCTCTCACGGAAAAGCTGGCCATATCTGAGCAATTTTTCATCGAAGGGCGACAGTTCGAAGGCCATGGCCTGTTTTTTCTCGGCTTCCTGAGCGCTGGAGTAAAGCCGTATCATGGTATTCATGATCTGGGCATGATCTTCGCGGGTCGCCTTGCCGATCACATGCTGTTTCAAGCGCGACAGAGAGCCAAAGGGATCGATATGACCATCGTGCAAGTAAAACTGCCCCTCGGTAATATACCCAGTATTGTCCGGCACCGGATGGGTGACATCGTTGCCAGGCATCGTTGTCACCGTTAGGATGGTCACCGAGCCGGCATCTTTGAAATCGCAGGCTTTCTCGTAGCGCATGGCAAGCTGGGTATACAGATCACCCAGGTAGCCGCGGGCAGCCGGTATACGTTCCAAAGATATACCGATCTCTTTCATGGCGTCAGCATAGGCAGTCATATCTGTCAGCAGCACCAACACACGCTTACCTTCCTCTACGGCGTATTTTTCAGCCACCGCCAGGGCCATATCCGGAATCGAGAGTCTTTCCACAATAGGATCGGCAGCCAAGTTGACATACATGACTGTCCGGTGAAAAACGCCATGCTCTTCGAAAGCGGTGCGGAAAAAATAGTAATCATCAAAAACCAGCCCGAGGCCGCCGAAAACGACAATGTCGGCGTCGGCCCGAAAACCGATACGCGCCAGCAATTCGTTGTAGGGCTCACCGGCTACCGAAAAAATTGGGATCTTTTGGCTTTCAACCAGACAATTAAACAGATCGATCATCGGCACTTCGGTCTGGATCATTTTTTGGGGCATGGCCCGCATCATCGGATTGACGGTAGGGCCGGCAATTTCGATTTTGGGGTCCGAGGATAAATCAGGACCGTCATCAAAGGCTTCTCCGGAACCCCGGAAAATTCTCCCCAAAATGTTATCAGAACAGGTCACATTTTGAGGATGACCGAGAAATCGTACGCTGGCTTTGGTAGAGAGTCCCTTGCTGCCGGCAAATACCTGCAGACTGACAGTATCACGATCAAGTTCGACGACCTTGGCCTGGGAGGTTTCACCATCGACATTTTCGACGATGGCCAGGTCGCCGAAGGCGGCACCCTCCGCTCTTACTCTGATCGTATCGCCGACAATCTCCAAAACCCTCGTATGTCGGGTTAACTCTGGAAACATGATCTGAGTTTTCCTCTCTCTGTATACGGTTTTGAGGTCATATCATCAAACCCGCTCGGAAAATGTTTGAAAAAATTTGGACTTGTGTTCAACATTCGGCGTCCTTCAAGCGAGAAACTAGCCCAACGTACATAACAAGTTTACACCATGGATGCGAAAGGTAGATTTAATTCAAAACCGAAATAGTCTCAATATATTTCATTTGTACTGACTGTCAATATATTATGGTTTCACTTGTATTGACTGTCAATCTGATATGGTTTCACTGAACTTGAAAAATTCAAAATGCGTTGCCTTACAAACGGCAAAGGTCGAATATGATGAAATCGCAGGCTATTCAAAACGGAACTCACGATTATTTTCCCAATACACGGCCGGTCGATGGCCGGACATTTCGTTCAAGCACTTGCTCTAATTATCAACCCCCAATGACAGGATAAAAATCTTCAATTTCCAATTCTTGTCCGCCTGGGGAGCATTGAATTTTCATTTCCTCTCCGCCTCACCCTCAGTAGGTTTCTTTCCTTTCAGTTGATTTTGCAATAACGTGTATTAACTTGTTTTCAACATAGCCTTATTACTAGGTAAACATTATTTATTCGCAATTAAGCTTTTGTGGCATCAAAATATCCGCAGGTAGCATCATCTCGCGCAGGTGGAATTGCTAAAAAGGCGTCCTAAACTCTTGGTGATAAATATCTTGTGTACTTTGATGTCTGTTTGCCTGGACATGTCGGGGCTTCGGTCGATAAAGAAGTGGGATTTACTAAAACAATTGAGCAGTACATTAACCAAATTACTTCCTACCCGGCAGGTTTATCAAATCTAAAATAACTTTTTGATGATGCGCTTTCACCGGTAGGCAGGTTATTGCGTTGTTGTCCACCATTGCTATGTTGTTGCTATCTACTATTATAAATTTATCAAAAACTACTCGAAACCTCAGCGTAAAAGGAGCATGTTAAACCATGGCTGATATGAACAAACTTCTTGGCCAGCTGCTTGGCAGCGGTGCGGCCGGTGGTTTTGCCGGGGGATTGGCCGGTGGTCTCGCCAGCAATCTGCTGACCAGCAAGTCGGGCCGCAAAATGGGAAAAAAAGCGCTTAAAATGGGCGGGATTGCAGCCGTCGGTGCACTAGCCTATGCCGCCTATCAGCGTTACAGCACCGGCAAAGGCACTGGAAGCAGTGCCTTGTCACAACCTGCTGAAGCGGAGCTCGCTCCGGCTCCGGAAGGCTCAGCGTTCATGCCCGCTAAAAACGATATTGCAGGACAGGAAGCACTGGGACTAACCCTGGTGCGGGCGATGATCGCCGCAGCACGCGCCGACGGGCGGCTCGATGCCCAGGAAAGTCAGACTATTTTTCAACGGATTGAATCACTGGGATTGGACCCCGCAGACCAGGCTTTACTGGTGGCGGAAATGGGCAAGCCGGCTGATGTGGATGCCATTGTCAACAGTGCCGGAAGCCCCGAGGTTGCTGCTGAGATTTACCTTGCTTCACGGCTGGCCATCGATGTGGATACCCCCGCCGAGAAATCCTATCTCGCCATGCTGGCCGCGCGGCTGCAGCTACCGCCGGAGTTGGTGACGGAATTGAATCGGCAGGTGGAATCCCAGGTTAACACAGACAACTGAATTCTTGAAAATTCCTGGGATTAAGCCATCGCTAAAGCGGTTGTCATAAATATATTCCGTTTGGACTTAGCTAATACCACTTGAAAATGAATATTCCTAACGGTATAAAACCAATCAAATTAATGACAACCGCTATATCATTATTAGAGTGTTTGGGGTAAACTAGCTTGGGTGTTATTACTAGTGAAAATGGCATAGCAAACCTGCCGATAACGGAACGTTATTCTGCCAAACGCTCTAAGCAAAGAATTTGGCCTGGATCTCGATGGATATCACCCCCTCGATTTCTGCTACTCTGTGCTTCAGGAACAGGATATCAGTCGGGTGATCGAGGTTGATACGAATAAACACATTGCCTGTCTCGACAGTGACTGCTACCTTTGCGCCTTTGAAACGTTGGTGGGTTTGGATAACCTGCATAATTTTGCGCTCGACGGCTGCGTCGGTCTGCGGCAGGCGGGGTACAACACGAATCTCGTTGTCCACTTCGATGACCCCCTGGTTTTTCCAGGCAATTTTTTCGTAAAGCATTTTCTGGATATATAAACCGACCTCGCCAAATAAGACGACATTTCCATCCTCTACGACGAGATCGACTTTCGTTGCCCGTAAACGAAGCGTGTCGGCAGCGTCATTTTCAATATTTTGTTTGATGAGTTCGTCGCTCAGGGCCGACGTGCGGGGGACATAAAGGAATCCAAATGCCATCATGATAACAATGATTAGTAACATCAGTTTACTGTTAATTCTCATCTTTTAACCTCTCTAAATATCATATAGGTAATGGCAAACATTACACCCAACTGGGGGCTCCGGCATCGATTCACGGGCTTTTTGCAGCAGCTTTGACCGGTTTCCCCCGGAGGTCCCCAATAAGCCGTCCATGAGGATACGGCCGTATTTTTCAACCCTTTCATTGAATTTCTTTCGATAAAACTGACAGCTTTCCGTATCCCATAAGTCCATTAGGCCGTCCTCCGGAAGTCTGCCATAGTGAACCGATGGCATGGTCACCTCTTCTCCCAAGAAAGTTGTTGGTCCCCCTAGTGCCAAATTGATACAAGGTGCCACTGTACCGTCATGGCGAATAAACAGAGAATCCCGCGGATCCTGCTCACACACGGCCAGCTCCTGCGGCGTAAACGAGAATGCCGTCGTTTCGATATTTAATTTCTTGGCCAGTCGCCGGGCTTTATCCAGCGACTTTTGCAGCTGGCGAATTTCCTTGGTTTCTTCGCCGGCAAAAAGTCCATATCCTTTTCCCTGTTGGTTGCGAATAACGTCACATTGCTTGAAGTTGACCTGATCAATCCCCAGATTTGCTGCCAGTTGGACGATTTCCTCCATTTGGTGCGCGTTTATGTCCATCAGTACAAAATTGATCATAATTTTGGGGAGATGACCGTTGCGCAGTTTGGCGATATTGGCCACGTTTTCAAACACCCGATCGAAATCGGATCCAACCCGAATCTTGTTGTACATCTCGGCGTTGGCGCCATCCATGGAAATGCAAATCCAGTCAACACCAGCTTCCAGAATTGTTGTTAATTTATCTTGGGTGAGCAACAACCCATTGGATAAAAAGCCGGTTTCACAGCCGGCTTTTGTGGCATCAGCAATCCATTCCGCCAGTTTGGGTTGCAGCAGAGGCTCGCCGCCACCGGTAAAATCGACCGACTGTACGCGATCCAAATAGGGACGGATCGCTTCCCAAACGGCCGGTGTCATTAGACCGCGGTTCTCCGCTCTTTTGGCCATTTCTCTCCATGGGCACATGATGCATTTTAAATTGCAGGCAATCGCCGACTCCACCTGGAAAAGCCGCCAGGGTCTTTTTTTGATCGATTTTTTTTCTATCACTTGATCGCGCAACGAGGCCAGGCGTCGATCCACAAATGACGGCCAAATGAGAGCGGCAGTTGAGTACCAATCGGCAAGAAATTTAACCATCGCAGAGCCAAGGCCGCCGCTGGCACCGGTATTCAAAACATTTTTATCTTTGAACGAGAATTTGCTCATCATTAAATTGCCGTTTATGCTGAATCGATACCATATATCCGAGATAATACCTGAAACCCTAGCTGATCATTTGCAGTGCAACTTATGGCACAATCCATATCGCCCTATTCGACATCTGGCTAATGACATAGTGGGAGACGCTTCCAGTAAAAAATGCCCTGTTGATGCCACGTCGCCCAATCAGAATGGTGCCGTAGTTGCCTTGCTTGGCTTCCTCGATAATGGCCTTGCCGGGATTCAATAAGGCTTTGCTTGTTTTTACTTCGATTTGATTGTCTTCAAAGCCAGCCTCCTTCAATTTTTTAAGGGTGTGGGCGAAAAACTGGTCGATGCACCTTTTATCTCCCTGCAAGATTATTTCTTCGAGCCGGTCGCTGTCCGTAGCTTCAAAATCAATGGGGCAAAAATCGCTGATTTTCGGTTGCACGTGAAAAAATAAGACTCTTATATCCGGAGAGTTACCCATTATAGAGGCGAGATGATCGACCGCTTTCAGCGAATTTTCAGAGCCATCCACGGCGAACAATATTTTAGAAGAATCCACCTCCCCGTCGATGAGCCATACCGGAATGGACTTTGAGTGTTCAATAATATTCGATGAGACACTACCCATAATTGCACCCCGGATACCTGAGAGTCCCCTGCGTCCCATCAATAAAGCATCGAAAGGGGCACTTTGGCTGTAATCTAAAATGTCTCGGGCCAGTCCCAGCTTCCGGGTATGGGTAAATGTTTCTATAGACTCGTCGCCGATGCCCTTTCTGACCATTTTTTCCTTGAAACGTGCAAGTAGATCCTGACCGACTCCAGAATTTTTGGCGATCACCTTTCCTAGTTCAGCCCGAGATTTGGGATTTTTTTCGGCTTCATCAAGCAAATACTGAGAAATCGTGGGCTGCACGTGAAAAAGCGTGTAGCGGACATTCTTTACGGATTCGGATATTCCAGCGGCATATTGGATGGCATAATTAGAATGAACCGAATCGTCTACAGCGATCAAAATTTTCTTTTCCATAACATATCTTCTCCTTTCTCAAAATATCCGTTAGATTGAATAATCGCTTCAGCCAATGTCATATAATCGTTTTTGTCATTAAAGGCCATCACTAATTTAGAAAATTTAGTTGGAAAATCGAAGACACTATCTGTTACCTATCTCCTCATTCTACCTGGGTTCAGACACAATATTAGGATTTACGTGATTCATGTCAACATAGGTACATTAAAACGTGATTGAGATAATCATTTAAAATATCAACAATATTTCGGATGCATAAGAGTCTCGGATGAAAAATAGGGAATTAAAAAAGGGTATGTGCTTACCTACGGATCAGCAGCTAACTTGAATACAAGGTTCCTTTTCACTCATTGAAGGCAACCTTGGCTTCTGTTGGAACGGGGGCTGTTTCGTTTTGCAGCCCGTCCCTGGGCGCCACTTCAACATTCTTAATCATTGGCAGATTCTCCGCACAGGGAGATTTGGGCGAGTTTCTATTGCTGGTGGGTTCCAACCGGAGGAGACTTCCGTGAGATTCATCAGTCAATACGTACAGCATCTCGTCTGGGCCCTGCCGAATGTCTCTGACGCGCTGGCCGATACGCAAAGCAGACTGGCCGATCACATTACCGGCTTTATCAAGCTCGACACGGCGAATGTCCTATGATTTCAGGCCGCCGACTAAAACGTCGCCCGTCCAATCTGGAAATTTATCACCGGTGTAAATTGCGAGTCCGGAAGGTGCAATGGCGGTACTCCAGACCACCTTCGGATCGATCATGTTCGGTTTAGACGTGAAATGGGATATTTTGAAACCACCGAAGTACTCGCGGCTGTAAGTGGCGGCCGGCCACCCATAATTTTTCCCAGCTTGGATGACATTCAACTCATCACCACCCAAGGCGCCATGCTCCGATGACCATATCATCGAGCGTAGAGGATCGTAGACCAGTCCTTGAACCTTCCGATGTCCATAACTCCAGATAGACGTCCCGGACGTTCCGTTATTAATTGTTGAATATGCCAGAAGACTTTTATCGTATCAATGATCGAGCCGATTGAGAACGAACCGTAAAAACCCCTTAAACGCCGACAAAGCGGAGAGGCGTATTTAAGCTGATAACACCACCGTCAGTCGGTTAAAATTCTACCTTGACAACCCAATCCGCCCACGATAATTGAACATTGCATGCAGAGATTTCTTAAAAAATTCGAACACATTATCGTGTTAAGCCTCATCTCGATGATGATGTTAGTGGTAGGGCTGGCCACCCTCGAGCTGGGCTGGGTCATTATCAGGGATATCATCACACCACCCATCATCCTGCTGGAGATCGACGAGCTGTTGGAAATCTTCGGATTCTTTCTGCTAGTACTGATCGGCATCGAACTGCTTGAAACCATCAAGGCCTATTTGATGACCCATGTCGTTCACGTCGAGATCGTGCTGGAGGTGGCCTTGATCGCCATCGCGCGCAAGGTCATTATCCTGGATCTCGAAAAATATGAAAGTTTGACCTTAGTGGGGATCGCCGCGTTGATATCTGCAGTTGCGCTTGCGTTTTGGGTGATCAAGCGATACGTAAAGAAGATAGATCAGAGGCAGCGCTGAAGGCAGCCACTGTCTTTGGCAATACCCGTGCCGATCAAGAAACACCCTGCCGATTCTGTTAGTCAGCTCCAAAAAGCCGAAATATTGCCAAATAATGAAGAAAAAACTCCGCGTTTATCAAGAGGATGCCAAAACCCGGCACACGGCTCACTGGGACTGGGATTATCTCAGCTGGGAGGAAATCGAGAACCACTTGAACGAAGCGGGGATCGGGGAGAGCCCTCAACCATCACAATCTGTGAAATCCCGCAAAAAACAACGACTGGGACAAGTTATCTGGATCGGGCTGGGATTGCTGATAGTTGCCGTGCTGGTGTGGGTGGCGATCTGGCGTTAGCAGAGAGTGCGTCTCTTAACTCCCTTTATAAGCCACAAGCCAAAATTCTTTGAGTCCCTATGGGATCTGGCCATCCCCTCAACTAAAATTTATCTCACATGAAGCTTCATAAATCTTGGTAAACGACGTTTAGCCTGGTAGATTTTCTTGACGACGGCTGATTCGATTATTAAGTTGATCTCTTGTACCCGGCTATAATTTTATCCAAAATGTTAGCCGTTTAGAATTTACATAAAACCACCTAATGGCTAATTGTTAGCATATAATATTAAGGGACATCAGTGTCAGAAACAATTTTTATATTAGCCGCTACGGTAGTGGCTTTTTCACTGTTCTTGGTGGTCTATTTCGTAAAGGACCGGTCCGACAGCGATAACCCGCAGGGACCGACCTGTGCTCGCTGCAACTGTCAACGCGGCCAGCAACAGCATGATTGTTCTCATAAGCATCTGAAAGAGATAAAATAGGCAATCAAAATTTTCCATGAGTTTTTGGGGTAACTGTAATTTCGATCCAGAAAGATCCCAATGAAAAACATTCGAATAAGAAAAGGCTACAACCTGAAAGTTGCCGGCTCGCCCGCCGCAACGGCACAAAAAACCAGGCAGCCAACCCATCTGGCGCTGCTGCCTGAACACATTCCTTTTGTGAAACCACGCTTAAAAATATCAAAGGGAGATCCGGTTGCTCTCGGGACTCCTTTGTTCGAAGACAAACGCAACCCGCAAATACTATTTTTATCCCCTGGTGGCGGGCGTATCTCCGACATACGATATGGGCCTCGCCGGGTGATTCAAGAAATCATCATTGAGTTGGATGAAACCGAAAAAGCCGTCGAGTTTAAGCGACACAGCCAGGAAGAAATTGACAATATGAGCCGGGAGCAATTGATCCAGGCCATTGTCTCTGGCGGTCTCTGGTCACTGATAAAAGAGTTGCCCTTCAGGGACCACGCACGGCCGGATGTTGTGCCGCCGGCCATGTATATCTGCCTCGACAGCTTAGAGCCGTTTCATCCACTGCCCCAGGTTTATCTTAACGGCAACGAATCTCTTTTTCGATTCGGATTGAATGTATTGAACAAATTGGCCGCTGCCCCGGTTTATGTCTGCCAGCACGAAAAAAATACTGATTCGGCGTCATCGCTGAACGGTATCATAAACTTGACCTACACGGGCAATTATCCTGCCCATGACCCGGGTGTATTGCTGTACCGCATGAAGTCTTCTCCAAAGGAAAACCGTGCCTGGTTTATCAACGGCCAGGATGTTTTATTAATTGCCCGACTGTTGCGCAACGGCGTTTACCCCACCGAACGGGTCGTATCCCTGGGCGGGTCCGGTGCGCCTCAAGCCAAACATTTCATCACCCGGATGGGAGCACCACTGTCTGTGATTGCCGCTGAGCAAACTGAAGGCTGGCGCTATATCCAAGGTGGTATCCTGACCGGCTACAAGGCTGCTTCGCAGTCGTATCTCGGATATCTGGAGACCGCCCTCAACCTTTTGCCCAAGGGCGACCATAAAGGTGAGTTGCTGGGTCTGTTCAGTCCCGGATATCGCAAGCCCACCTTTTCAAGGGCGTTTCTTTCAGCCCTCAACCGTGACAATCTCGAGATGAATTGCAATATGCATGGCGGCGAGCGTGCCTGTATTGCTTGCGGCTACTGCGCCCTGGTTTGTCCAGTCGACATTCTTCCCCAGTTTACTTACAAAGCCATATTGGCTGGAGAAGTCGAAGAATCCCTTGAACACGGCTTGCTGGATTGCGCTGAATGCGCCTTGTGCTCCTATGTTTGCCCATCGAAAATCGAGCTCTATGAAACATTGAAAACAGCGAAAGCCGAGTTCTACAAAGAGCAGGTGAGCCGATGAATCGAATCGAAAAATTCTTTGAATCCACCCGCAGGCATTTTGAAAAAGGCGGTAGACTCGAAAAACTGTGGCCCTTTTATGAATCGATTGAAACGGTCTTCTTTGCGCCGGCGCGGGTGAGCCTGGTGGCACCCAACGTGAGGGACAATCTGGATGTCAAAAGGTACATGATGCTGGTCATCATTGCCCTGCTGCCTCACTATGCCTTCGGCGTCTACAATGTCGGGTATCAATCCCATCTGGCTTCTGGCCTGGCAACCGATTTTTGGCCGGTGGTTTGGACTGGTCTGAAGGCCGTGGTCCCAATCGTCGTTGTGGTTTATGTCTTCGGGTTTGCCTGGGAAACGTTGTTCGCATCTGTGCGTAAGCACGAGCTGAGCGAAGGTGTCCTGGTTACCTGCGCCCTGCTACCCTTGACATTACCGCCGACCATCCCCCTTTGGCAGGCTGCCCTTGGCATATCTTTCGGCATCGTGATCGGTAAGGAAATCTTCGGCGGAACCGGCAGGAATTTTTTGAATCCTGCTCTGACTGGCAGGGCTTTTCTCTATTTTGCCTATCCGGCACAGAACTCCGGGGACGCGATCTGGACGGTTCTAAGCGGCGGTAGGACCGCACCGATAGATGCCTTCACCGGTGCAACACCGCTTTCGATCGCCGCTGTTACCGGACCTTCCGGCAATGTTCAATCCGCATTCGCAGATGCCGGCTACAGTAGCGCAAAGCTGTTTTTCGGCCTCTATCCCGGTAGCATTGGCGGTACGTCGACCTTTTTGGCCATTGTCGGCGCTGCATTTCTGATTATTTTAGGCATTGCCAACTACCGAATCGTCTTTGGCTGTATTCTCGGTCTGCTCAGCACCGGTTTGCTGCTGAACCTGGTGGCGGGCGAAGGGTCTTCGCCTTATCTAACCCTGAATCCGTTGGATCACCTGATCATCGGCGGCAGCATGTTTGCATTTGCCTATATGGCGACCGATCCGGTTTCGGCAGCTCATATGCAAGGAGCCAGGTGGGTTTTTGGATTCGGCATTGGGGCCCTGACGGTGCTGATCCGGGTTTTCAACCCGGCGTTCCCGGAGGGAGTCGGTTTGGCTGTTTTATTTATGAACCTGTTTGCTCCTTTGCTAGACCATATTGAAATAAAGTATAAACTCAGGAGACGCATACCCAATGTCTAGCCGATTGAAATCGATATTGTTTGCGGCAATTCTATGCCTCGTCTGCAGCGCTATTTTGACGACGGCTTCCACCGGGCTGAAGCGTTTTCAAGAGCAAAATCTGCGAATCGACAGACATCGCAACATTCTCATGTCGGTGGGTCTTGTCAAGGCAGATCAGCGCTATCCAGCCGAAGAAATCGAGTCGATGTATACCAAATTTATCAGACCGCGCTGGGTGGACCCGGACGGTCAACTGATCAAAGCGCCCCAAGAGGGCGAAAATAACCTGCCGCTCTACATATACGAGCAAGAAAATCAGATTGAAGGCTATATCGTGCCCATCAACTCCCGGGGATTATGGGGCAGAATCCAAGGGTATCTGGCGATCGAAAACGATGGCAGCACCATTTCAGGCTTCACCGTTTACAAACATTCGGAAACGCCCGGTCTTGGAGGTGAAATCGAAAAAGCCTGGTTTCAGAAGAATTGGATTGGAAAAAAAATTGTCGATCGCGACGGTGAATTCGTTTCGGTCTCAATCGCAAAAGGCGCGGTGCAGGATATGATACCGCCTCAAAAACAACCTAACTATGTCGACGGCATCAGTGGTGCCACGCTAACCGGCAAATACCTGACGGCTGGTCTCAAAGATGTTCTCAAAGACTACGAACCGGTATCGATCAGGTTCAGAAAAAATCTGATTGCTGAGCCGCAGGGATAACACTAGAGATATCATTATGAACGGAACAATTACCCGACCCTGGCGTGCGATTCGAAAAACCACCTCGTATAAGGATATCGCACGCGCTCTATGGGATGTTAATCCAATCTCCAAACAGATTCTGGGAATTTGCTCCGCCTTGGCGGTCACTGTGCAGCTCAATACCGCCATCGTTATGAGCATCGCCTTGACCCTCGTGGTGGCTTTTTCCAATCTGGCCATATCGAGCATGCGTCGTGTCATACCTCGCAACATTCGCATTATTGCTGAGGTAGCCGTCATCGCCACCTTGGTGATCATGGCCGATGAACTCCTCAAAGCGTTTATGTACGACATCAGCAAACAACTGTCTGTTTTCGTCGGGTTGATCATCACCAATTGTATCGTTTTAGGCCGTGCGGAGGGGTTCGCACTGTCCAACCCGCCGCTTCGATCATTTATGGACGGGATTGCCAATGGCATCGGCTACAGCTCGATCCTGATCGGCGTCGCTTTTTTTCGTGAATTGCTTGGCTCCGGAAAATTGCTCGGTTTCCAGGTGGTTCCCAAAGTGTTGTACGATTTCGGATATGTCGACAATGGATTGATGGTGTTGGCTCCCGGTGCCTTTATCATTAGCGGATTGTTTGTATGGCTGGAACATACGCTTGTAAATGGGAAAAAATAGGTTCGCCCGTCGAGCCTGTCGGCCCGTTTGCCGGTTAGACGATTGGGCGAAGTGTCGTGTTATAAATTTTGTTTGCAATTTCAAACGATAATCAAAAAGATTTAAAGATCGCAGCGGACTGACCGGCTCAACTGGCTCAACGGATTAGCGAAATTATGGAAAATCTAATCAGCATCGCACTCAACTCAATTTTCGTGGGTAACATCCTTCTGGCGTATTTTTTGGGGATGTGTTCATTTCTGGCGATTTCAAAAAACATGAAAACAGCCACCGGTCTTGGGGTCGCGGTAATCTTTGTGTTGACCATCACCACGCCGGCGAACTGGCTGATTTACAACTACCTGCTGGCCCCTGGAGCTTTGACATGGATCGGCCTGTCGACAATGAATTTAAGCTTTTTAAAACTGGTGTTGTTTATTGCAACCATCGCCGCCATTGTACAGGCCCTGGAAATGGTTATCGACCGCTTTTCCCCGGGGCTTTACGCTGCTTTAGGTGTTTTTCTACCGTTGATTACCGTAAACTGCGCCATTCTAGGCGTGTCTCTTTTCATGGTTGAACGAGACTATACGTTCAGTGAGACGGTGGTTTACGGCATGGGCTCCGGGGCTGGCTGGGCCTTGGCGATTATATCCATGGCGGCCATCCAAAGAAAGTTGCGTTATGCCGATGTGCCCCTGGGTCTGCAAGGATTCGCCATCAACATGATAACCACCGGGTTGATAGCCATCGGGTTTATGCTGTTTGCCGGAATATCCCTATAAACTGGTGGGCCCGTTAATCCAGTTGAATCCATCGGTCCGATAAGCCGGCTACAACCGGCCAACCGTCCCAACTGATACTAGGAGAGAGCATTGCTGGATACTTATCTTATCGCGACAGCGGTTTTTTTTGGGGTCGTTATTTTTTTGGTCGGTGCGCTTTTGCTGGTTGAATCCAAAGTGGTGTTAAAGGGCGATCGCAAAATCGTCATCAATGACGACCCGGAAAAAAGCATTCAGACACCCACCGGAACCACGCTACTGGCATCGTTGAGCCAAAATGACATTCTGCTGCCTTCGGCCTGTGGCGGCAAAGGCAGCTGCGGTGTGTGCAAGTGTAAAGTCATTGAGGGCGGCCGGGACATACTTCCCACCGAACTGGCCCACCTGAGCCGCAACGAGAAGCTGAGCAATATTCGCCTGTCCTGCCAGTTGAAGGTTAAAGAGGATATGAAAATCCGGATACCCGGCGAGATTTTCAACATTAAAAAATACAATGCGACGGTGGTGTCCAATGAAAACGTTGCTTCGTTTATCAAAGAATTGCGACTCAAGCTCGAACCGGGACAAGAGATGGATTTCGAAACCGGATCCTACGTTCAAATCGACATCCCCGAATACGAGCGCTCTTACCGTGAAATTTATGTTGGAGAGACCTATAAAAAAGTATGGGACCGCTTTGATTTTTGGGGTCTGAAAGCGCGTGGCGAAGAACCAGTATACCGGGCGTATTCGATGGCCAACACCCCGGCCGAAGATGAACTGCGATTTACCATACGGGTCGCAACGCCCCCGCCGGGCGCGGCCGACATACCGCCCGGCGTGGCATCGTCTTACTTGTTTACGCTCAAACCGGGCGATCAAGTCAGTCTGAGCGGTCCTTACGGAGATTTTTTCGTCAAAGACACCCAGCGCGAAATGTGTTTTATCGGCGGCGGTGCCGGCATGGCACCGCTGCGGGCGCATATATTTCACAATTTATTGACGGAAAATACCGATCGCAAGATAACCTTCTGGTACGGCGCCCGTTCTAAAAGCGAAATGTTTTACGACGAGGAATTTAAGGAGTTGGAAGAAAAATACGAAAATTTTTCATATTACGTGGCTTTATCAGATCCCCAACCCGAAGACCAATGGGATGGGCTCATCGGATTCATCCATCAAGTGGCCTACGATGAGTACCTCAATAACCATCCAGATCCCGCTGAAATCGAATACTACCTCTGCGGACCGCCCATGATGCTGACGGCTGTCCAAACGATGCTGGATAGCTTGGGTGTTGAGCCGGAGATGATTGCATTCGATGACTTCGGCGGATAGTCATTTTTTCTTTTTGCGTCCCCATTTCCAATTTTCATAATAGTCCCAGCCGACCATGGTATTGATCTCCTTAAATCGACGATCCTTTTCAATCAAGCTGGCTCTCAACACATCGCCGATTGAAATAAACCCGATATAGTGGCCTTCTTTTTCGATAACCAAATGACGAACGAACAATCCCAGGAACATTTCTTCAAGTTTGTGAGAGTTCGTGTCATGAGGTGCAGTGTAAAGCGGTGAGGTCATGTAATTGCCGACCTTGACTGTTTTAGGGTCAAAATCTTCTTCCGTAATATTGCGCAATAGATCGCGTTCCGTCCAGATCCCGACCAATTCTTTGTTTTTTTCAACCAGCACGGCACCGATTTTATGCTTCACCATGAACTCGCAGGCCGTCTGTATGGTATCATCGAAGGAAACGGTGAGTATTTGCTGGTTTTTGTCATTGACGATATCTTCAGCGGTATTCATATCTTCCTCCTTTTGCGATTATTCTCAAGAAGAGCAGATCCTCGCGACCGGCAATGTGACGCTTGAGTTGAATATTGGACCAGCTAGTCAAATTATTTCTAATATACTATCCACAACATAAGTGTCAAAAAAATATTCTCAACATCTTGTAGTAAAACCTGATTCGATGTTTGCACGGATTGCCAAATTTCTTTGATCAGACCGTCCGCACTCTGGTTGTTGGCAACCGGGGGATGAACCAAAAATATTTTACCGGAAGTGTCAGCCGGTATCTCATCAATGAGTTTTCCGAAGGTGCTTTGTGGATAATTCCCCGAGTGTCTTGGGGCCGTGAAACTGAATGTTTATAAGCGCAGAGACCAGGCAAAAAGGCAAGCGATCAATATGATAAATATCAGACCGGCCGTCTGCCACTCGGTCAACCGGTTTTCTAACCAAAGCGGAAGCTTACGGATTGCCTGCAGGCCTGGTTGTTGGTTTTGAAGACTTTTTAGCATAGCAGATATTGATTGCCGGATCGGTTTCCATGGCACCGAACAAAAAAGAAGAAATCTGCGATACAAAAAGCTGAAAGCGTATAAAAGATCACCCTGCGGTATCGACAGCGGTAAACGCCATTTTTTCAAGGTAACCCTAAGCCATACGCTGCCGGAAATCAGTATGCCCGCTGCAACCGGCCAAAGCGCCTGCCACAGAGAAGGCAAATGAAGTGCTTTTGAGGCTGCTTTTTGAGCCACCGGTAATAACCAAACCACAGCAGCTGTCAGCAGAATCGTGAATGTCCACGAGATGCACATGCCAAACCGTGGCTTGTTGTGAACAGACGAGTTTCGGGTTATCACAAAGAGAAACCGGGCCAAGAGAAGCGTTGTGCCGGTAGCGGCCAGATACAATAAAAGATTCAGGCCGTGGACCCAGGCTCCCTGAAAATCGTTCAGTGGCGCTTTCAGGGCGATTTTGGCTACGGCTCCGCTGGTAAAAGGCGCGCCGGCCAAGGCAAGGGCTGCCAAAATCAATCCGCCGATGGCAAGTCGGTGAGTCCTCCGACTGACTTCACCGGCCGCTAACACACCCACCCCCAGAAAAAGGGCACCCTTTGCAAAGCCATGATGAACGGCGTAGATTGAGATGGCTGGGAGCACCATTGGAACCGTTTGCGGCCATCCGATAGCCAGGCCGACCCCCACCGTCATCAGACCCATTTGGCTGATGCTCGAATACGCCAGAATCGATTTCGGATTCCTTTGGGTCACACCGACGACCACCGCGTAATAGGCTGCCAGCAGTCCCGCAATGATGCAAAAGATTCCCCAGCGAGGCATCGCCCACATGCCGATCGGCAGAAATCGCAACCATCCCAGCAAGCCGGCCTTGATCATGGTACCGCTCAGAACGGCGCTGGCCGGCGTGGGCGCCGCCGGGTGCGCCAACGGTAGCCACACATGGACCGGCAGTGCACCGGCCTTTATGCCGAATCCAATCAAGATCAGACCGATGGTGATGGCCTTTGGCTGTACGTTTGAGAAATCCTTGAGCAGCAAAGAATCAACGGTCCAGGTCTGCAAAAGGAACGCCATAAAGAGCAGGATTTCGCCGATGACCACCAGATAGATGTAAATGCGGCCGGCCAGCAAAGCGTCGGGGTCGCCCGTGTGAATCACCAGGCCGTAGGAGGCAAAGCTCATGAGGGCAAAAAAGACATAGAAACTGACGGCGTCTTGAGATACGATCAAACCGAAATTGCCGGCCATGCTCATTAAAAAGAAAAAGAAAAAGCGCCCCCGCCGCGGATCCGATGCCAGATAGCTTTGGGCATATATTGCCGACAACAGCCACAGCAGCGATGTAAACAGTAAAAAGAGTCGTCCGGTCGGGTCTATTGCCAGATGCATCTCAAGCAGTATCCAGGGAATCGAGACGATCTCGTCAGACGGCATCCACATAACCGCTGCCAAAGCTGGAAGGGCCGACCAGGCAGCCAGGCGGATGACAGCTTGATGCCAACGCTGGATCGAAAGGCCGATACCCAACGCCAGTGGCAGGCCAAAAACGGCTACCATCAGAAAGGGATGGATTGATAGGCTTGTCGCGATCATGGATTGTACTCCAGGGTGGCAATCAAGCGCGCCCATTCAAGCGGACTGAAGGGTGCATTGGCTAGCAATCCCGCCAGCAGGGCCAGCAGGGCCGTTATCAAGGGGGGGAAAAGCAGCATCCAGTGGGTCTCCAAATTACCGTTAGATGGCCCGTCGGGCGCTGATTCAGCCGGTTGCCGGAACCAGCCTCGATAGATGATCGGCAGAAAATAGGCGGCATTTAACAGGCTGCTGGTGACCAGGATCGCGATGACCCATGGTTTGCCGGCCGCTAATCCACCGGTTCCCAGATACCATTTACTGATAAAGCCGGCCAGCGGCGGGACACCGATCATGCCGAGCGAACCCAGCGTGAAGGCCACCATGGTCCAAGGCATGCGTCGGCCGACACCATTCATTTGGCTGATGTGGTGGACGCCCATGGTTTCGGCAAAATTTCCGGCGCAGAAAAACAGCGTGATTTTCATCAGCCCTTGATGAACCAAATGCACAAGACCCCCGATGGTGGCAACCGGACCCACGATAGCAGCACCAAGGGCAATATAGGATACCTGACTGACCGTCGAGAATGCCAGGCGTTTTTTCAGCTCATCCTGGAACAGCGCGCGGATCGATCCATATACAATCGTAAAAGCGGCGACAGCAGCCAACGGCTGGAGCAATCCGAGTTCGGCGCTGAACTCGATACCGTAAACATCATAGACGACGCGCACAATGCCGAAGGCGCCGGCTTTTACGACGGCAACGGCGTGCAGCAGTGCACTGACCGGGGCTGGTGCCACCATGGCTTTCGGCAACCAGCCGTGAAGCGGCACCAGAGCAGCTTTGACGCCTAATCCGGCGATTATTAGAAAAAAAATACTCCGTAGCTGGGTCGCGTAGGCATCCACATGGGGGGCCAGCATGCCGCCTTTCGTAAATGCCACCGAACCCACCAGGGCTTTGAGCCAGGCGACGCCGATTAAAAACGCCGCGCCGCCACAGAAGGTATAGACGATATAGACACGACCGGCGCGCATGCTCTCTGGGGTGCCGCGGTGAACCACCAACGGGTAGGTGGACAGCGTCAACATTTCATAAAACATGAGAAATGTTATCAGATTACCTGCCAGAGCGATGCCGATAGTGGAGCTGACGCACAGGCTAAAAAAGCCGAAAAACCGGCTGCGTGACTGGGATGATGTTTCGAGATAGGCGATGGCATACAAAGTTGTCAGAAACCAGAGCACACCGGAAAGCGCGGTCATCATCATCGACATGGCATCGGCATGGAGCACCAGGTCAATATTCGGCAAAATGGGCAGACGGGTTTCATAGATATGTTCGTGGCGCACCCCCCAGATCATGACGCCGATAAGTACCAGTTTCAGGCCGGCCCCCCCCAGGTTCAGGGTTGTACGCCACCGGATCCGTTCTTCGGGCAATACAAAAATGACGATCCCCGGCAGTAAGGAAGTCAACAAGGTCAGCAATGGCAGCCAGTTGTCGAGCGTCACAATAGCTCCTGTAATTAGAAAGGGTTGCCGGCGTTGAGCAGCTTGGTTACCGCCGGCGCTGTCAAGCCTAAAATCATTGCGCATATGGCCAGGCCAAAGGCCGTCCACTCCATGATTTTAGGTACCGGGCGCCCCTCGGCGATCTCCGGTACGTAACTGAAAGCGCGGGAAAAAAATCGAAACATATAAGCGGTTGCCAGCAGGCTACCGAGGATAATGAGACCACTCCACCACCACTGGCCGCTGGACAGGGCGGCATTTAGATAGAGCCATTTGGCGATGAAGCCGCCGCTTGGCGGCAGACCGATCAAGCTGACACCCGCCAGGGCAAACGCAAACATAGACACCGGCAGACGACGGACGATCCCGTGAAGTTCATCGATGCGGTCATGGCCGAAGGCGTAGATGACGGTGCCGGCTGCTAAAAAAACAGCTGCTTTGGCGCAGGCATGACTGAACACAAAATAGAGCCCTCCCTGCCAGGCGGTATGTGCCGCCTGGGCAGTCGAGCTCAACGGAAAAATCAGAAAAAGGTAGCCGATCTGGGCCACCGTCGAATAGGCCACCAGCAGCTTAAGTCGCTTTGCCAGCAGAGCCTGCATCGATCCCCAGACGACGGCGAATGCACCCAGCATTCCCACTAGCTGAGCGCTGGGTTGGTTGATTGCCGGTTCGAAAATCATCAGCCACAATCGCAGCAGAATGAAAAAAGAGGCTTTGACAACCAAGGCTGAGAGTACGGCACTGACCGGCGCCGGTGCATTGGCATGCGCCGGCGGCAGCCAGAAATGCATCGGGAACAAGGCACTTTTCATGATTAGGCCGCCCGCCATCAGCGCAAAAGCGGTCGCTAGGGATGGTGACGCTGGCCCAACGGTCGCCAGCAGTTTAAAGCTGAGGGTACCGTTGGCGGCATATATCAAGGCAACGCCCATCAAATAACTCAAGGAACCCGTGAGACTGACCAGAAGATAGCGCATGGCGGCCGACAGCGCTTCCTTCGTATGTGACAACGCAACCAGCGCGACGGCCGAAAGGCCCAACAGCTCCAGGGTGACATACAGATTGAAGATGTCTCCAGACAGAAACAGGGCATTGAGGGCGGCCCACAGGAACATCCACATCGGCCAAAAAGCGCGGGAGGTTGTCTTGGCGGCAAAATAGCTGCAAGCATAAAAGGTGCTGCAGCCGATGACAATAGCGCTAATTGCCAACATGGCAGCACTGAGGCCGTCTACATACAGCTGGATGCCCAAAGGGGCCCGCCATCCGCCGACCTGAAGTTGAAGCGTGCCATGGACGATCACCTCAGCACATAGCAGCGCAACGACGAAGGGGAGGATAATGACCAGGAGAATCCCGATCCAGCGGCCGGTCCGCGGCAACACAACGGTAACCACTACCGCCAGCAGCGGAAGGGATATAATCCAGGCGGGCAAGTTCATAGGTTGTAAAAGGTTATTCAGGCTCATCATCGGTTAACTGCATGGTTCCGCTAACCTTGTGGAGGCGGCACGCCAGGGCCAGGGCTAAGGCGGTCGCACTGACCGCAACAACAATGCCGGTCAGCACCATTGCATGGGGGACCGGGTCCGGCAAAGGGCCGGAAGTCCGATCTGCAGCTGCAACCAGAAACAAAAAGACACCGGCGCTGGATACATTCAAAGCCAGTATTTTTCGGAACAGATGGGAATAAATCACGAGGCTGTACAATCCCATGCCAAACAACCCGACGCCCACCAGTTCATATAAAAGCGGCGTATTCACTTGCTCTTATTTTCCTCCTCTAATGTGTAGATCTTGCGGTTCTCGACTGGCGCCGGGCCATCCGTATCTGATTTCACTCCGACGAACAAACGGACCAACACGGCGGCAATCGACAGGGTGGCAGCGGCCTCTATCCCAAGAATCAATGTTCCCGCTAGAGACACCGGATACTGCAGATAATTGCCGCCCAACATCATCGTCGCCAAGGCCACCAGTAGGAATATCAGCAAACCGATTACAGTGGCCAGGGGCATGGCCTTGCTGGCGGGTAGATTAAACCGGTCGGCTGCGGTGGCCAGCAGAATGCCGCCGGCTGCCAGAACCGCACCAGCCTGAAATGCCCCTCCCGGCGCGTATTTGCCGATCCAGAGAATATAACCGCTGACCAGAATGATAAACGGCAGCATCAAGCGTAAAAGCAGGACGAGAATCGGGGACGGGGATGAATCGGCGCGCACGACCCTTGAAGGGGACACGGATGAGACACCCACGGCAGCCAGCAGCAGGACGCCGATTTCCAAAAGCGTGTCATACCCCCTGAAATTCAGCAATACGGCCGTCACCGGGTTTTCTACACCGCTGATCGGCATATTTGAGGATACCAGCGCTAACATTTGATCGGAAAAGGGCGGAAGGGTCCACACGGTCCAGGCCAAGATACCGGTCAACGCCAGCACGGCGATGGCTGCCATCGCCTGTCCCGCTCGAAAATAGGAGTGGTCTCGATTTTTTCTGGCCATGACATTAAATCTCTAATCGGAAGCCTCGGAAATATTCCGGGAATTTTCTTTTTGAGCATTCTTGTGGGCATCCTGTCGGCCGCGGTTAATTGCTCGATTGCGCTGCAACCTGTCAAGTGCTGTCAAAAACAGGGCACCGGTCAGTCCGGCGCCGATGGCCGCTTCCGCCAGGGCAATATCGATTGCTTTTAGACGAACCCAGGCCAGCGAAAGCATCAATCCGAAACTGATAAACAGGACAACAGCCTTGAACAGGCTCGGCGAGCGTAATAACTGCCAGGCCAGAACCAGCAGAACCAGGGCCAAAACGCCATCAAAGGCAATGGCGGCGTAATTCAGGGAACTTTCCATGGATTTATTTTCCGCTTATGAGCTGCATTTGAGATCAGGTAACATGATATGGTGCTGGCTACCAGTACCGCCAGCCAGATTAAAAGCAGCTTGACACCAACCGTCCATTCTTTGCTCATTAGAATCGATCCGGCGACCACCAACCCGCGACCCAAATTGTCGGCCTTGGTTAGGGCATGCAGGCGGGTGTAGATATCCGGAAAACGCAGCAAACCGAGGCTGCCGCCCCAGAAAAATGGAATCGCCAGCAGTAGTAAAAATGATCCAAGCAGGTCAGTGAGACTCATCTTTCCCCTTTCCCGTATTTTCATGGCTGTCCCAATGGCGCCGGACAAATACGACCATCGTAACGGCTGCCAAGAGGGCATAAATAAGGGCGACATCCACCAAAGACGGCATCTGCATGGCCAGCGCGAGGATCAGCAGAATCGCCACACCTCCAGTACCAAAAAGCTGGGCAGCCAACATGCGGTCAGCCGCCGTCGGTCCCTTTAAAATTCGAACGAGTCCGACAACGATACTGATGAGAATCAACAACGCTATCCAAAGATAATGATTCATTTTAGTCGGTCCTCGCGCTTTGCTTATTAAGCTCGCCCGGGTACCGAAATACCGCTGCCACCCGATCCTCGATGAGTTTAAGTTCGTGCCGGAAAGGACGGCCAACATCCAATACATGAACGACCAAGCTGTCTTTGCCAAGCTCGGTACTCAGTGTTCCCGGCAGCAGACTGACCGTACAGACAAACAAATTGAGAGCTGCTGCAGAAGTCAATCTTAGCGGATACGCAACCATGGCCGGATTCAGGGGCAGCCGCGGATGATAAGTTCGCCAGACGACGTCAATGCCGCTGGTAATCGATAATTTTAGAAACAGAAGTCCAAAAACAATGAACCCACCCAATGACCAGTGGCTGGTTCGGGGCTGAAATAGACGGTGATCAACATAGATGGCTGCCAATATGGTCGGTATGCCGATTTGCCACGAGTCCAAGGCGCTCTTGGCGAGAACCCACCACGTGAATGTCAGGATTGCAATGCGGGATATCAACCAGGTCGTCAACATTGGTGACACCATTCGATAATAATTGAATTCATGGCACGTCCTCTTCGGGAGGTTCCCCAGCTGGAAAACGATCTTTGAGTTGGTCAATCCAGGTTTTATGCCACAGTCTGATTCCGCTGTAATAGGCAGCGCGTCCAATGAGATGTGCGGCCACCGGGGCGGTCAGCAACAAAAAAGAAATCGCCGCCAATGCCTTTAGGGTAATTCCAACCTCGGCAAAAAAGAATGCTTCAGCGATTAGAATGAGCCCCGCGCCCAGTGTACCGGCCTTTGTGGCCGCATGCATTCGGATGACGGTGTCCGGCAGACGCAGCATTCCCAGGGCGGCTACGAAACAGAAAAGGCTGCCGGATATCAGAAATAGGGCTGTGAGAATATTATTCATCGCGCGTCCTTTCATTTCCTGTCATATTTATGCTGCCAAGTTTTCGCAGGGACGAACGCATCAGAAACCGCGCCAGGGCCACAGTGCCCAAAAACGCAATCAAAGCATAGGCGATGGCCACATCCAAAAAGGATGTTTCGCCAGCATAAATCGATTCGATGGCTAAAAAAGCAACGATCAGTATCGACATCAAGTCCAGTGCAATGATCCGGTCGGCGGCATCCGGTCCCTTGATAAGTCGCACCAGTGCCAGTACGATGCTGATCAGTAGTACGACCAACGCAAATCGACTGGCGACGACAACCAGGAAAGTATCAGCCGGCATCAGCGCATCACCTCCAGTACCCGTCTTTCCAGACCCTGTTTAATCTGTTGCCGGGTTTTTTCAATGTCATCGAGAAACATCACATGAATATATAACACCCGCCGGTTCTCGGACAGATCCAGGCTGAGCGTGCCAGGTGTCAAAGATATGAGATTGGCCACCAGCATTATTTCCGCATCGGTGCGGGCATCCAAAGGGATGCCGATAATACCGGGGTGGCTGATATGTTTGGGGGTGATCACATCCCATAAAACGCGCAAATTTGAGATCAAAAGCTCTTTGGCAAAGAAAATGATCAACCCGATAACTTTCGGCAGACGTTCGAAGTAGCGTGTTGGACCGTAGAGCGGTTTGGTCAGCCACAATGCCATATAGCCCACGATAAAGCCCGCCAAAAAGCCGCTCAGGTTAAATTGTCCCAAGACGGCGCTAAACCCGAGGCTCAAAAATATGTTCAGCAGAAACAAATTCATTGCCGGTTTCCCAAAACCGCATTGACATAATATTGCGGATGACTCAATTCTTCAGCTGCCTGCTCAGCAAGTTTAAAAACAAACTCCCCCCCGACACCGATGCTGACGGTCAACAGCGCCAATGCGGTGATGGGGGCAAGCATCCAGACCGAGGATTTAGGGGCAATCGTGGCATCTGAAAAATGATTTGCCTGGGGGTCAGGTTTCCAAAATACTTCCGCCCAAATTTTGGTCATTGAATAAACCGTCAGCAGTCCGACGACAGCCGCCACAATGGCTAATCCGTATTGATGGATGTCCAGACTGGCCCGAATCAGAATCATTTTTGCCCAGAATCCGGACAACGGCGGAAAGCCCGCCAGAGAGAAGGCCGGGATAAAAAACAAGACCGCGATCCAGCCGTTGCGGCGATAAATGCCACCGAGCTGCGCCAGGTCGAATGAGCCCTGTAATCGTTGCACAACCCCGCTGACCAGAAACAGATTGGCTTTTACAATAATATGATGAATCAGATAAAAGATAGTACCTGCAAGGGCCAGGCGGGTTTGGAGTGCCAGCCCCATTGCCATATAGCCGACCTGACTGATGATATGAAAAGATAGAATGCGGCGAAACTCGTTTTGGGCGGCGGCTCCCAACACCCCTGTAATCATCGTTAGCGCTGCCATGACCAGCAACACAGGATAAAAATAACCCATGTCGACGGTGAAGACCAGGGTAAACACGCGGATCAATGCATAAATGCCAACTTTGGTCAACAGGCCCGAAAAAATCGCCGACACCGCAACCGGTGGTGTATGGTAGGCCGCCGGCAACCAGAAGAACAGCGGGAACAGCGCTGCCTTAATTCCAAAGGCGGCCAGAAACAGCATGGCGATTGCTGTAAGCAACCCCTGATTGGCAATCAGGGGGACTTTCACATGCAAATCTGCTAGATTGAGCGTGCCAGTCAAACCATACAGCAGGCCGATGCCCGCTATGAACAATAAGGTGGACAAGAGATTAATAACCACATATTTTACTCCGCCGTCCAGTTGTGATTTGTTCTGGCCGAGGACCAAAAGCCCGAAGGATGCGATCAGCATGACTTCGAACCAGACATACAGATTGAAAATATCGCCGGTTAAAAATGCACCACAAATTCCGCAGACCAGCATTTGCAGGAGGGGGTAGTATCCGCGAACAATGAGTCCAGCATCAATATCGGCCTTGGAATAGGATGTCACTGCCAGGTTGACAATGGCGGTGATCATCACCAACACGGCGCTCAAATGGTCTGCTACCAGGGTGATGCCGAAGGGCGCCGGCCAGTTGCCGATCTGAGTCGTGAGAATGCCGTTGAGATGGACATGGTGTAATAGCAAACCACTGATGAGCGTGTGCAACCCGGCGCTGGTCAACACCAGCTGTAGCGATCGTCTGGGGTCTGATTTTGCGAAAATAACGATTACGCCGCCGGCCATTGGCAGCAGGATCGGCAATATCAGCAATACACTCATGCCGGCTCTCCGGTTTGTGACGACGATATCGTCAGCTGATCTTTCGTTTCGGCCTCGGCGACCCGCATCAATTCAGTATCAACGGTACCCAGTTCCTGATAGGCGCGATAGAAAAGCACAAAGATAAAAGAGAGCAGCGCAAATCCGATCACAATGGCCGTTAAAATAAGGGCCTGGGGCAAGGCATTGGCAAATGGACCCGGAGCGACCGTCGCGGCATCGGAAATTAAGGGCGGGTGCTGGCTGTCCAGCCGTCCCACAGTAAATATCAACAGATTGATCGCGTTGCCAGCCAAGATGAGACCAAATATAAAACGAATCAGATTGCGATCTAAAATCATATAAACGCTGGCAGCAACCATGACTCCAACCAGTGCGGCGCATAAGGTTTGCATATCAATTTTCTTCCAGGGCCAAAACTAATGTTAAAATCGTTCCAAGCACGGCAAGAAATACGCCGATGTCAAAAAAAAGGGGTGACCCGATGGCCAGGGTCGGCGCATGTTCGCTATCCCAGATCCACCAGATACCGGTAAAAAGCGGCCGACCGATCATTAGAGACGCACATCCCGAAATCAATGCCAGGCCGAGTCCGCTCATGACTATTTTTTGGGGAGCCACACGAATCGCCCCTCGAACCACTGCAGGACCTTCGGCGATGGCAAACAGCGCAAACCCCGTACCGGCTACCAATGCAGCAGCGAAACCGCCGCCGGGCGCATTATGACCGCGCATTAGCAAATAAACAGAAAAGGTCAGGATCAGTCCCACCAACAGTCGTGTGGCCGCTTTTAAAATCAGGGATGACATCAATCAATTTCCCGCTTTTTAATTAAGGCATAGCCGGCCAATCCTGCCAGCGCCACCACAGTGATCTCACCCAGGGTGTCGAAACTGCGAAAATCGACCAGGATGACATTGACAATGTTGCGGCCGTGGGCTGCAACATAACTATTGGCTTCAAAAAAAACTGTTATAGATCGATCCAATTCAGTCTGGTTGACCGCCAGGATAAGGGCTGTGATCAGGGTCCCGATGGCAATGGACAATAACCCGTTCCATAATTTTCCCGCGGGCGGCATGGGTTTACGATGCTTTAAATTCGGCAGCCTCAATAAAATAAGTGAGACAACAATCACGGTCAAGGTTTCTACCAGCAACTGGGTTAGCGCAACATCGGGAGCGCCATACATCAGAAACAGCATTGCAACGCCGGCGCCAACAATCCCCAAGCTGCAAATGGCCAACAGGCGTGACCTCGCTTTGACGACCGTGATAACGGCGGTGGCAATGACTCCGATCAATAGCCCACCGGGCAGTGGCGCACCGAAATTTGTTTCGGATAGGGGGGCCGAGTAACTGAACACAAAGGGCAGACCGACGCTTAAAACCACCGAACCGACGATGACACACAGATAGCGATGCAAGGATCCGTTTTGAAGCAGACGCGTTTGGATTTTAGCGATTTTTGCAATGCTCTCAAGCCCAAAATTGTATAGGGACTCGAAGCGGATCGGAATTTTCTGATCAGCGTATCCGATGGCTTGCCGAAGCCGTCCGGTGAGCAGGAAAAATATACTTCCAAGGCTAAAGGTGAGAATGCTTAACAACAGGGCTTTGTCGATTCCGTGAAATAATTCCAGCTGTATGTCTTCCATGGACGGGTGAATAGTCCTGACTGCCGGCTGGATAGCCCAGCGACCGATCCAATCGGGTACAATTCCAAAGAATATCCCGAGACCTCCCATGAAAACCGGACCCAACCACATGGTCCAAGGCGCTTCGCGGGGAATCAGAGGGGGTTGGCGCGCAGGACCTAAAAAAGGCTTGATGATCAGCAGACCGGCAACAGCGACCATCAGGGAGTTGGACAGCAGGGCCACTGTCGTGGCAAATCCGGGAAACACATCTGCAGTCAATGCGCCTTTGTACATGATTTCCTTGCCGATGAAACCGAAAAAGAGCGGAAACCCGGCCATTGATAACGAAGCTGTAACTGTGGCAAATGCCGTGATTGGCATGGGTTTCAAAAGGCCTCCGAGACTATCGATCATGCGTGTTCCGGTTTGATGATCGATATTTCCGACCACCAGAAACAGGGAACACTTGTACAGTGAGTGTACCATTAAGAAGGTCATAGCCGCTGTCAATGCCGGCGTCGTTTGCCCTCCTAAAAACATCGTTAATAAGCCCAGAGCCATTATCGTCGTATATGCCAACATGCGTTTCAGATCGGTGGCTCGCATGGCCAGCACCGATCCAAGTAATGCCGTTATACCCCCTGTAATAACCAAAGTTCCCATCCAGGCGAAGGTTCCGCCCAGGATCGGGTGCAACCGGGCCAACAGGTAAATGCCGGCCTTGACCATCGTTGCCGAATGAAGGAAGGCACTGATGGGGGTGGGAGCTGTCATGGCGTTGGGCAGCCAGAAGTGGAAGGGAAATTGGGCTGATTTGGTGAACGAACCGCTGAAAATCAACAAGAGTATGGCAAGATACCATGGATCCGTCTTGATATCGCCGGACTGCAAAGATACTTGGGAAATTTCATAGGTGTCAGCAATGGTACCTAGCAGCAAGAATCCGATGAGAAGAGCCAAGCCGCCGGCCCCGGTAACTAGCAATGCCTGACGTGCGTTCTGGCGCGCCGTTTCCGATTCGCATTCAAAGCCAATCAATAAATAGGAAATGAGGGTGGTCAATTCCCAAAAGACAAACACGACCAGAAGATTATCGGCCACCACCAACCCGAGCATGGCCAGCAAAAAGCTGTGTAAATAAACATAAAATATTCCGGTATCGGCCTCTGCCGGCAAGTAGTCAGTGGCATACAGGCTCACAAAGAAACCGGCTCCGCAAATGATGAGTCCAAACAGCAGACTTAACCCGTCTATTGCCAATGAAAACGAGATGCCTAAACTTGGAATCCAATCCAGTTGAATTCGAATGACGTCTCCGCCTGCAATCCGCGGCAGGCAATAAAGCAGCACAACAAAAAGTCCCAGAGGAATTACACTGGTTACTCGGCCAATTTTCGATCTTTTGCCTTTACCAACAACCATAAGCCTTGTATTTGCAGCAGAAGGTGCGGACGATATCAGTGATTGGAAAGTGCTCCCATCACCTATTGAGCTAGCATTAATCTGGTACCTTGCTTTATCGTTGCCGCTGTTCAGTCAATTTATGTAGAGCGCTTAGGCGAAATTTCTTCAGACATTATTCTACGGCAATTTCTGGCAAAAGCAATAGCGAATATAACGACAAGTACACAGCTGTATGTCTCCCTCTTATCGAAGCCAAGTTTCAAGGGTTTTCATTTCAATTAGCGGGGTTTTACAGGTCATTCTCATGAATTGAAATTTAAGTATCAGAGCAATATCCATCTTCATGCGGTTTTCCCTGTTTCAATGGCCTTATTTAGCGCTCAAGTCTTTAGCTCGAAATACCGATATATGCCTTGGCTTTATCTGCCTTCGACGTGAACGACGCATCACCTCCTTCAGTGATGTGATTTAGGGCCAAATGGGGATATCAACATGGAAAAAGTAAAAAATCATGCGAATGCGGTAGCCTCAATGACCGCCGTTAATTTTTCTGAAATGAAAATCAGCAGCAATCCGGTGGAAACCCTGGTGGCATTTTCTATCGGTTCCGGTATTGGAATGACTGCCCATGATTCGATTTATGGTGTTGGCGGCGTATTAAACTTTATATTGCCCGATTCAACCAAAGCCAATGATATGAGTAGCGAAAAAAACCTTTTAATGTTTGCCGATACGGGTGTAAAGGCTTTTTTATCAGCGTTGTATGAAAATGGTGCAAGGGCTGAAAATCTGAAAGTGGTCATTGCTGGCGGTGCAAGTATTATGGATCAGACAGGGGTTTTCAATATCGGTCAAAAAAACCTGGAAGCGCTCAAAAACAGCTTGGATGATCATGATCTCAAGATTCATCACGAAGCCATTGGCGGCACGAGGAGCAGGGCCATCAGCCTGGAAATCGGAAGTGGCACGAGCATCATTAAGACAATTGGGGAAGGTGAGGAGAAAGTATGACCAATCTCCGTGACATTGTTGAGCAAATTGACCTGCTTGCACCCATACCTGCGATTGCCTCTCAAATAATGATAAAGTCCGAGGATCCAGACAGCTCGTTGTCCGAAATTGCAGATCTGATCGCCAACGATCCGGCACTGACAGCCAATATAATGAAAATATGTAATTCTGCCTATTTCAGTCTACCGCGTAAGGTGGAATCCTTAAGGGATGCGGTTTCGTGGGTGGGGTTGGATCAAATCGTCGAACTTGTTTTAACCAATACGGTTTCGAAAAATTTTGCCAAAGGACTGGAGGGTTACGGCCTTGGCGAAGGGGAACTTTGGCGTCATGCAGTCATATCGGCACACGTTGCAAAAAGCCTGGCGCTTCGCTGTGGAATCTCTCAGAGCAAGCACCTTATTTTTACAGCTGCATTATTGAAGGACATCGGAAAACTTGTTTTGGGGCGGTTTGTTGCCTTCTCTGCTGAGAAAATTAATATTTTAGTGCATTCCCAGGGATATAGCTTTAACGATGCTGAGAAATTGGTCATCGGCATGAACCACGAAGAATTGGGTGCGCTGGTGGGGGAAAAGTGGTCTTTTAGTGAAAATTTGATCAACATTATCCGCCACCATCATCTGACCGAAGAATCTGCCCGGCGAAATCGTGAAACAACACTTGTCTATCTGGCAGACATCATATGTATGATGATGGGGATTTGTAGCGGGACCGATGGTTTAAGCTACAGATTTTACAGCGATGTGTTGAAGCAGATCAATGTTACCGAAAAAGATCTCCAGGCAATTATCGCAGAAACAAGTGACCAACAGCAAAAAATCGAATATCTATTGAAAATGTTCTAAAAAGAGGTATTCTTAATGCAAATTGTTATTGGACCCGTCACGAAAATTGGCGTGACCAAATCTTCTAGAAATAATTCGAATTCTCACCCAAAGAAAAAGAAACATGTAGACAGGCGAAAGAATAAACAAGATCGGCGAAAAAGTGTCCGCGATGGTGTCATCGTATCTCTCTCCTTTAAACGGGACCGGCGGGTCCGCAAAGACCGACGAAGAAAAGTTGCCGTTTGAACCAAGCCCCATCAGACGAATCGATTCCTGTCGACATAAGCGCGGATAATATCCTGCTATCATTAGTCAGGCTTTAAAAAGACTCGCGAATACGCCGGGTCTCACCTCTTTTGAACTGCCCTTCTAACAATTATTGTCGTGCTTGCTGAAAGAGTCTGACTAAATTCAATTTGTTGACCATGTCGGTAAGAAGTTCTCCCAGAATTTTTTCGGCATCACTTTTGGCTCTCAGTTTCAACCGTTCGGCCTGGCCACTGACCATTTCCTTTGAAATAAGGTTCACACCATCTGATAGTTGGGCGCGGTAGTCCATGCGAACAATCCATTTTCTTCCAGCAAAGTCGAGCTTAAAATCCGAAACTTCTATAGTGAGTTTGAGTGCATTCGTATCGGTTATCTCAGATACCTCGATACCTTCATTTTTCAAACGCTGCTGGAATACCTCGGTCAAGAAAGGCGTAAAGTCATAAACACCGATTAAGTTACCACTGCCATCATCACGCAGAACAACCAGGGAAAAGGTTCCATTAAACTCTTTCAGGGATTTTTTAGCAGCTTCGGTTAATACGGTCTTGCTCTCCCTCAGGTCCGTAACCGTAAGAGCTACTTTTTCCCCTTTCAGGCTGTTTGACTGAGGCGGAAGTTGATACTGGACTTTTAAAAATGGTTTAGGCGTGCAGCCGCCTGCAAGAAGTACCAGAACCATAACCAGAGTTAGGCGTGTTTGCTGTTTACCGAATTTCATGAATTATTTCTCCCTTGGCGTTTTAGCAGGATATTAATCGCTCAAATTGCAGCCTTGGGGTCATCTATCTTCGAAGGCTGCTTCTGGGGTTGGTCTCTTTATTTGGGTATCACAGTAAACGTTTGGCAGTCTTCCTGTACCACGGAATTTGACGCTTTTCGATTGGCTTGGCTATCCTCCTCCTACCGGGGGAAAGATACCGACCCGCTCCCCACCGTTGAGGGTTGAGGTAAGATTTGCTTTGATTCCATCGATAAAAATGAGCTTGGCTTTTTCTGGAGGTATTTTTAACTGCTCCAACAGGCCGCTGATAGTGAGTCCCGGATTGATGGGATACATTTCGCTCAATTCTGGCGTGAAGGACTGTAACGTCGCAAATAATTTGATATGAATGTGTGTTGCCATGTTTTTCCTTTTCTCCACTCTATTAGTCAACTTTAGAGCCATACTTCTTTAAAGTCAAGGGGCAGTCATATTGAGTAAGGGGCGACCGTATTTGAAGCGTATGATCTGGGGGATGAAAACTTTTTCGGTCCTTAGAATCTGCAAATGCGTTCACCCCGGGAGTGATTCCAGACTGAATTTTAGTAATCCATTGGATGCTTCTCAAAGGATACGACCCTTTACGCTGTGAACTAACACTGGCAATCTTTCTTCATCTGGGGTAGAATTAATATTTAAGCCGTGTTTTTATAATTCCTATTTTCTGAGGAAAATCTATGCAGATCGCATTCAAAAAGGTATTGGTCACTGGCGGTGCCGGCTTTATCGGCTCGCATTTAGTTGAGGCTCTCGTCGCCTTTGGATGCCAGGTTACGGTACTGGATAATCTCTCCAGTGGGAATCTAAAAAATTTGGAGCCTGTGAGAGACCGTATTACATTCTACAAAAACGATATCCGTGAGCTGGAAATGTTGGTAAACGCTGCTGAAGGCTGCGATGTCGTGTTTCATCTTGCAGCAGTGGTGGCCGTGCAGCAGACAATCAGCGAGCCTGTTGATTCTGCCATGGTTAATGATATTGGAACGATAAATGTTTTAGAAGCAGCTCGTGCAAGAAACGTAGGCCGAGTGGTTCTTGCCAGTTCCTGCGCAGTCTATGGCGATGATCCCCAGTTGCCTAAAATAGAGTCGATGACGCCCATGCCGACCAGTCCCTATGCGGTTCATAAGCTTTCTGCAGAGCATTACGCCCGGGTGTACTATGATCTTTTTGGTTTGGAAACCGTCAGTCTCAGATTTTTTAACGTCTATGGCCCTCGGCAGGATCCATCTTCCCCCTATTCAGGGGTGATTTCAATATTTATGGCCAAAGCAGCATCAAACCAGATACCGGTTATCTATGGTGACGGCAACCAGAGCAGGGATTTTGTGTATGTCAAAGATGTGGTTAAAGCAAATTTGCTGGCGGCCAATGCAACGTCTTTGGCAGGAAATGCCTTTAACATCGGCACCGGCAGCTATGTCCGGATCAATCGACTTTGGGAATTGATTGCGTCATTGAGCGGACAGCAGTTGACACCAACATACGAACCCGCAAGAAGCGGAGATATATTACACTCTGTTGCAGGTATGGATTTAACCCAATCAGCGCTCAATTTTAAAAATGATTTTACCCTGGAACAGGGGCTCGAAATCACCTTTGACTGGTACAGGGGACAGATGACATAAAACAGAAGACAGGGGACAGCGGACGGAGGACAGAGAGTTTTGAATGCGGAAGTCGGAATGCGGAAGGCGGAAGACACAAAAAACAGTGAACTTCGAAATCTTGAACTCTCAAAGAAGACAGCGGACAGATATCAAATGACAGAGAGTCTTGAATGCGGAAGTTGGAATTCGGAATGCGGAAGATACAAAAAACAGTGAACTTCGAAATCTTGAACTTTCAAAGAAGACAGCGGATAGATATCAGATGACAGAGAGTTTTGAATGCGGGAGTCGGAATGCGGAAGGCGGAAGACACAAAAACAGGTGAACTTCGATATCTTGCACTCTTTAAAAGGATAACACATGGATTTTAAATATGAAAATGCAGTTGTAACCGGAGCAGCCGGATTTATCGGATTTCACTTGTGCCAACGATTGTTGAGCGATGGAATTCGGGTCACGGGTATTGACAATTTGAATTCATACTATGATGTCCGCCTCAAAGAAGCTCGATTGGGGAAAATATTGTCGGAGCCTAATTTTAAATTTGTTAAGCTGGATCTCACCGATCGCACCGATATGGAGAAGCTATTTCAACAAGGTCAATATGATGTGGTCGTCAACCTCGCAGCTCAAGCCGGAGTCCGTTATTCTCTTGAAAATCCACACGCCTATGTAGACGCGAATCTCGTTGGATTTGTAAATATTTTGGAATGCTGCAGACATACAGATGTCAAGCACCTGGTATTTGCGTCATCCAGTTCAGTCTACGGGGCAAACACCGCAATGCCGTTTTCAGTTCATCACAATGTTGACCATCCGGTGTCACTTTATGCAGCCAGTAAAAAGGCCAATGAACTGATGGCACACACCTACAGCCATCTCTATGGAATGAGCTGCACTGGGCTCCGATTTTTCACAGTTTATGGGCCCTGGGGCAGACCGGATATGGCACTTTTTTTATTTACCAAGGCGATCCTCGAAAATAACCCAATCCAGGTATTTAACCACGGCAAAATGCAACGGGATTTTACCTACATCGATGATATCATCGAGGGGGTCGTTCGGGTCATGGAAAGACCTGCCAAACCCAACCCTGAATGGCGGGGGGATAATCCAGATCCGGGTACCTCCTATGCCCCCTATAAAGTATATAATATCGGCAATAACAACCCGGTAGAGCTGCTTGAATTTATCGAGGTGATCGAAACCGCATTGGGACGCAAGGCACACAAGGAATTTCTTGATATTCAGCCCGGTGATGTGCCGGCCACCTACGCCGATGTGGATGACCTGATTGCAGATGTCGGCTTTAAGCCGGCAACACCCATTGCTGAAGGCATTGGAAAGTTCGTTGACTGGTACCGGGAATATTACTCGGTTTAAAAAAAAATACCAGATAATCCTTAAAGTATTAAATTAAAATATAATTAAAGAATTAAATAATTATATAAATAAACTGCCCCAAGACTTGTCTTGGGACAGTTTATTTATTATTTCTTAAAATTCGGCTTTCTTCTCTCCAGGAAGGCAGAGATGCCTTCTTTAGCGGCATCGGAGCAGGCAATTTCACCGAATCCCTTGTAGCCGACTTCCAAGGCCAGGTTCAAACTTTCCGAGGCGGCAGCGTCCTGAATGGTTTTGACGGCGATCGCAACGGCTTCTTTGCTCAACATCTGTTTGCCGGCCATGGGTTGATCGGGGATCTTAATCTCTGGGATTGGAATCTTTCCATCAGATATCCTGCTAATATCTCCCTGCAGGTTATTGACTTCTTCGACAGCAGCCTGAATCAGGGATGGGTAGTCATCCGCAATTTGGGCGACCATTCCGACTTCGAGCGCTTCCTTAGCTTTTAGCGGTTTGGCCAAGCAGATCATTTCATGGAATAATCCTGCACCCTGCGGCCATTTACGATATGGCACAACGCAACCCCCGATACCGGGCAAAATACCCAGGGAAATCTCTGGAAATTGCAGGGTTGCAGTTTTAGCGGCCACTATTTTGTGACATCGAATGGCAATCTCCAATCCGCCGCCCATGGCCAATCCATTGAGGGCGGCCACTACCGGTTTGTCCATTTGGTCCATATACATCTGGACCTTGGCGCAGTCCCTTGCATACTGGGCGGAGGCTTCCGGATCACCCAGCATAGAAGGAAATTTGCCGATGTCGGCACCCGCTGAGAAGGCCGTCGTGCCGTAACCAGTAACGATAAACCCCTTGACCTTGGGATCTTCTGCATATTGCTTCAGGACCGCCAAAATTTCATCGGTCATCTCGTCGTTGAGCGCATTCATGGCCTGGGGGCGGCGAATCGTAATAATTTTAACGCCCTCATGATCATCGACCAGGATATAGCGGTTAAACTTCTGATAGAAGGCATGTGACTGTCCGGGCTGGGGAAATCCCGGTCTTTCCTGCTGAAACCGTTTCATGATGCGTTGAACTTCGGCTTCTCCCAAATCACGCATGAGATCCAGCGGTCCCTTTTTAAATCCCAAAGCCACTTGACACCCGAAGTTAAGGTCTTCTTTGGTGCCGATCCCCCGATCGATAATGTCAAAGGACTGTGAAAACAGGATGGCCAACAGTCGATCTCGGACGCTATTTTTAGTTTCGTCAGCGACCGTCACGGGGCTGCCCGGTCGATGGGTGAGCCAGCGGTCTACCGACCCGAGGATTGGCGCCGGCTTGTAATGATCACCTTCTTCCATTTGGAGGGAATTGGTTTCGATGATGATCGGATTGCCGTTGGCCATATTTAAAACAAAGAATGGTCCGGCAAACACAAACTCTTCCGCGACCTTGTCTATCTGACTGGCGGTGGCGGTGTCCAACAGATACACCGATTCATTGCACCAATTGTCAAAAATACGGTCCAGAATAAAACAGATTGCATTGTCGGTGATAATAGGGGCCTTACCGGTATTAGCAAAAAACCAGAATAGGTAGTCTAGTACCGGACGGCTCACGCCCTTCCAGGAAATTACTTCCACCGGAAGGCTGCGCCAGGCAGGGGCAAAAAAATGGGTAACGGTGGTCCGGTCAGGGTGGTTCATTTTTAAGAATAATCGGTCGGCTGGGATGGAGCTGGTGTTGGATGTGATAATCGTGTCCTGACTTACGATCTTTTCGACCATATCGAATATTTTTTGTTTGAGCGGTATATCTTCAGTGGCTGCTTCGATGACCAGCTTACAATTCTTAATTTGATCATAGTCGGTGGTATAAACAATATTTTTACTGACGGCGGCTGCTTTCTCCGGTTTCATCTTTTTTTTGTCCACAGCCTTTTGGGTATAGCCGAGAATTCGCTGTTCTGCTTTTCTCAGCGGCTCTTCAACAACATCCAACAGGAACAGCTTGCAGTTCGGCATTGCACTTTTCAGGTAATAGCCGATATCCGGTCCAATGGTGCCGGCGCCAATAACGGCGACTTCATCCGGCAAAGGACGTTCGGACCGGATGAGCATTGGGTTGAATGCAGAGCGGTATAGATTTTTTTCAATGGCCATGGTGGTGCTCCTTTCTTTTTCAGAGGTCAGACACTGGGAAACAGATCGAGGTCGATTATTTGCTTGACTAACTTTTGTATACCGTATACAAAATGAAGTCAAGGCAATTTGTGAATAGGAATACGAGACTTAACTATCTAAATTTACTTGGATTTAAGATTGAAGGAATCTTAAAATGGCTGTGCAAATGTACCTAACCAATTGCGAGGAGGGGCTATGAAAAAAAGAAAGGTCATTCTAACTGAAGATGAAATGCCACGCCAGTGGTATAACATTCTTGCGGACATCAAGATGAATCCGCCCCTGGGACCCGACGGTAACCCGGTGGGCCCTGACCAGCTTGCACCGGTATTTCCGATGAATCTGATCGAGCAGGAAGTCAGCGCCGAAAGATGGATCGACATCCCGGACGGGATTTTGGACGTTCTGAGCATTTGGCGACCGGCGCCCCTGATCCGGGCTTACGCACTGGAGAAGGCGTTGGATACCCCTGCCCGAATTTATTACAAATATGAAGGCGTCAGCCCACCCGGCAGCCATAAACCCAATACGGCGGTTGCCCAGGCGTATTACAATAAAGAATTTGGCATCAAAAAATTAACCACTGAAACGGGTGCCGGTCAGTGGGGCAGTGCGCTCTCATTTGCCTGTTCCCAATACGGTCTCGAGTGCAAAGTTTATATGGTCCGAATCAGTTTTGACCAAAAGCCTTACCGTAAATCCATGATGCAAGCCTGGGGCGCCAATTGTGTGGCCAGTCCCAGTACCGAGACCAAAGCCGGACGTGAAATTCTTGAAAAAGACCCGGATACCCCCGGCAGCCTCGGAATTGCCATCAGTGAAGCCGTTGAAGCGGCCGTTACCGATGAATCCGGCGAAACCCGCTATTCGCTCGGCAGCGTGCTCAACCATGTCATGCTGCATCAGACCATCATCGGGCTTGAGGCCAAAAAGCAAATGGAAAAAATCGGGGAATATCCGGATATAGTCATTGGCTGTGCCGGTGGCGGCAGTAATTTTGCCGGATTGGCGTTTCCGTTTGCCTATGATAAAATCAACGGCAAAGATGTTGCCATCCATCCGGTCGAACCGGCAGCCTGCCCGACCTTGACCCGGGCACCGTTTTCCTATGACCACGGTGATACGGCCGGCTATACCCCGCTGCTCGCCATGCACAGTCTGGGTCACA
>JAAUYD010144282.1_pt1 | contig 37922 bp, 26 predicted proteins | sample 7278101 | NCBI WGS metagenome assembly JAAUYD01 (sample SAMN14350128, study PRJNA611818) | marine sediment metagenome | isolation source: surface marine sediment (0.6m) | place: French Polynesia: Moorea | collected 2018-08
AAGAAATGACCCAGACAGCCCTAGCAAGAAATAATAGCGTAAATGAGCAGGTATTGTACATGGCCATGGAGCTGAGCAACAGTCAATGGAAGGTGGCATTTGGTGTTGGCGTGAATCCGAGGATCAGGCAAATAGCGGCGCGAGACCTGAGTCGGCTGTGCGAGGAGATTTCCAAGGCAAAGAGAAGATTTGGTTTGCCCGAGGATACCGTTGTAGTGAGTTGTTACGAGGCAGGTCGTGACGGCTTTTGGATACACCGCTATCTGCTGTCTGTAGGCGTTAAGAACCTGGTTGTGGATTCTGCGAGTATCGAGGTGAATCGGAGGAAACGACGCATAAAGACAGACCGAGTTGATGTGAAGAAACTGTATATGCTCCTGACACGGCATGGGGCTTGACAGATGAGCCCTCATAGAAGGGGGATTTTGTCTCCTCGCAATGCCAGGGGAAAAGACGAAATCCCCCCAACCCCCTTTGCCAAAGGGGGAGGCCTTTTAACCCGACATTGAAGACTTGACGGAGTGCTAGCAGATAACTGGCAGAGGGAGGTGTGCTCTTGCTGCTGTGGCTACTTCACTGGGGCGTATAAGGAGATGCCGCGGACATTTTCGTCTACGGTAAGGGGGTTGTGCAGCGGCGGGAAGGCGCGCTGCTCACAGTCCGTGCGCTCACACACGCGGCAGGTGATGCCCGTGGGTACGGCAGTGTCGGGGTTATCCAGGTCGAGGCCATCGGAATAGACGAGCTCCCGGGCGTGCTCCACGGCGCAGCCCATGGCAATAGACTGCAGGGCAAAGGGGGCGTTGAAAGAACCGGACGAACGCTGGACCGTACGGGCGGCGCAGAGGAAGCGCCCACCGTCGGGCATCTGAGAGACCTGCACGCGGATCTGTCCCGGGATGTGGAAGGCGGCATGTACGTTCCATAGGGGGCAGGAGGCGCTGAAGCGGGCGAAGTGCAAGCCACTGGCGCTGAAGCGTTTGGAAATGTTGCCAGAGATATCGATGCGCACCAGGTGGAAAGGTACGCCACGGCTGCCTGGACGTTGTAGCGTGGTGAGGCGGTGGCATATCTGTTCGAAGCCCACACCAAAGCGGCGCGCCAGGACCTCCAGGTCGTACCGTTCCTGTCTAGCTGCACTCAGGACGCCGTCGTAGGGCATCAGGACGGCGGCGGCGAGGTAATTGGCCAGGGCCACGCGACACAGGTTGTTTGCCTCCTCGGTGGATAGCTGGCTCTGCGCCACGAGGGCATCCAAGAGGTCGCTATGGGAAAGAAGACCGATCACATGGGCCAGCTGGAAGTTGCGGCTCTGGGGAAGTAGCACTTCAGACAGCGCCAGCACCCCGCGGTCAGGGGAGTAGCGGCGGACCGCCCCCTGCATCTCATCCCGCGGCCGGAGCAATACCGTCACGTTGTGGCGGCGGTGGAGCTCGTGGACGAGCAGACCAAAAGTGTCGGGACGGTCCCGGTCCAGCGTGGTGGATTTACGCAGCTCGTCAGCGGCGTCCTCCAGGTCGGGAAAGTGGTTCATGTTGCGCTGCAGGGCGTCGCTCACTTGCTCCGAGGGAAGCAGCGCCCTGTACGGCAAGGTGCCGGTATCGTCGAGGGTGCCCTCAATGTCGGCCAGTGCCTCCCGGGTTTGCCGAAAGGCCTGGTATAGCACCGGCAGGGCCTGAGCCACCGAAGGTACGGCCTGGGTCAGTTCCTGGATATCCGCGTTGGTCAGGCCGTAGCTCTCGAACATCGGGTCCCCGAACACCTCGAGCAGCTCGGCGAGTAGCCGGTTCTCGTTGCCGTCAGACCAGGACTTTAGCTCCAAATCAAAGAGCTCGGCCAGCTTGATCAGCAGCGGCGCGGTCAGGGGCCGACGGTTATTCTCGATCAGGTTGAGGTAGCTCGAGCTGATACCCAGCTGCTCGGCTAGTTTGGCCTGGGTCAGACCTGCCCGACGCCTGATCCCGCGTATTTTCCTTCCCATGTGTCCTGTCGTCATCTCCATGCCTTCATGATGCGATGGGTTATGTTTACAATGTTTACATGCTTACAAGATTATATTAACAGACATGGACCTTGTTAACACCTAGAAATTGCTCAGATAGTTGACTTGCTTGCAATCAATGCAAAGGCTTGAAAGGTATTTGAGAGGAGTTACCCATGCCCCAGACCACGTTCACCACCGCAGATGGAACGGTGGAAATTAGCGGGGACGTCACCCCGGCGTTCAGCGAGGTACTAAGCCCCGACGCCCTGGCACTTGTGGCCGCACTCACCACTCGCTACCGCAAGCAGGTACAAGCGCTGCTCGAGAAACGCAAGGACATGCAGGGTCGTTACGATGCTGGTGAACGTCCGCGGTTTTTAGAGGAGACAAAGACCATCCGCGCGTCTGACTGGACAGTGGCCGAGTTGCCAGATGATCTCAAGGACCGGCGTGTGGAGATAACAGGTCCGGTATCCCGCAAACTGGTTATCAACGCGCTCAACTCCGGGGCAAACGTGTTCATGGCAGACTTCGAGGACGCCACTGCACCGAGCTGGCAGAACCTGATCCAGGGGCAGATCAACCTGCGGGATGCAGTGCGGCGCACCATCGAGCTTACGGATCCAACCTCTGGCAAGGCTTACAAGCTCAGGGAAAACGTAGCGACCCTGTTCGTCCGGCCTCGCGGCTGGCATTTGCCAGAGGAACACGTGCGACTCGACGGCGCGCCCATCCCAGGTGCGCTCCTCGACTTTGGACTGTTTTTCTTCCACAACGCGCGCGAGCTGGTGGACCGCAACAGCGGGCCTTACTTCTATTTGCCCAAGCTTGAGAGCCACCTCGAGGCACGGCTGTGGAACGAGGTATTTGTCACTGCGCAGCAATCGGTAGGACTACCAATCGGCACGATCAAGGCCACCGTGCTCATCGAAACCCTACCCGCGGCCTTTGAGATGGACGAAATCCTCTGGGAGCTCAGGGATCATTCTGCTGGGCTCAACTGCGGTCGATGGGATTACATCTTCAGCTTCATCAAGACCTTCCGGGCTGACCCGGGCTTCGTACTGCCGGATCGGGCGCAGGTGGGCATGGACCAGCCCTTTATGAGGGCCTACACCAGCCTGGTCATCAAGACCTGTCACCGACGGGGCGTACACGCCATGGGTGGCATGGCAGCGCAAATCCCGATCAAAGAAGACCCCAAGGCAAACGAAGAAGCACTCGCAAAAGTACGCACCGACAAGCTGCGCGAAGTCAAAGCAGGCCACGATGGCACGTGGGTGGCACACCCGGGTCTGGTGCCCTTAGCAGTGGAGGTGTTTGACAGCCACATGCCAACGCTGAACCAGATCCACAAAAAGCGCGAGGATGTAAACGTTACCGCCGAGGACCTCATTCGGTTACCCGAGGGTAACCGCACTGAGGCGGGGTTGCGTCAGAATATCAGCGTCGGCATCCAGTACCTCGCCGCCTGGATCGGCGGCAATGGCTGCGTCCCCCTATACCATTTGATGGAGGACGCTGCCACGGCGGAGATCTCCCGTACCCAGGTCTGGCAATGGCTGCGATACCAGGCTGAGCTGGCCGACGGCCGTCTGGTCACTGCAGACCTTGTGCAACAGATCCTCCAGGAAGAGATGGAAAAAATCCGTCAGCACGCGGGCGGGGCCCGCTTTGGCGAGGACAACCTCGATCAAGCCGGAGAGCTATTCCGGCGACTGGCGACAGCGGCGGCGTACGAGGAATTCCTCACACTCCCTGCCTACGATCTACTCACCAAAAAAACAGGGCCCCAGGCCTGAAAGGAAAGACACATGGCACCCCAATTTTTGACAAGACGCAACGAGGACACTGACGACACTGACGACGCGCTAATTGAGCAGCGCTGGGACGGTGTTGAGCGACCTTACGGCGTGGCCGACGTAAAGAAGCTTCGAGGTACGGTCCGCATCCGGCATACCCTGGCCGAGCGAGGCGCCGATCGGCTTTGGAGGCTCCTAAATACAGAGGACTACATCAACACCTTAGGGGCCATCACTGGCAACCAGGCCGTACAGATAGTCAAGGCCGGGCTAAAGGCGATTTACCTCTCGGGCTGGCAGGTGGCTGCGGACGGGAACCTTTCAGGCAACACCTACCCTGACCAGTCCTTGTATCCGGCCAACAGCGTGCCGGCCATGGTCAAACGGCTCAACGCCGCCCTGGGGCGTGCCGACCAGATTGCCCACGCCGAGGGCGACGACACCACCTATTGGTATGCGCCCATCGTGGCCGACGCCGAGGCGGGTTTTGGCGGACCGCTAAACGCCTTTGAGCTGATGAAGTCGATGATCGAAGCAGGTGCCGCGGGCGTGCATTTCGAAGACCAGCTGGCTGCGGAGAAGAAGTGCGGCCACCTCGGCGGCAAAGTGCTCGTGCCCACCAGCCAGTTCGTGCGAACGCTCGTCGCAGCGCGACTCGCCGCGGACGTGATGGATGTGTCCACCCTATTGGTCGCGCGCACGGACGCATACAGCGCCACGCTGCTGACCTCGGACATCGACGAGCGGGACCGGCCCTTTATCACTGGTGACCGCACGCCAGAGGGGTTCTATCGCATCAACAACGGGCTCGACATGGCCATTGCCCGTGGTCGGGCCTATGCGCCCTATGCCGACCTGATCTGGTGTGAAACGTCCACACCAGACCTGGCCGAGGCCAAGCGCTTTGCCGAGGGCATCCGCGAGACCTACCCCAACAAGCTACTTGCCTATAATTGCTCCCCCTCGTTTAACTGGAAGAGCAAACTGGACGATGTCACAATCGCCAAGTTTCAGAGGGAACTGGGCGCCATGGGCTACAAATTTCAGTTCGTCACCCTCGCGGGCTTCCACGCGCTGAACCACTCCATGTTCCAGCTGGCCAAGGGGTACGCAGAGCGGGGCATGGCCGCCTACTCCGGCCTGCAGCAGGCCGAGTTCGACGCAGAGGCGGCGGGCTATACCGCCACACGCCACCAGCGCGAGGTGGGTACGGGCTACTTTGACGATGTGGCAAAGGTTATCTCCGGCGGTACTGCTTCCACCCTGGCCCTTGCCACGTCAACCGAAGCACAACAGTTTTAGTGGTCAACGCTCCGGGTGGAGCAGTTCCTTTTTGGTCGGTGGACACATGACCGGTTCAGAACTGCCCGACGAGCACCAGTTTCCACGAATCGTCCGTGAACATGGGCATCAGTAGGGCACGGGGAGAGCTGTTCTTCCCCTTAATGGCCATGTGCGCCCAGAAACCTCGCATTCGCGACGTGGCAAACGAGGCGATCCCAGCAACGCCGATCGATCCGACGATATCAGTGAGGTAGTGCTGCCCCTCTTCGATGCGTGCCCAGCCGATGAAAATCGTTGCCAGGGTGGCCGGGATCCCGACCTTCCAGCTGTACCATTCCCAGCCTTTGAACATCAGCACGGTCGTGCCGATCATGTGTCCGCTGGGGTACGACGACTGGCCGCGGAAGAAGTCGTTGAAAAAAGCGCCTTCCCCCTCTGACACTTCCCCGCGCTCCACCACAGGCCGCTTATGGAACGGAATCTGGGACAGACAGAAGATTTCCACCGTGGCAATCAGCTGTGTGGCAGCGAGCTCGATGGCAAAATGGATTGCCTTCTCATCATGGGCAACCCGCCCTGCCACGTATGCCGTGATTGGGGCCAAACCAAAATTGAGTGCCAGCCCAGCCACATCGCCGATCTTATGCCCAACGCTCCCCAACACTGCCGCGTCCTCGATCCCCTGCTGCACACCATCCTCATTTTGGGTGAACAATAGGGTAATATCTGCCAGTCCTAAAATCAGCATCCACGAATCTAGCGAGGTGAACTGCCCCAAGAAGCCTCTGCCGCTCTGTTTGGCCGTGTCGATCAAATCAGCGAGGACAGAGTGCTCGTGGCCCTCGTCATCGGTTTGGGACATCTCTGGGTCGGCCCGGACTTGCTTCATGCTGAGCGGGAACGAGGCGAGGATCAGTATGACCAGCAGTCGATGCATCGAGGCACCCTATCATCTTCCCGGTATTATAGACCAATGAAAATCCGATGTGGCTGCAATTGCACCGCGCAAAGGGTCTGTTTTTACAATAATAACTAATTCCATTAGGGCGAGGTCAACATACCGAAGCTCGGTAAGCCGTGGTCTCTCAGCGGTTGCCAGTAAATGCGCTCATGCTGATCTATGCTGAATCGCTCGCGCCCCATGTTGAAATAGAGACGTTGGGGTCTGGCTCTTTCAGTGCCGAGACCGAGGTCAAGCCCTATCTCGCAGTGCCAGGTGCCCCTGTTAAAAGTGGTCGCAGCCCGATCGACCCTGGCCATCTCGGGCTCGGATAGCACCCCGTCCAAGATACCCATGGTTCCTTCAACCACCTGCCCATTGCGGTGCATCGCGATCCGATGGCAGGTTTGGTCATTGGGATCTGGATCGAGCAGAATGAATAGCTGTTCAGGGTTTCCGTCGACATTTGGATGCACCTCTGACCCAGGGATTTCAACACCGATATAGAGGCTGCTATCCCGCCAATAAAGGCGCACATCTATTGCGTCACTAACAGGTGATCCATTTGACGCTACAAACGGGCCTAGCTTCGCAGCGCTGCGCCAGACCGACTCGTCCATCAGGCCGTCGATGATCGGCGGGCGGCGCCTTGCAGCAACGCGCCGAATCATCGTCGGTCGGACCTGGGTGGCAAGGCGATAGACATTGACGCCAGGCCACTGGAAAGGCAGTTCGAGGATCGGGCCTGGAAAAAGCGGTGTTCCAGGGGGGCGCTCGAATTGGAACCCCAATCGCGTTGACTTGCCCGGGTTGAGCAGAATCGGCCTGGTTTGCGGGGAGATACGCCAACCCGTTGCACGCTTGTCAAAGGAAATATCCGCATTCAAGGGGGTTTCCGCAACATTCTTTACAGTGAGATAAAAATGCCCGGCTCGACTGGGATGCGTGGGGTCAAAGTTGAAATTCTCCACTGTGATGGCTCGGTTTTCTATTTGCCATGCCAGCTGGTTGTGTTCATAGGTGAAGGTGTCTGATGGCAGAATGCCGCTGGTGGGGATAATGGACAACGCCACATCATCCGGGTCGATGGTCAATAGGCCGAATTGGGCAAAGTTGCCGCTTTCAGGGTGCCCAGGGCGGTGTGGGGCTGTGCCAGATGGGCCGATCATGCGGTAGCGTATGCCATCCCGGTCTTCGGCCATGGCGTGGTGCCAATGACCAGTGATCACCCAGTCTGCACTGCCGGCGATCAGGACGTCGTGCAATGGCGATCCATAGCGGCCGCCTGTGCCTACAGCCCAAAGGGGCCTGTGGGTAATGACGATTCTATGTCGGTGTGCCCGCGCTTGAAAAAGCTCGCGCACGAGCCAGTTGAGGTCGGCGTCGGGGATGTCTGTCTCGCTCGTCCTCAGACTGGTATCGAAGAGAATTACCCGGGCAGCCCCCACATCAAGGGAAAAATTAGCTCCATGGCCGAGCTTTTCTGAGAATAATGCTCGGCTCTTTTCACTCCAGATGTCGTGGTTTCCGGCAGTGGCAAAGAGCCGAATATCGCCAAAGGCGCGCCGCATCATGTCGAGGACCCTGTCCCATTGGGCAGCTGATTCATTCAGGCGATCGTCTGGATGATAGCCGTCGATGAGATCTCCGACCGACAAAATAAGGTCGGGCTTTAATCGCGCACCTGCTTTTAGCGAGCGCCAAAATAGGATGTCGTCGGGGTGGCCAGTGCGATCTCCGAGCACCACGGCGCGAACAAGGGCATTGTTTAATGGGGCTGTTGATGGCTCAGCTGGACCTGCGTCCTTGACATCATCTCGGGCATGGCTTGGCAAAGGGGAACATCTACCTTCAGCCAAGATGGCGACGAGTAGAAGACTTGAAAGTGGGATTAGTGATGACAACTGGGTTGGGATGGGTGAAACGCGATAGGGGGCTATCGTCGACGCATTCCCTCTTCCATCTTCATTCGCTTATTGGCCCGGCGGGTGATATCCCTGGCAGATCGATATTCGGCCTTGCTGCCGGGGACGCGATGCTGCTCGATATAATCGACGACCAAGCTGCTCCTCCGGCAAATCGGACAAAGGGTCCGCTCGACGGTACCCTTTTTTTGGTGTTTATTGGAAATCACATCCAACCTTCGAACCGGCGCAAAGTACTCGTCGCAGTAATCGCATTGTGCCATCTTGCTTTGCGACAGCAGAACAAACCCGGACGCCTCATCTGTCCCTGCCTGTTCGACGGCCTGGATCGCGCTTTCTGGGCAGTTCTGTTCACAAAGCGCATTGCCGCCGCATCCATCGCAAAGACCCGAGTTAAAATAGAGCGCTAGGTTATCCCCTTCTTCGTCGCGGCGCAGCGCTGCCGTCGGGCAGTTACGCGCGCAGACAACGCAAAGGGCGCACTTTGTCTCATCGTGGGCGACGGTCCAATTTTTGGACGGTGTCTCGGGCTTGGTCATGATCGACTACCTTTCTCTCTTGTTAGCCAGACCGCTAAAAAGATCATAGAAACCACCAACACAACAGTCAAGCACACAGGCGGAATAATTATATGAATGCCGCATACTTTACCCCTCCCTCAGAACCCGACCTGGACATGTGAACACTGTCGCGCGCGTGTCTCTGGCAAAAGCGATGACTGTAATATTGCAGCTCTGCGCAGCATCGAGCGCCAGGGACGTGGGTGCTGACACAGCGCAAATAACCTCAATACCAGCGCGGGCGCATTTGCCTACCATTTCAAGGCTGATCCGCCCGGACATAGTTGCCCCACATCCAGCCGGAGAAATCCCTGCGAGGAGACATTTGCCAATGGCCTTGTCTAGGGCGTTGTGGCGCCCAATGTCCTCGGCAAATGCAATGGTACGCCCGGTATTGTCGAAAATACCAATCGCATGGGTGCCACCGGATTGCTTGAAAATTGCCTGCTTTTCTCTCAAATCCCGCTGGACATTGCGGATTTGCCCGGGATCGATGACAAGGGTGGTATCGACCTTTGGCATGGCTGCAATTTTGTCTGCTATGCTTTCGCTGCCACAGATGCCACAGGACGAAACGATCAGCAGGTTGCGCTCCGTTGCCTTTCCAGGCGCAGCACTGTCGCTCAGTCGGACCCGAATGACATTGGGATCATCGAGGCATTCATTGAGCAGCCCAATATCTTGAAGGCTCGATATGATGCCTTCTGAATACATAAAACCAACGGCCATTGCCCGCTTATCTTCCGGGGTACAGAGCACGGTATAAGCGCCCACGTCCTGAACATCGATTGTAATCGGCCCTTCGATTGCTACCTGACAGGTTTCCTCAATGGGCTGACCCGTTGTTCCATCATTATCTGTCACCAGGCGATGTGCGCTGACCGCCATCAATCCCCTGGCAGATCTGGATGATTTCTCCATGGCATAGCTATTATACAGAATTTTGGGCAAGAAGCGATCATCCACTGGCAAAGGGCGCAATTCTCATATAGTATGCGCCGAGAATGCTGGCTTGTTCAATGATGGGCAAGCCCCGAGTATCAATCGTATCAACATGAGGTGGAATATGAACCAGGCAACCAAGGATCTAAAATTCTTCCTAAGCCCCCGTTCTATCGCCATCATCGGCGCGTCGAGTAACTTCGACAGCATCAGCGGTAAACCCGTGCGTTTCCTAAAGGAGCACGAGTACGAGGGTGACGTTTATCCAATTAACCCAAAGTACGAAGAACTCAAGGGATACAAGTGCTACAAGAGTGTCCTGGAGGTTCCAGGCGATGTCGATCTCGCGCTCGTCGCGGTGAACTACAAGCTCGTACTACCCATGCTGGAGCAATGCGTAAAAAAGGGCGTTAAGCACGCGTCTGTGTTTGCCTCTGGATTTGCTGAATCCGGAGAAGAAGGCAAGGTCTTGCAAAAAAAGATTGCAGCCCTGGCCAAGGAATCTGGCATGCGCGTCTGTGGACCCAATTGTCAGGGATCGGTTTCCCTACGGGACCGGGCCATCGGCGGATTTAGCGCCTCACTCGGGGTCAAGCCCCTAAAAGTAGGCCCTATTGGCTACGTAACCCAGAGCGGCGCCCTTGGATATTCCATCTTCAGCCTGGCCCAGGAGTCCGGGGTTGGCTTCAGCTACGTGGCCAGCACTGGGAACGAGGTTGATCTGCATACGTTGGATTTTCTCGAGTTTATGCTCGAAGACGATGAAACCAAAATGGCTATCGCCTATTTGGAGGGCATCAAGAACGGCGAGCAGTTCATACGGCTGGCCAATCGAGGGTTAGAACTGGGCAAGCCCATCGTGGCCTTGAAAGTCGGGCGATCCGAAGTGGGGCAAAAGGCTGCGTCGTCCCATACCGCCTCCCTTACCGGGTCTGACGCGGTTTGCGATGCCTTTTTCCGCCAAAAGGGGATTATCCGGGCCGAGGATATTCAGGATATGATCGATATTGCCGCGCTGATGCAGCGCATCCCAGCCCTGCCCAAGGGCAAAGGGCTCGGTATCATCACGACCTCGGGTGGCGGTGGCATTCTCGTGGCCGACGTGGCCTCAGACCTCGGGCTCGACATTCCCGAGCTGGGCGAAGAAACCACGGCCTACATTGAAAAATACATCCCAGCCTATGGCTCGGCCCTCAATCCCGTGGACGTCACTGCCCAGGTCATCAACGAGGCTGAAGACTTCCAAAATGTCCTAAAAGCCATGATTGACCACCCGAGTCTCCACGCCCTGGTCATTGTGGTGACCCAAATTACAGGTGAATCCGGTAGTCAGATGGCAAGGGACATTGTCAAGATGTCTAAAGAGACTGAAAAGCCGATTTCCGTTGCCTGGACCACTGGAGATGTGCTCGTGGGCGAACAGCTCCAGATCTTGAGGGATGGCGGCGTACAGTTCTACAAATCACCGGCGCGCGCCACTCGGGCCATGGGGCTGCTCATGAATTACGGCGCTACCCAGGACGCCCTCTTTGGCCGCGTAAAGGCTGCTGCTGGGACCGGCCAGGCCAGCAAAAACAAAGCAGCTGCCGTGGCCATGTTGGACCAGGCCAATCGATCCCTGACCGAGCACCAGGGCAAAGAATTGCTCTCTCTTTACGACATTCCGGTAACCCAGGAAGAAGTCGCTACGTCCGAGGCGCACGCGGTAGAGATTGTGGAAAAAATCGGGTATCCAGTGGCGCTGAAGATAGATTCGCCCGATATTCTCCACAAGACCGAGGCTGGTGGGTTAAAGCTCAATATCCAAAGCAAAGAAGCACTCGTTGCCGCCTATAACGAAGTGCTCGAAAACGCGAAGAAGTACGACCCCAAAGCAAAGATCAACGGCGTGTTGGTACAGGAGATGGTCAAGGACGGTACCGAGGTTATCGTGGGTGTAAACAACGACCCGCAATTTGGACCGACCATTATGTTTGGTTTGGGCGGCATTTTTGTAGAAATTCTCAAAGATGTATCCCTCAAGGTTGCCCCGATTGCGCGCGACGATGCACTGGCCATGATTCAGGAGATCAAGGGCTTCAAGGTACTTGCCGGCGCGCGCGGAAGAGCAAAAACCGACATCGACGCCATTGCCGACGTGCTGGTCAAAGTGAGCACCCTGGCGGTCGAATTACAAGACCACATGGCCGAGCTCGACATCAACCCCCTACTCGTCCTCCCAGCCGGCAAAGGCGTCCGCGTTGCCGACGCTCTTGTGATCAAGAAGTAGCCCATTTATCCAATAAAGATAGATTGGAGTGAGGCTCCCAAAGAGGGGTAGCTTGAGTCCACTTCTTCTCTTCCTAAATGAAATTCATATTTAAAACCGTGCGATTATGATCTAAGCTGCGACCTTAGATTTCCAGAACAACGGCTCACAGGAGGAAAAAAATGCGAACCCTTTTTAGTTTACTAGCTGTCGTCGGCCTACTCATGTGCTGGGCCTGTTGCGTGACAACGCCACCGCCTGAAGCGCCCGCGCCTCCCCCACCTGTTGAGGCGGCTGTACCCGCCGAGACACCAGACGCACCCGATGCGGCTCAGATCCTGGATCAGGCCATCGCTGCGGCCGGGGGCATCGAGAGCCTAAAAAAGGCATCCGCCGGGATTGGTAAGTCTGAGGGCGTCTACATGGGCATGGCCTACACTTCGGACAATGTCTACCATCCGGATCACATGCGAATGGAGATCCAAATGCCCGATACAGACAGCATGGCGATGGTGATGGGCCTGGAAGCGTGCTGGATGACGTCTGGTCCGGTCGTGATCAACTGTTCTGAGGACGAAAAAAAGGCCACTGCCCAGATCATGACCATGAACAAGGCCGCGCTGCTGTGGCCGCTGAAAGAGGGGCAGTGGGAGGTCGCGCTGAACCCGCCCACCGGGGATCTCCAGGTGCTGGGCGTGACCCACACGCCGACCGGCGGCAAGGGAACGCTCTACATCGACAAGAACACCCACTTGCTCGTAAAGAGCGAGTACCAGGGTGCCGCAATGGGCCAGTCCGGGACCTTTGTCAGCGAGTTCTCGAACCACAAGGAATTGTGCGGCGCCAAGGTACCCGCGTTGATCAATGTGACATTCAACCAAATGCCCTACTTGCAGGAAAAAGTACTCGAATTCGAGTGCAAAGAAGTAAATGAAGACGCGTTTGCAGCACCGGCCCAGGTCCAGGACGCCACTGTGATGGAAAGACGGGTGCCTGCTGCCACGATGGCGTGCCACCTACTCGAAGGGCCCTACGACCAAATAGGCATGGCCATCGGCAAGCTGATTAAATTCATGGCGTCAGAGAAGCTCACCCCCATGGGCATGCCAATGATGACCTACATCAAGGCACCGCCGAAGGTTAAAAAACCGGAAAAATTCCAAACCGACATCTGTTTCCCGGTGGGCCGTCCAGCTCCCCCATCCCCAATTGAAAAAGAGGCGTTTTCAATCAAAGGGGTAGCAGCGACTGACGTGCTATCGATCTACGGTGTAGGCAGCCCAGAGACCAAGTCACCAGAGCTGGCAAAGAAAATCGTCAAAGAAGCCAGAAAGAGAAAGCTGAAAGTAACAGGCCCCATGCGTCAAATCAGCTATTCAGATCCCCGGACCACGCCACCGGAAAAACAGATCCACGAAGTGCAGCTGCCTATCGAAAAGAAATAGGTCGGCGTCGGAGGTAGAAGGATGTTCAGAGTCAGGCCTGCAATCCTCTGTTTCGGTTTGGCAACGCTCTTCTGCGCGGCACAGGTTTGGGCAACCTACTCTATCGTTGCTGTTGATAGGGATTCCAACCAGGTGGGGGGTGCGGTGACGTCCTGCGTGGGCGCGATGGATGTTGCAGTGGTTTACGGCGGTGCGCCTGGGTATGGGGCGGTTCATGCGCAAGCGCAGCTCAACACCGCGGGTCGAAATCGGGCCGTAGAGCTGCTCGAACAAGAGACCCATCCAGACGATATTATCTCGGAAATTACCTCTGCCAGCTTTGACAGCTATGCCTCAAGTCGTCAGTACGGCGTTGTGGATTTGAAGGGCCGCTCCGCCGGGTTTACGGGGTCTTCCACGCAGTACTATACCGATGATACGCAGGGTGAGGTTGGCCCGTATATTTTCTCGGTTCAGGGCAATATCTTGACCAGTGACAACGTCATCAGCCAGGCCGTTGCATCCTTTGAGTCAGAAGGTTGTGATCTCGCCGATCGACTCATGCTCGCCCTCGAAGCCGGGGCAAATGGGGGCGAGGGAGATTCGCGATGCACACCTCAGGGAATTCCTTCGGACAGTGCAATGATACATGTGGATCTGTCGGATGGTACCGAGTTCTTGCACCTTTCTGTTACAAATACGGCGCCCCAGAACCCACTCGTTCAATTACGTCAACAATACGATGTGTGGCGTGAGCAAAACGAGTGCCCCGAGGTTGACACAGATACGGGCACGGACACAGACACTGGCACGGACACGGACACAGACACGGACACAGACACAGATACGGATACAGACACAGACACAGACACGGACACAGACACAGACACAGACACAGACACGGACACAGACACAGACACGGACACAGACTCCGATTCTGACTCCGACACAGACTCTGACGCTGACGCTGACTCCGATTCTGACAGTGACTCCGATTCTGACGCTGACTCCGATTCTGACTCCGACACAGACTCCGACACAGACTCCGATTCTGACTCTGACACTGACGGTGATTCTGACAGTGAATCAGATAGCGTAAACGGTGATACTGATAGCGGCTGTGGTTGCCATATCACAGGGCGTCATGCCCCCCGATCACTACATATTCTCCTATCGGTAATCTTGCGTTTTTAGGCTGAATCGCAGCTTCATCTCTTCGACAAAACTGAACAGCACTGGGACAAGAAATAGTGTCATCAGCTCAATGGCCATGCCACCTACCGAGGGGATGGCCATTGGCACCATGACATCGGACCCGCGACCGTGGGATGTAATCACAGGTAAGAGAGCCAAAATGGTAGTTGCGGTGGTCATCAGGCAGGGCCGGATGCGGCGCTTCCCAGCTTCCAACGTGCTTTTTCGAATGTCTTCTATGGTCTTTGGTTGATTGGCTTTGAACCGCTGATTGAGATAGGTGGAGATGACCACACCGTCGTCTGTTGCGATACCGATAAGCGCGATAAACCCGACCCATACGGCAACCGAGAGATTAACCGTGCGCACGTCAAAGAGATCCCGCATGGATACGCCAAAAACATCAACGTCGAGAAACCACGGCTGTCCATAGCACCAAATGAGCAAAAAACCACCGGTGACTGCCACAAACACCCCGGTATAGATAATGCCGCTCACGATAACCCGGTGAAATTGAAAATAGAGGAGCATGAACACCACTGCCAGGGCAATAGGTATCAGGATGGCGAGCCGTTTCTCGCTCCTGAGCTGATTTTCATAACTGCCGGCAAAGCGGTAGCTCACCCCAGCGGGCACTTCTAGCGCCCCAGTGGCTATCTTGTCCGCAATAATGGCGCCTGCTTGTTCCACCGCTTCCACTTCGGCCACGTGGGGCTTCTTGTCGAACAATACATAACTGGTGAGGAACGTGTCCTCAGACTTGATCACCTGGGGGCCTCGTACATACACAATCGACGCCAGCTGGTTGAGGGGGATCTGCTCCCCGCTAGGCGTAGGAACGAAAATTCTTCCGATGGCTGGAATGGCATCCCGCTCCTCCCGCATGTACCGTACGCGGATGGGGTAGCGCTCCCGTCCTTCCACTGTTTTCGATAGGGTCATGCCGCCAAGGGCAACTTGCAGCACAGCTTGTACCTGGCCGATGGTCAGGCCATACCTGGCAATGGCTTCCCGGTCGATGTCAATCTCGATATAGGGCTTGCCCACAACCCGATCTGCAAACACGGTCTCTGGCCGTAAATCCGGCACTTCTCTCAAAATGGTCTCGAGGCGCAATCCAAATGCCTGGATGGTCTCGAGATCCGGTCCTTGCACCTTGATGCCCATCGGTGCCCGCATGCCGCTTTGCAACATCACGATCCGCGTGCTGATAGGCATCAGCATGGGCGCTCCGGTCATGCCGGGCTGTTCGTTGGCCTTTGTGATTTCGTCCCAAATATCTTTGGGGTTCCGAATGTGATCTCGCCATTGGCGAACCCGGGTTCCATCTGCTTGGGTTCGGTATTCCGGCACATACGTAATCACGGTTTCAATCATCGATACAGGCGCAGGGTCCAGGGGGCTTTCAACCCGTCCGAGCTTGCCCACGACCCGGTCCACTTCGGGAATGAGTGCGGTCCTGGCGTCCATTTCTTTGAGCATCTCGAGCACCTGACCGATCGAGGCATGGGGCATGGTCGTTGGCATGTACAAATAAGATCCCTCGTCAAAAGATGGCATGTATTCGCGGCCAAACCCTGGAAATGCCTTGTCCATCGCCACATAGGGCCCACTGGTTCGAATGGATTCAGGCAGCCAAATAAAAAGGCGTCCAAATCCAAGCCACGCAGAAATACCCAACACCGCAACAATGGTCGGCACGATAAGAAACGCTGCCTTGTGGTTCAGAAAAAGACGCAGAAAAAACGGATAGATCATCTCGAAGCCGCGGAATGTGGCGAGTAATCCCAAGATGATCGCACCGACAAAGATAGCATTTAAGAAAAACCCATTGCCAGGCCCCAAGGGCAGCCAATCCGCTGCCAACGCAACGGTCACGGCGATGATGGCCAGGGTATTCTCGATAAACGTAAACCCTGCTTTTAGACGCTTGCCCAAAAACGGTCGGGCAAACCTGAATACTGCCATCAGCACGACAAATATGCCGGGAAGAACGGTATAGATGATGAGGATACTCCCCAATACGAGCAATACCCAGTCTCGCAGGTGTAAGGGCCGTACAATAGATCTGGCCACACGCCATACCGCGTGCTGACCAGACACTATCGCTGGGGCTTTGGGGCGCTGCCTGAAGAAAACATGGCAAAGGCCGGGTAGTACAATAATGGAAAGGATCAGTGTCCCACCCATGGTGAACGTCTTAGTGAACGCAAGCGGGGTAAAGAGGCGGGCTTCAGCAGACGTGAGTCCAAACACCGGTAAGAAACCAGCCAGGGTCGTGAGCACAGACGTCACCACTGCAGGCGCTACCTCAGCTGTGGCGCGGCGGATAACCACGGCCCGCTTCGCGTCCTCAGGTGCCTCGTCCAGGTGCTGGGAGATATTCTCGACAAAAATAATGGATATATCCACCATGGTGCCGATGGCAATGGCAATGCCTGCCAGGGACATGATGTTTGCATCAACACCGGCAACCTTCATGATGAGAAACGCAAACAACACCCCCAGGGGCAACATGGACGATATCACCACCGAGCTTCTTAGATTTCTCAGCATGACCAGAACGACGATGATGGTAATCAGAATCTCTTGAAACAAGGCCGTGGACAGTGTGTCCAGGGTTTCGTGGATGAGTTCTGTGCGATCGTAAAACGGCGCGATGGTCACCTGGCTAATGGTGCCGTCATCCAAGGTGCGCTTGGGCAATCCAGGGGCGATTTCTGCAATGCGCTGTTTTACCGCGCTAATGGCAGCCAGGGGATTCTCTCCGAACCGGGCCACCACCACACCGCCTACTGCTGGTGCGCCTGCATCGTCCAACGCACCCCTGCGGAGCGCCGGTCCCAAGGTGACGCGAGCCACGTCCGCAATGCGCACCGGGGTATGATCCCGGATGGCCACGACGACCTTTTCCAAATCAGCGATGCCCTTTACAAACCCGAGCCCTCGGACCATATATTCCACCCGGTTGATCTCTATTGTCCGGGCCCCCACGTCCAAGTTTGAATCCTGGACTGCCTTTGCCACTTGTTGCAGTGAGACCCCGTTGGCACGCATGGCTTCGGGATCCACATCCACTTGGTATTCCTTTACAAATCCCCCCACAGATGCGACCTCGGCCACACCTTGCACAGACTGGAGCGAATACCGCACGATCCAGTCCTGAATTGAGCGGAGCTCGTGCTGATCCCAACCACCCACGACGTTGCCGTTTTGGTCGCGGCCCTCAAGGGTGTACCAAAAGATCTGTCCAAGAGCTGTGGCATCTGGTCCGAGGACGGGATTGGCCCCCTTTGGCACTGTTCCAGATGGTAGGGACGCGAGCTTCTCCAATACACGGGATCTGGACCAGTAGAACTCTACATCATCATGAAAAATTACGTAAATCGTTGAGAACCCAAACGCAGACGAGCTCCTGATGGTGCGCACACCTGGAATGCCGAGCAGTGCAGTGGTGAGCGGATAGGTGACCTGATCTTCTATATCTCGGGGAGACCGACCAGGCCAGGTGGTAAAGACAATCTGCTGATTCTCCCCAATGTCGGGAATCGCATCCACTGGCACGGGATCCCTTGGAAACGACCCCAGTTGCCAGTCAAACGGAGAAACGTAGACACCAAATCCAAACAGCAACAGGACAAGGACAAACACAATGAGTTTGTTGTCAATAAACCAGCCGCTCAGTCGCTCCCAAAAGCCTATTTGTGATAATTTACCCATAATCTTTAATAGAACTGAATCAAAGATTTAATTGCGGTTGATAAGCTCCCCCTTGAAAAGGGGGTCGGGGGGATTTCGTCAATACTTCCCATGTATTTGAAAATCCCCCTGTCCCCCTTTTTCAAAGGGGGAATGCTCAGCTCTATCCTCCAACGTGCGTTTAACATAGCATCAATATTCAATGGTGATGTCCCTTTGCTACCTTGGCTTGAACAGTTGCCTCTGCTTCAGCCTGTCGTTTGGGTGCCTTGAGATATGCATTGGGTGCGATGGTTTCCCGGATCTCCCCACACAGGAGCATCTCGGCGCCATAGTAGGCATTGGCGATGACGTCGCTCTTCTGAATCCAGGAGGCGCCTTGATCATTAAACGCCATGGGACAATAGGCCTGCCGGACCGGGAAGGCCATGGGATTGCCGAATGTCTGCAATAGTTTCTCTATATTCGCGCTGATGTTTTCGAAATCGACACGCGCAACCCCGATTGACTCTGAGCGCCACAGCTGCTCTGAATGCTGTCGAATCATTTGGGACATTTCTCGAAACCTCAAGGTCGCAACATTTGGACGCCTTATTGTCGTTGATCGGGTGATTTGACCGAGCTGTCGTGCGTGGCGTTTTGCACCCTCAAAATTATCCTTTGCCAGGGCTGTCTGCAGCTTTAGATATGCCGCCATGAGGGGGCGAAACGCGCGGCGTTCCTGCGGCGTCATCACCACGACATCATCCCAGTCGGCGATTTGCTTGTCGTCTGGGGACATCATCATGCTGGTGCCACCGCGAATCTGAAGGTCTGCATCCAGGACAAACGCCCCGTGTTCAACAACCCGCTCTTGAGAGCGAAGCCCTGCTATCACCGGATAAAATCCCTGACTCAATGGACCGAGTCGCACGACCCTGGCCTCATACGTCGGCGCGTCTGCATCGGGTACTTCGACATACACAATCGACCGTCGTCCAGTAAAAATAGGGGCACTTGCTGGAATAAGCAACGGCCGCTTTGTTACAGTTTTCTCTGCACTGCCGTGAACCGTTGCCTGGACAAACATACCAGGCCTCAACTTGCCTTTCCGGTTTCGAATCACCACCCGCACGCTGGCTGTTCGGCGTAACGGATCCAAGGTTGGATCGATGAACCCAACCTTTCCTTTAAACCCTTGGGTCGCCATGCCTTCCACTTCGAGGGTCACCTGCTGTCCCACGTTGAGCCTCGGCAAGTCGCTTTCGTATGCGTCCAGTTGCACCCATACCGAAGAGAGATCAGCGACCCGATACAGGATGGCACCGGTTTGTACGTAAGCGCCCTCCGTTGCGATTCGCTCGAGCACGGTCCCCGAAAACGGCGTTCGAATGGGGATCTGCTGCCAGGCAGATTTGGCCTCGGCCATTCTTGCGATATCCTCATTTGGAACACCGAGGAGACGCAGTCGGTCCTGTATCGCTGCCAACGCAGCGTCAGCCGCAGATCTGGAAGAAGCGGTACCCGCTCTCAAGGCGCTCAGCTGCTTTTTTGCCAAGATCAAATCCTGATGGGCACTAAACATTTCCGGGCTGTACAAGGTAGCGATGACCTGCCCTTTTTTGATGCGCTGACCAGTGGCGTTGACGTGCAGGCGGTCGATGCGACCGCCGGTCCACGCTGTTACAGAGCGATACGTCGACTCGTTGGGCTCAATACGGCCGAGCAGTCGCACATCCACACCTGGTTCGTCCTGTTGCCGAACAAGTGCGGTTCGAATGCGCGCGAGGATCTTGGCCCGATCGGAAAGCACCACGTGTTCCGATGGCAGATCTGACGTCCCATCTGCGCTGGATAGAGGAATAAGATCCATGCCGCAGATCGGACAGAGCCCAGGTTCAGGAGACCGGACCTGGGGACACATCGAACATGACCATACAGTCTCTTCTTCTTTGTTTTCTTCAGCAGGTTCCCCATCAGGTGCCGGTTCATCGGGCTCTTTGTTTTCTGTCTCAGTCTTATTGGCGAAAAAAAAGCCGGTACTGAAACCAGCAGCTCCGATGATTACGGCAGAGAACCAAGGCACCTTTTGTATCATCTTTTTTTTAAGTGCCATTTTGTTTCTCCTTACTGAATGCTCTCATTCGGACTGGACGGCCCACAGTCATGTCCAGCGTTGCTTGCCCAACAGCGCTGTCTGATTGAGAGCGAATCAGACCTATCTGAACCTCGAGGAGGTTTCGCGCTGCCATCAATATATCTCCTACCGAAGATCTGCCGATAGTATAGTCAGCCACAACAGCATCATAGATGGCCTTTGCTTGAGGGATGAGTGTGGTTCGGTGAAGTGAAATACGGCGAGCAGCATCTCGAACCGCAGTAACAGCTCTCGTTAGCTCGGCAATGGCCCTATTTTCAGCTGCCTTGCCATCTGCCCTAAAGGCCGCAGCCTGAGATCGGGCAGATGCGGCACTCTCTTTGGTCGCACCTTGCCACAGGGGAAGGGACATACCTACGCCGAAAATCAGGGCATCCCGTCCGCTATCTGATACGTCCGGCATTGCCGTCTCACCCACCTCTATCCAGTCAAGGGCGAGGGTAATATTGGGGTAGCGCGCTGCTTCTCGGCTTCGCGCCTCTGCTTCACTCCCATCTGCCCGCAGTGCAAACGACCGAAGCCTGGGATGGTCGCGGGTGGCTTTTATCAACGCTTCAATATTTTCGTCTGGCACACCAATCTCCCCGATCCACTTTGCAGTGGGTGTCGGTGTATCCACAGGCGCACCGATCTCGGCCACCAGCATGGCAGAATCTGTCTTTTCTTTTACTTCCAAAGTGGAATTCCTATCCTCCAAACGCGCAATGAACAGATCGACCTGCTGCAGATCTGCGAGGGATGCCTCGCCGATGATCACGCGCGACTGAACAGCATCGGCAGAGCTTCGCGCAATCGCGAGAAGCGACCGCTGAACTCGTAAGATTTCCCGAATCTGCCAGAGGTGCCAATATGCAGTTGCCACCCGGGCCCTGACTCCGAGCACCTCTGACTCGAACTGACGTTGGGCTGCCCTGGCAGCAATAGCAGCAGCATCAGCACCTGCTGTCAGCCGGCTGGGCCACGGGAAGGTTTGAGCGAGGCGGAGGCGGTGACGCTGAGGACCCACGCGCGTCTCCACATTCAATAAAAAAGCGCCATAGCTCAGCACTGGATCAGGTAACTTGCGCGCACTGGATATGCTGAGCACAGAAGCGCGCCATCGCTCGAACGCTGCCCTGAGACTTGGATTGCTCTCTAATGCATAGACGACATAGCCATCCAGCCCCGTGGACAACATGTTGGGTTCCGGAGCCATCACTTCATCAATAGGGGTAAGGTTCGCGGCGGCAGAGCGTAGATCCCGGCGGGTTTGCACCTCGTATTGGGCTTCGTGGGCTGAGAGTGTCATTGCAAAGAAGAACGCAGCAGCGCAGATCACCGAGCAAGCGGTATATTTCCCCACGTTGGCTAAGGACGACAACTGGAATCTTCGCCAACTAATTGTATAACTGGAGTCCATACCCCACTCCGGTGAAAATATTAAAATCTTCGGCCAGCTGCATGCCATTGACCCGCTGATATATGGGAACCTGCGCCGATATCCGCATTGAAAAACCGGAAAGCGTGCCGGTTGCAAACAAATAGCTCAACGTCGGTGAGAAAAAGACCCAATCTCCCCCTGTCATCGCCGACGCTTCCCCATTCTCCTTGTCCTTAAATCGATGCAGTACATTGATACCAAGTGCGATAACAAACGTTTCAAAATAACGCAGCCGCGCCCCAGCGCCATATAGAATAGTGCTCCCTGCCCTATACTTATCTTTGTTCTCATCCAGCACGACACGAGTGAATGCATGTGAGAATAGCCCCAACGCGGCGCGTATGTCGTACGACCAGTAGGCGGTCGCCAGTGGGTCAACCGTACCGCTCACAAAATTTGGATTGGAGGGAATATCATTTTTAAAGCTTTTACCAGTGGGCACAAATACACCAAGGCCCACATTCAATCGCCATTTGGCAGGTATTTCATCCTGCTGAAATAGATAACTCGCAACGACGGGTATATCCCCCATGCCAAACTCGTGAACTTTTCCAGAGACATCGTTGCTCGCTATCACATCCAAGAACGACAATGTGGTTTTGACTGATAGCCCCTTTACGATGCCATAGCTCACATCGAGGGTGTATATCCGCGAGCTCGTGTCATCGTTCTGCATATTCGGGACCCTGGATGCCCCTTTTTGCATATAGCTGCGTTGACTATAGATAAACCCAACACCAAAATCCAACCAGCCTTCACCCAGCTCACTCGCAGCAAAAGACCCTCCCACCGGGAGGTTGGGAAGCGTTCAACAAAGCGCTCCAGCGACTGCTTTCCGGGTGGACACCGTCATGGAAAGTACAAATAATCCCCCAAAGATGAAAACGCCTGTCCATATCCGTCGGTGATGCGTAGATACCTTCATAAACAACCCATTGAATCCGTGCGCTACGACCACCTGCGCATCTTGTGGGCGGTTTATCTGCCGCGCCCAGTCTTTGTAAGTGCAAGTTTCTTACCAAGGATGCTTCGCTACGTGGGCCTGGGGTTTATCCCAAGCTTAGACCGGCTGTCGTACGACCATTTCGGCAATGGGTAAATCACAACCATTCGACGACACTTTGGAATATCCTTAAATTTGCTTAATGGACGGGAAGATCTTTGTGAATATTCTCAAATTGAAAGCCTTGCTTTATCCCGTAGGCGTGGCAAACCACTTTTGGAATTCCAATCCAACGCCAAACGACAGCGTATCGAAGTTGTCGCCCCGTATCCATCCAATCTGTGCCACAGGCGCGAGCACGATGAGTTTTGTCAGCCGAATCTCATAGGAAACGGCCAAAGCGAGATTGAGAGGACCGCCAAAGCCTGTTTCGTAGTCTGCCTTACCCACGGCATATCCAAAGCCCAATCCTACAGACGGACGGATCCCAAGGCCACGCAGCGGATAGAGGGTTGTGTCTAGGAGAAGCCCAAAGGCACTAATGGCGTTCTCTTCTTGCTCAATTGCACCTATGATGTTTACCTGAAACCCAATAGCTAGCCATTCGAAAAAGGCGTCGCCTACGCGAAATGTGGTGTTATAGCCGTGCACCGGGCCGATAAAAATGTCCTCGTCAAACTCATCTCGATCGGGGATGAACCACGCGCGTCCCTGGGTATACCCCACGCCGGCGGCGATGTAGGAACCCGGATGCCGAAGCACAGACGGGTCACACCGCCAGTGAACACCGGATGCCGGTGACGCTATTCCTTTGCTATCAGTACGAGTTGTCCCATCCTCGCATATCGCGGTGTGGGCCACGGTCATTGCGAAAACGAGGCCGAGTTGTGTGAGTGCAACATATCGCATCGCGTGCACTTTATCTCATGTTCGGACACTTCGCCAGCGCTGCTTGGCTGGCTTCAGACAATTCTGGCGGTTGCATGATCATCGTGCCAACCCGGTCCCACTGGAACCCATAGGGCCGGCGATTGGACCACCAGATGAACATGGCCCGACCTTTGATATTGTCGAAAGGCACCGATCCCCACGAACGGGAATCCCTGGAGTTATCCCGATTGTCCCCAAGGACAAATACCTGATCTTGCGGGACAGTGATCGGTCCGAAGTTATGCTTGGGACCACTGGATTCCTCAATAATGGTATAGGTATGCTTGCCGTGCTTTTCAATCCATAGGTCAGCCTCGTGATCCTCCCACGTCCCTCGAAAGCGATTTCGCGTTCGGTAGGTCTGCTTACCCACGTGACACCTGGGGATGGGATTACCATTCACGTACATGATGTCTTGTTGCATGGACACCACATCCCCTGGCAATGCTGCGATACGCTTGATAAAATCCACCCCAACCATATCGTGGTCTTCGTCAAAAAAAGAATTGTTCGGGGCGAATCCCATTTGTTCTTCTCGCGATGGCTTGAGGAACACAATCACCTCGCCGTAGTCTGGTTTGGCAAAACGGACAAGGCGCTTTTTGGAGAGCGGTATAGAAAGGCCATATCTATATTTGGAGACAAAAATATGGTCGCCCACCATCAGGGTGGGCACCATGGATTCGCTCGGGATTTTGAACGCCTCGACGACGAATAGCCTCAGTACCACTGCGACGAGTACGGCCACGCCGATGGATTCGATATACTCTCGCGCAGCACTTTTTCGAACAAAGGCGAGATATTGGTCTGTCTTTTTTTCAAGATTCTTGACCGCATCTGCGATTGATTTGTCTACGCCATCGTGCAAAGCGATCGCCAAACGCTGGAGCGCAGCGGTCACTTCAGCTTTTCCCTTTTCCGATACCTTGCCCCCCTTCTTGGCGAGCAGTTTCTCAATGTTTTTCTTTAGCTGGGCAGCTTCCTGGCGACGACGGTGACGGCTGAATTCGCTGTTTGGGTCTGGATCCTGCCAAAACGGCAGTTTGGCCCGTATGGTGTAGGTTGAAAACGCGAGCATCGCAAACAATAGCAGGACGTACCATACCTCGACTTCTTCGATCATGCCGGCCCGAACGAGCATATCAACCGTGACCCAAGCCACGACAATCGGAAGTGCGAAGAACCAAAAGAAATACCAAAATCGACGTATCAAGTGCTTGAGATTCAACAGCGCTCTCCTTGTCTAAAGGGTCTTCTTATATCGCCATGATGCATCTGGAGCAAGGGAATCTGTGTTCACTGAATAAGCGTTACGCCGCTAGGGTTGAAATCGCATACCGTTGGTTTGTTTTATCATGGGTTACCAGGGTGAGCTTTTCAATCGATGATTGGGCAATGAGCAACCGATCAAATGGATCTCGATGAATTAAGGGCAACCGCTCCACCTCGCCAGCGTGTTCCCAGGTGATGGGCAGCCTGCGAAACGGTTCCTCAGCAATCACGGATATCCACTCATCTGGGATCTGGATTTTGCCAAGCGCCCGTTTGATAGCAATCTCCCAAATAGAGACAGCACTTACTGTGACGGAATTCTCTGTTTTAGCAATGGCCTGCTTTGCTCTGTCAGATAAAGACGGGTCATCACCCAACCACCAGAGCAAGACATGTGTGTCGAGAAGCAAATTCATTTTTCAACCATCCCCAATGATTGTGCAATATCGAGTGGCAATTCATCGAAATCCGGGGCGATGTGGATGCTGTTTTTCAATCGACCGGGTCGTCTTGGTTTTTCGTCAGGTTGATACGGTCGCAGTACGGCAATGGGTTTTCCCGCGCGGCTGATGATAACTTCCTCTCCCTGGCCCACCCGGTCGAGAAGGGCGGATAGGGTTGCCTTGGCTTCGGTAACAGTGTTCACGATCATTTGTACATGCCTCTATATACCTTGCGGTCTCCCTGTTTCTGGCCCAAGAGTTATATCGCCTCATCAGACCTGGTCTGACCAGACCATGTACAATGTAACGCCAGTCGCCACCCGCGTCAATGCCGCCTGTAGCACACGGGGCATGATCCAGGCCGCCTGATCATACCCGGCGCAGACCGACTTTTAGTCGAGCAGCAACAGATTTCAACTGGCGTTCTTTGTACCGTGTATGCGACGCATGACCGCGTTCATTTTGCCGATTTGATTTGCGATCCATGATCTGCAACTCTGTCCTGACGTATACCACTGGTCGCGGAATCGGATTGACCCCATCGGTTCGAAATGCATGTAAATGGTCTGGAATTGGAAGGGGCATGTCAGCAACCCAGTGGACAACTTTGTATTCCGGTGATGAATGGTAGTTCGTTAGCGGTTGGAGTTGGTTCTCTACCTCGGCATCCATCTGAAGCTTGGCAACTAACCGGTTTAGGTGCGGATGCTTTGAGCAATAGCTGACAAAAGGTAGCAGGGTGTTGTAAGACTCACCAGCGAGAACGTAGTTAAATGGAAATAAATTCCGCGCCAAATAATTGATAATCGGAAAAATATCGTCCAATGTTGCTGCGATTACCCGAAATCGCATCTTGTCGAAAAGCTGGGTCGAAAGGGGCGTATTCTTTGAGAGCAACTTCGTCAGCATGCTCGTGCGCTGCTTGCGACCGCCCATGAACTCAACAATGGGCAATCGGTCGGCCATCATATGGCTAATCGCTCGATAAATGCGGCGTTCCGCCGCCTGAAAGAGCTCCCGGTCAGTCATCACGAGCGCTTGGCAGGCCTCGCTGGCGTCGAAATGGTTGATGATCTGCATGGTCTTCAGCAATGTGCAGGCGCAGAGCTGTCTGTGGCGATTCGACATGTCGCTCGCCATTTTCATGAGATCCGGCAAGCTGGCTGACCGAACCGGACGCGGGACCGGAAATGATAGGACCTCCCTGAGATAAAGAACGGATTCATCCCGGATCCTCGCTACCAATGCGACGTGTTCCGGATTGTCAAGGTCAAGACCGTTTGCACGGCAAAACGCCTTTGCCTCAGGAACCCTAAGATTTAACTTGTGCCAATCTAGAACACTGCCGCCCCGAAGAACGAGGCGAACCATCTCCAAGTCAAAGAGGGAAAACTTGTGGAGCGGTTTGAACGGCTCGAAACGAATTCTCCTCGGTCGCGCCATTTGCATATAAACATGACACTGCTAGAACGCGATACAATGCCTACGACTTGTTGTCCGTCAATACCGGTAAATCCTCTTGAGATCGGGATTCACCCAGGTAAATCGTGCCAAAAAAAATGCCGCACGCGATGAGCAGTAAAAAGAGATTCCCCCAAATCGTACCCGTGCACATCGGAACAAGGAAAGTCAGCAATAAAAGCGCCAACGGTGCGAGTCGAATCATGTTTCTACGTCCTCTTCAGCTTGTCTTACATTGAACTACTTGTCGTACTTTATACTACATTGACATGTGTGCGTCAAAAAACGCACTCCTGTTTGTAGCCGTACCCCCCCCCACAAGCAAGCAATATTTTAATTTTTTGGTTTACGTTATTATTGGCAAGGAAGCATCGGTAGAAAAGCATCACCTCAAACCGACACGTATGAATGACCTGGCCCGCCTCCGCCGAGCCTACGGCGGGGTTATCGAGTTTCGAGATAGATTACGAAGAACCAAGATCCCGCCGTAGGCTCGGCGGAGGCGGACACGTCAAAGCTTGACTCATCTACGCACCGGCCAAACCTGCCTTGGACACATAAGAGTGCTATATTACTCTGGTGCCGTCCTTGTTTTTAAGGCATCATCACTTAAGACCAGTAAGACCAGTTCCTTTTCCAAAGGGGATAGTATCACAATGACAGATGCTAAAAAGCCACGAAATACCTCAATCCTACCGATCTTGCCCTTGCGCAACTCTGTTATGTTTCCAGCATCGGTTGTTCCAATAAATGTCGGACGGCCCAAATCCGTGCGCGTCATCGAGGAGGTCTCAAAATCAGAAGATCAACTCATCGGTGTCCTGAGCCAGATTCAGCCCGATACCGAAGAGCCCACCTGGGGAGATCTGTACAAGATCGGAACAGCCGCCCGAGTCCTCAAAGTTGTAAAACTCGGCGACGGGAATTTTTCCGTTGTTCTGCAGGGATCCCACAGAATCCGATTGATCGAGTCGATATCCGGTCAACCCCATCTGATCGGCCTTGTTGAAAATATCAAAACCAAAACAACCAGTGACCTGGCCATCGATGCGCTGGCCACCAATCTCAGGGAAACAGCTAGACAACTCATCTCCCTGCTGCCCAACCTGCCTCGCGAAGCAGCCGGTGTGCTGGACCACGTTTCTGATGCAGGTACCCTAGCCGACCTGGTAGCTTCCAATTTGACCGTTTCCGTCGAGGAGAAACAGCGTGTGCTCGAGGCCATCGAACTGGAGCACCGACTCCGCACGTGCCTCCAGCTACTCACCAAACAGTTGGAAATACTCAAGGTAAAAAAAGAAATCTCCTCTATGGTCCAAGAAGAGATGGGCCGATCTCAACGGGAGTACTTCCTGCGCCAGCAACTCAAAGCAATAAAAGAAGAACTCGGTGAGAGCGGGGAAGAAGAAGACGAAATCGAGGAGATTCGCGAGCGCATCGTCAACGCCGGCATGAGCGCAGAAGCCGAAAAAATGGCCCAAAAACAGCTGGGTCGGTTAAAACATATGCAGAGCTCGTCAGCTGAGTATACCGTCACTCGAACTTATCTGGATTGGCTGCTCGACGTTCCCTGGACCAACGCCACTGAAGATAAACTGGATGTGGACAAAGTGCGCGAGGTGCTCGACGAAGATCACTACGACCTGGATAAAGTAAAGCGCCGTATCCTGGAACAAATCGCCGTACTAAAGCTCAAGCCAGATAAAAAAGGACCCATTCTCTGCCTGGTGGGCCCGCCGGGCGTGGGCAAAACCTCCCTGGGTCGATCAATTGCCAGAGCCGTGGGTAGGGAGTTTGTTCGGGTCTCACTCGGCGGCATTCGGGACGAGGCAGAGATACGCGGACATCGCCGCACCTATGTGGGTGCTTTGCCCGGAAGAATTCTACAGGGAATGAAACGGGCAGGAACCATCAACCCCTTGTTCATGCTCGACGAGCTCGACAAGTTGGGCAGCGATTTTCGAGGCGATCCTGCCTCGGCCCTGCTCGAAGTACTCGATCCTGAACAGAATAGCTCGTTTTCAGACCACTACTTGGAAGTCCCCTACGATCTGTCCAAGGTCATGTTTATTGGCACTGCAAACACCCTCTCGACCATTCCCCCAGCGCTCCTCGATAGGATGGAAGTTATTGAAATTCCAGGATACACGCGCGAGGAAAAGCGCCGCATCGCCTTTGGCTTCATCATCCCCAAGCAGCTGGACGAGCACGGGATCGAGGAAAAATGCCTCCAGTTTAGCGATGAGGCTGTCTTCAAAATCATCGATGCCTATACGCGGGAAGCCGGGGTCCGGAATCTGGAGCGGGAAGTGGCAGCTGTGTGCCGATCCGTCGCCGTTAAGGTCGCTGAGGGAAAATACGGTAGACAACAACCCGTCCAAGCAGATGTGGCGTTCGTCGAGGAAGCCCTGGGACCACCCAGGTTCTTCCCGGAAATGGCAGATCGGTGCGAGGTACCCGGGGTGGCCACAGGACTGGCATGGACGCCGACTGGCGGCGATATCATCTTTATCGAAGCCACCAAAATGAAGGGAAAGGGCAAAATGGCCATGACCGGTCAGCTGGGAGATGTGATGAAGGAATCCGCCCAAACAGCCCTCTCTTTTGTCAGAGCAAACGCAGAAGAACTCGGCCTCGACCCGGAATTCAGCGATCAATACGATATTCACCTCCACGTGCCAGCCGGTAGCGTACCCAAAGATGGTCCCAGCGCAGGCGCGGCCATGCTCACCTCAATCGTGTCCCTGTTTTCAGGTCAAAGGGCCCGGCCAGACGTGGCCATGACCGGTGAGATTACCCTGCGCGGGTTGATTCTGCCCATTGGCGGGGTTAAGGAGAAAGTATTGGCAGCCCATCGGGCCGGCATTAAGACAGTCGTACTGCCAGAGCGGAATAAAAAAGACAAACCAGACATCCCCAAGGAAATTCTCGATGAGCTCAACCTGGTGTTTGTCAAGCGCATGGAAGAAGTCCTCAAAGCTGCACTGCAAGAATAAAAAAAATCGGCGAACTCATGGATGGGGGGGGCATCCGGGGATGAGTTCGCCGTTAACAGCCTGATTACATATGCAACTGGCGTGCCAATAGTGCCACCGCTGCGTCAAAAGGAAACAGTAACCTTAAATCGCTTTATAATCACTCAGGTAAAAGGCGGTTTCAGGACTCGGAACCAAATAAAATCAATTTCAACTCTGATTGATAAAATATACAAAAGTTTAATTCGTCCTTTCAATTGAGTGATATTTAGCGTCCATAATTGAAATAAACTGGACGTTGATTATCGTTGGCGAAGAATGTAAGTTTGTCTTTGAGGTGATAGTATTATCTAGTGTAGGTCTCGAATCCAGTGATGGGACACTGAACAAGCGGGACCCATTGCAAGGAGTATCCGTTGAAACGGTCTTTATTTGCAGTTTATTTGGGACTGGTCTTAATGGGCGGCACGGGCCACGCAGACGGGTTTGCCACCAAACCCGACCGGTCGCTTTTTGTGGGGATCGATCTGGGTACGGGACTGCATCCGGGTAAAGAGGTCAGATCGCCTGATGATCTTTACAACCCGCCCGGTGCTGGGCCAGAAGCCTATTCAGCCGCGGGATTTCTCCTGGGTATCTCAGCGGGATTCCGGTTCAATGAGCAACTGGCCATCGAACTCGGCTGGCACGAGCAGCAGCACGATGCCCACGACGCATGGGGCGGGGTCGCCTCCTTTAACCTGTCGCATCTGGCCCTGCGATTTGCCATTCCTTTTTACACCCGGCAGACACTGGTTTTTGATGTCGGACCAGCGATCGGCGGGTTCAGATATGGCGATGTGGCCGGCACCTCGTTCGATGACAACGGCTTGATTGCGACCGGGGGGGTTCTCGGCATTACCCTCGAACACGAGCTGATGCTCGGGGTCGTGGCCACCCTCAATCTGACCTACTTGCCCCTAGCCCGCATCGGCAAAGATGAAGTGCTCATTTTGTGCGGGTATGTCTACGAGGCATTTGCCTCAGACTACGACCAGGAATGCCCAGAGGGCGCGCCTCATGACACGCCTTATCAACCGCTTGATTCTGTATGGGTAAAACTGGATGAAAAGGATTTTTCCAAGACGGAATTTATCCAACTATTCTGGCTTTCGGTAGGCATTCAGTTCGAATGGACGTTTCGCTAACTTTCGCAACGTTGAAAATTGGATAATAATGATATCGTGATACAAGCCATTAAACCGATAGGCTGTTGGTTCGGCGTGTATGAATTCGTCCGGAGATATATTGAAGAATGAATACGCCCGAAAACAAAACCGGCTCCGCAAAGACGGTGCCGTCTGGCAAGGAGATAACCGTTCATGTTTTTGGACGGACCGATGTGGGGCTGGTCCGGGAACACAATGAAGACAATTTCCTGGTCGCGGATTTAACCGCGGGCAATCGCAGTATCAAACCAGAAGTTCAGGAACATGTTGTCGGACCAAAAGGCTCGCTTTTTACTGTTTGCGATGGCATGGGCGGCGCTGCTGCTGGAGAAGTGGCCAGTAAAATAGGCGTCGATACAATCTATGACATGATGCAGGCTGAGCCCCTCCCGGAAACCGATGAGGACCTGGCGTGCCGGCTGGAAGCCGCCATTACCGAAGCTGGCCTGCGAATTTTCAAAGCAGCAAAGGAGGATCGCAGGCAACGGGGCATGGGCACCACTGTCACCGCCGCGGTAATGACCGGTCCCAGACTCATCATCGGGCAAGTCGGAGATTCACGGGCGTATATTCTTCGCGGTGAGAATTTGGTTCAAGTGACCAAAGATCAGTCCCTCGTACAGCAGCTGATCGATGCAAAGCAACTCACCGTAGAAGAGGCAAAACATTTCGACAAGACCAACATTATCCTCCAGGCCCTTGGCACTGCTGAAGAAATTCACGTGGACATGACATCGGTGGTGCTCAGACGCGGGGATATCTTGGTCATGTGCAGCGATGGCCTGTCTGGGCTCGTTTCCGAAGACATTATGACGCGTGTGATACAGGATATCAGCGATCCCACCGAAGTGTGCCGCACGCTCACGGATCTGGCCTGTCATGCTGGGGGGCACGATAATATCACGGTCATTATAGCGCGGTTTGGCGGGGACGGTCTCCTGGTATCCAAGGATACCGATGACCTCTCGTATCGGCAATATCGATACTCAACCAGCTCAGAAATTACCCTGAGATCGCCCAATCCCTTGGGGATCGGAGCCCAGGGCGTGGACATTCAGGAAAAAAGTCCTCCCCCTTCCCAGGTACCTGGCACTGCCCCAAAAGAAATACCCCGTCCCCCGCCGGTTCCATCGAGACATGCATCCCCCAATAAAGCCCAGCACGCGCCTCCTGTGGCCAGCGATAGCCAGGCGGACAGCCGATCGTTTGGCGCGCTTAGCGGTATTGCTGCAGTATTGCTGGTAGCTGTTGCAGTGGCAGCATACACATTGTCCTCGGGATCGGAACCGGCCATGCCAGACCAAGACAGCCAGCAGATAGCCCCGGAAGAAGTGGTGAGGCCCATACAACCAAACACTGCTGTGATAAGTGCTCCGACAGATGCGGATCTGCTGCCCCTGGACCCGGACGAACCTGTGCTCGGTCCCACGCCAGAAGAAGCGTTTTTAGGCACTGGTTTGGATTCAGACACGGGCATGCAGCATCGCCAGGGACGCAAGAAAAAGCCGAGAAAAAAGCCACATATTGTGGTCGGCGAAACAATATCTGCTGATCCATCATCCCCAGAGATACCCGGAGAACAAGATGTAACCACCCAGTCGGCGACCGAGCCAGTCGATCCAAGTGAGGAGGAAAAAGACACCCCAGCAGCGGACCCTCAGACTTCAGCAACAACACCCGAGGCAGGATCTGAGGTCGACCGAGAAGATACTGAGGCGGCAACGCCTGTAATTATTCCCAGGCCATTAGATGAGAATCCGTTTTAATGGCGACATCGAGAAGAAGGAGACAAAGTGGCTGATGACATAATGTGCCCGAAGTGCACCGCTCCAAACCCGAAAGAAACGGTGTTTTGCGGCAAGTGCGGCGAGCGGCTGATCAGCGGCAAGTCCCAAAATGAATCCGCGGATCCCCTGATCGGTTCCTTTGTTGGGGATCGGTTTTTGGTCCATGAAAAACTGGGCGAAGGGGGTATGGGGGTGGTCTATCGCGCGGAACAAACCGCAATAAAACGGCCGGTAGCGTTAAAAGTCCTACACGCCACCCTTACCCAAGACGAGAGCCTACACGCGCGGTTCCACAATGAAGCAGCCGCATCGAGCCGGTTGACCCATCCCAACACGGTAACCATCTACGATTTCGGTAGGACTGACTCGGGATCCCTCTACATTGCAATGGAATTCATCGAAGGCAAGAGCCTCGATGATGAGATCCAGGAAAAAGGACCGCTGGCGTGGCGTCGGGCGAGCCAGATCGCGGGCCAGATCTGCGACTCCCTGAGTGATGCGCACAGCCATAACATTGTTCATCGGGATCTCAAGCCGGAAAATGTGATGCTTTGTAAGCGCGGGGGCAAGTCTGATTTTGTAAAGGTGCTCGACTTTGGTATTGCAAAGATGCTCGAAGATGACGGCACTGATCAGCGGCAGGCCCTTACCAAGACTGGCATGGTCTTTGGCACGCCCCAGTACATGTCCCCTGAACAGATCCGCGGTGAAAAGGTCGACCACCGATCAGATATATATTCCCTCGGGGTCATTCTCTACCAAGTGCTGACAGGACAGCTGCCGTTTACTGCTGATACCCCCATGGGTGTCTTGTCGAAGCATCTCGTTGATACACCGCCCAAGTTTCGTGATACCGACCAAACACTCGTGATACCCGATGCGGTTGAAGCAGTTGTGATGGCTGCCCTGGCTAAAAAGCCGGAAGACCGACCCCAGACCATGGCCGCGTTTGCCCAACAACTCTCAAATGCTGCTCAAGGGGCGCCCAGCGAGTCTAAAGCAGACAAACAGCCCATTGCCGCGACCATGGTTACGGCCACGCCTGGACAATCGGGCAGCACCCAAGCAGGGCCACCTGCCTCCCTGCCGCCAACACAAGTCAGCCCCCAAATGCCCGGAGGGGCTGTGGTACCTGTGGCAAAGCAGCGATCCGGACGACTCAAAGGTATCCTCATTGTGGCCATACTCCTCGTTGGGGGTGTTGCTGTGGCCTGGTACCTGGTAGCGGGGTCAGCTGGATCTGGCAGTGACGCACCCAGTCCAGCGGCAGTGGCGTCGACTGCTCCGCCGCCGCTTCAAGTGCAACCCATCCTGCCGACCGGCACCCAAGACACCGCGCCCGCGACTAGCCCAACGCCTGAGACCAATACCGGGAGCCTACCAGCTGTGCCAGAAACAGATCCAAAACCGAACCCCTCAAATTCAGGTAACAAGCCCACCCAGCCAAAAGATGTTAAATGTAAATTCATCCCCGATCCCAAGGGAGATGCAGTGGGCCTTGGCGTGTTGGCGCACCTCAGAAAACAGGAAAAAGGGATCAAGAAATGCGCGCGGCTCGGTGCTAATGGAAAAACCCTTTTTCAATACACGGTCAAAAAGGGAGCGCGCGGGCCCATCAGCATCAGACCTCGGATGTCAGAGGTCCCAGCACAAGTAACCACCTGTTTGAAAAGCCTGATCTCAGGAGATATTGGGTTGGCTGCTGACAAGCAACGCAGGGGAACAGCAGCGTTTGATTTAAATTTTAAAAAAGGGGCCGTGCGAACCTGTCGGGTGACTGCGGCTGCAACGCCAGTGGCAATCGGTAATATCGTAAAGCCGCCTGATCCACCTGAACCCACTACTGGCGAAGCCGAGCAAAATGAAAATGAATCGTCAGATCCGCCAGATCGACCGCCGTTTAAGATTAGAAAAAAGAAAAAACCCTAATGAAAACAAGCAGGCTGACAAAATCCCCCCACCCCCCTTTTTCAAAGGGGGAGTATTCGAAAGGCGGTCAGATAGGTCAGATATGGCAAGATTGGTAATATTTGACAGCGAAGGCAGACGGGAAGTCCAGCTCATGAACCACAACTCCGTGGGCCGGCACCCCCAAAACCAGGTACAAATTCTCGATCGGGTCGTTTCAAAAGAGCACTGCCTGATTTCTTCTGATGAAGAACGCGGGTTTGTGCTCAAGGATTTAGGCAGCCTGAATGGCACGTTCGTCAACAAGGAACGGGTGGACAAGGAGGTCTTGCTCCGAGACGGGGATGAGATCACCCTCGGCAGCACGCGGTGTATGTTTTTGAGCGAGGAAATGGCGGACAGCGCAGCGCAAATGGTCGATGTGAGCGAAGCAGCGCTCCAAAGCCATATCCAATCCAAGATCGCCCGGGTAGAAGACCGCTTTATGCCTGAAACCGACATAACAGATAATAAAATTCTGAGATCCGACTACGAAAAACTCAGAGTGACGTACGAATTGCAGCGGGACATTGGCCTGGAACTCGACGTCGACAAAATTTTCGAACGTATTTTCGAGAGGACATTTGAGATCCTGAATTGCGATCGGGCGGTAATACTGATGCCCGATGAGAGTGGGACCCTCACCCCACGGTCTTTCAAAACTAAAAAGCAGGGTGACAAGCCAGTGATCTCGTCCACGCTTGTCAGTCAGGTTCAAAAGGAAAAGGCGGCCATCTTGTCTTCAGATGCCATGATGGATAGGCGATTCAAAGAGGCCCGGTCGATCATCATGCAGGGCATTCGATCGTCCATGGCCGTGCCGATCATGCATCAATCCGAGCTACTGGGCATCATGATTATCGATTCCTCAGTGGCTGTGAACGCCTATACAGAAAAAGATCTTCACCTGCTATCCAACATCGCCAACCAGACGGCTCAGTTCATAAAAAACGCTCAAATGGCCAAGAAAATTGAGCGGGACGCCACCACTCGTGAGCGATTCTCACGCCTGCTTTCACCAGACCTGGCAGAGCTGGTGGTATCTGGCGAGCTCAGTGTAGAAAAGGGTGGAGAAAACCGGGTCGCCACGGTGTTATTCGCTGATATCCGTGGATTTACGGCCATGAGTGAGAACATTGCAGCTGCAGAAGTCTTGCAGATGCTCAACGAGTACTTTGAAGTGATGGTGGAAATTGTGTTTCGGCACGAGGGAACGGTAGATAAATTCGTGGGTGACGAAATCATGGTCATTTGGGGGGCACCGGTCAGTCACGAAGACGATGCGACCCGTGCGGTCCGCGCTGGGCTCGATATGCAGGCTGCGCTGGTGGATTTTAACGGGGCCAGGGAACGCAATGGGCAGCCACCGATTCACATCGGCATTGGCATTAACACCGGGGAGTTGGTGGCCGGATACATCGGTTCCACTCGGACCATGAGCTATTCTGTGATTGGGGATGTGGTCAATACGGCCGCGCGAATCTGTTCTGCCGCAGGCCCTGGACAAATCATCGTATCAGAAGACACGTGCCGGCGCATTCAGCCTGAGTTCGAGATGGTCGCCGTAGATCCACTGCGTGCCAAGGGCAAATCAAAACCCATCAATGTGTATAGCGTCCTTGGCCCGAGCATGGACACCGGCAGGGAAACCACTGGTAGCGGCACCACCGCATCCCACCTCCTGGAAAAGTAGTAACCGTTAAGACCTACTCGAGAAAAAGCGGCCTCGAGGCTTGACGAAACAGGCGAGCTTCACTATGTAAATGCTTCGTGTTTTTTGATCTTTGCGGGATTAACTCAGTGGTAGAGTGCTAGCTTCCCAAGCTGGAAGTCGCGGGTTCAAATCCCGTATCCCGCTCCGATTTTTCCTGATAATTTCAAAAGCTTAACCAGATCTCCCGCAGGTCGATGCCCAAATGATGCCCAAAATTTTCCTCATTTTTTCCATTTTAGGTGCCACTTCAGCCCGCGAACCCGGCATAGCGATACCCCATTGAGCTGGATCATCTACCATCATCGCAGCTTGCTTAGCTCTTGTTTCACTTCACTAATTCGTATGCCTTTTCTAAAATCTCGTCGCGGCCGGCCGCAATCCCGGCCCGAGTGCGCCGCACCGGAACCGTGGGCTCAATACCAATTAAGTGGAGCTGTGTTCCATCGTGTTTGCGAACACGCATGCCAGTTAAAAACAGTTCTAGTTCCCCTGGTAAGGAGACAGATACTACATTGCCATTAGTTCCGTTCGTTGGTTCTCCGACAATTTCATCAGCCAATTGATAGTGCTCGATAAAACTCATGAAGGACTCCGTGTAACTCATTGCCCGCATCCCTCCATTGAGAAACACCACTTTACCTTGGACATGGGGCTCAACAGCCGGCAAGAGCCAACCATCGTGACTCCAGCCGGCAAGTTTTTCCATATCGGGATAAATAATCAAAGGCGTCGACATCCATTCCCCCGACGTATCAGGCCCGTCTAGCAAGTGAGATATCACGTTGTGATTGCCATTTGGATAGCCCCGTAAATCAAAAATCACGCCTGGAGCAGTCGCAATATCGTCAATATTCGCTTTAATCTCTGGCATCGAAGCCCTAGTCAGGTCGATATAGTACACACCTTCTTCGAGGAGACGTATCGAGTCTCCTTCTCTCTCGTGGGGGGGGCGATCCTCGGTGTAGGAAAGCTCAACCGTTTGTTGTGTGCCATTATGTTCCACTACCAACGACACTGTTGAACCCTTTTGTCCCTCACCAAAAATATATTGGGCCGTTGTCCGCTTGCGATGTGGTGAACCTGACACATATATCATTGATTCGGCAACGACCTCGGTTGCCTCCCGTCCATCGATCTGATGGATCACATCCCCTGGTGACAATTTCGTATCAAGTGATCGAGTTACCACTACTTGCTCCTCGATCCAATCAAAACGAACCGGTAAGTAAGCCATATTTTCTCGGTTGGCAGGAACAACCACACCATGCCCATCATAGGCTTGAGCAACAAGCCAATCTAGAGTTTTTAATAGGTCTCCATCCTTCTCTTGAAGTGCGCGTTCAAAAGTATCGGTTAGCACTTCTTCCCAATTGGTCTTGACCACATTGAAATACGGATAGAAGTGCCGGAATACATTCCAGATCACCACTGCCGCGCCCAAATAATCACCTACCTCTTTGGTTGAGGTCGTAGAATTCTGTTTCAAAAGTCCTTCGAGCGCGCTTATATCACTTTGCGGAATAGTGTGGCCGTCTTTGCTGTACAAAGCCAACGGCACATGGCAGCGCACACTGTCACAGAGCGTGCTAACTGATCCTACTGGTGGCGGCGAAACTGATCCTGTTGGTGGCGGCCAAAGTGATCCTATTAGTGGCGGCGAAACTGATCGGGGTGGTGGCAGCC